>JACCDX011071344.1_pt1 | contig 51662 bp, 49 predicted proteins | sample 7449681 | NCBI WGS metagenome assembly JACCDX01 (sample SAMN15323450, study PRJNA562643) | freshwater metagenome | isolation source: river surface water | place: USA:Blue River Watershed | collected 2017-08-18
AAAATGCAATCGATTGAAATGGGTCCTCCCACAGCTTTACTTTATTTTATGGTAATTTGGTCATTATTAGGTGTTGTAGCTTTTTTCACATCTTTAATTTGTTTCGGTTTCCGTTCCTCATCTCTTGACCAGAAAGTATTAGGTTTATTAGTTTCCATTGTATTGGGACCTTTCTACTGGTTATACTTCTATTTCGCAAAAGATTATTGCCGTCGCCGTTAAATAAAATATTATTTTTATCATTGGATATAAAGAAAATTATTCTTTATGATTCATCTTCTTCTTCATCTGTAGAAAACATACTCTCTAAATAATCAATTCTTTCTTCTAATTCATGATTATGTCCTTCTAAATATTCAATGACTGTTTTCATTTTCTTCATTTCATTTTCCATTTCTCGAATTTTAGTTGAAAGTTTATCATAAGAAATATTTGAAGATACAGGAGTAGAAGATGAAGAAGGACATAAAAGATGTTGTTCAAATAAAAATAATTTATCTTTGATTTCTTTGATTTCTATTTTTAATACATTATTTTCATGTTCAAGAATATCATTTGATGAATATTCTTTTCCAAATGGTTGAAAATATTGGTCAATGGTAGGTTGTTTTTGAGATTTTGTTTGCATCATGAGTGTTTTAATATTTTGTGCTGAATTTTCATCTTGAATCGTTTCAATTTCATCCATATTGAATTCTTTTAAAAATTCATCTTCATTTTCATATACAGTTTCTTGCATTTCAACAACTTGTTGTTGAATATCTAAAGATATATTTCGTTTCATCTTATATTCCTTTTTTTTCATTTTTATTCTTTATATTCAAAAAAAATTGAAACTTTCTTTATTCTTTATAAATAGAAGGTTATTTTATCATGATACAATATTTAAGTCAATCTACATCACAATCAAAATATCAATCATTTTTTCGAACTTTACAAAAAAATAGTCCTACATTGAAATATCAAGAAAATATAAAAACATTTAATTGTCATGATGGACAAAGAAAATTATTATATAGTGAAATTGAATTCTATACTTTATTATCTCAAAAATATCCATTACATGATATTTTAGTTGTTTATGCCGGTTCAGGTGAAGGATTACATATGTCCATTATTTTTGATTTATTTCCTGAATTAGATTTTATTCTTATTGACCCTAATCGTTCTTTATGCGACCATCCCACAATGAAAAATAAAGAAAAAGTTAAAATGTTAATTGAATATTATACCGATTCAAGTTATTTAAAAATAGGAGAATTGAATACGAAACATAAAAAGATTGTTTTTATGAGTGATATTCGTGAAGATACAGATGAAATGGAGATATGGAAAAATATGATTCAGCAACAATTATGGTGTATTCAATTAAATTCAATTGCATATTTATTAAAATTTCGTTTGCCCTATTTATTTGAAAATTTTGATATTTCAGCTTTTCGATATATATTACCTTTGCAAGAAAGTAATCTTATATTAAATAATAAAGAAGTATCGTATTTAAAAGGAGATATATATTTACAAATTTATCCACCTTTGAAATCAACGGAAACAAGATTAATTTATATACGAAATGAAAATGAACCTTTTTCTTTTCAAGCTTATAATATTGAAACATATGAAGAACAATGTTTTTATTTTAATCAAATTTCAAGAAAACAATTGTTTTCATTTGAAGATTCAAAAGAATTAAAATATAATATTCTTGGATATGATGATAGTTATGAATCAGTTTGTGAATATTATTTAATGTATCAATATATTCATTCTTATTCAAATAAAATATTATTACAAAATAAAAATCCATTTACTGATATTTTATCTTCTTCAAAAAATATTCATGAAAAAGTAATTTCAATGATATATTATATCAATCATGAAATGATTTATATATTAAATAAAGATATCATAACTTGCAAATTAAGAACTATGTATAAAACGATGAATTGGAATAAGATTACAAAGAATGAAAAAATGGAAAAATATATAGCAGAATATGTTATATTTTCATATTTGCAAACAATTCAATCTTTAAAATTACAAATTACACATTTTTCAACACAATCTATTTTAGAAAAAAAAGATTATGAAAATCAAATAAATCTTCTCTATGATATTTTATACAATGTAAATGAATATACAAAAAATATTCTTCAAACAAAAATAAAAAAATATAAATCATCTCTTCAAAATTTCTTTATTCAACATATTCTTCATTCTATCGATTCTATCTACTTCTATATTACACAATCCACTCCCATAATTCCCATTTCATTTGACCAATCAATTTTTCTAATAAAAAATAAAGATATGGAATTACAACCTATGAAAGGAATAGATTCTTATGAACATATTTTAGAAACTCAATTAAATAATTTTTTTACAGAATTGAAAAAAAAAGTAGAACTTAAAAAAAATAGAGATTTCATGAAATCAATGGTATCGCAAAAAGATTATTATGATATGTAAATTAAAAGAATATAGGATTTTGTTTCATATGAACTTGTTTGCACCATAATTTATTTTTATGAATCATACTTTTTTTGATTTTTTGTTTTTGTGATTTCTGTAATTTTTTTTCCTGATTGAAAATAAAATAACTTTTTTCAATTTCAAATTGATATTGTGTGAAAAGATTTACAAAACATTTTTCAATTGAATATTGTATTTCTTTTTGATTTATATTATCTTTTTTATCTTTTCGTTTTTCCATAGCTATTACAAAAAAATCATTTTTTGCAAGTTCCCATTGACTACGATATACTTCTATTTTTTCAAAATATTCATATAATTTATATATCCATTCATAAAATGATTCATAATTAAAATTGATATTATCAAAATGAATATGATAAATAAGTTTTCCATGTTGATTTAATTGTTTTATATCTGTGGATAAATGAAAAGATGATTCGATAGGAAAATCAATATTATTTCGTAAAATAAAATCATAATGAGATTCTTTTGTATTTTCGAAAGAATGCGATTTATATTTTTCATAAATATTAAAAATATCCTCAAAAGTATGATTTTTTTCTTTTGTAAATTCCCAATTCCATTCTTTTATAGAATTCATTTGTAAATAATAAAATAAAGATGATATACTCATACCTGTAGTATCATTAATATGTAATGTATGAATAGATTTTTTATTAAATAAAGAGGAATAAGATGAAAATAAATCAAAATATTGAATCCATTCATAATTGACAAAAGGAATATGATAATGATGTTCGATATAAAATGGTAAATTTGATATATTTTGTGCAAAAGTAGATAATTCATATAATTTTTTATATTGAATATTTTCTTTTAAACGTTTATGAATAATTTCATAACGTTCTAAAATACGTTTTAAAAAGAAGATATTTCGTTGTATTTTTTCAATGGAACTTTTTTCTATTTTTTGAGAAGAATGAAAATTACATGAAATAGAAGATTGATTGATTTGGAAATATTGAGTATAGATTTTTGCAAAAGAAGAGGGAATATAAGATTCATATATTGGTAAAATGGGAAAATTATATTTTTTAGCCCATTGATAAGATTGTATCATTTGATATTTTCGTATATCGATAAGATTATGATTAGATTTTTTTAATTGTTGATAATATTTTTTTAATAATATATATTTTTTATAATCTTCTTGAAGATTCCATTGATTTATCATTTTCATCATTTTATTTCGATTAGGAATAAATTTTTCATTTTCTTTTCTTTTATGAATACAATATAAAAAAACACCACCTATTGTTTTACGAATATCTAAAGAAGGTCTTCCAATAATTTCAATTTTTTGAAAGATAGATAATAAATAATAAAATATATCATGTGATTGTGTATGATAAAGAGAATGAATATAAAATAAGCAACTCCCATCTTCTTTCAAATGTTGTAAATAAGTAATTTGTAAAAGTATATTATCTAAATTATAAAAAAATTCATCTCGATAAGATTTATTTTTATGATCAATAGGGTATATATTCATAAATAAATTTAATATCATAAAATCATATTTATGAGTAAGAGGTAAAAATTGAGGAGTATATATAAATTCATAATTTTTATCAAAATGATATATATCTTTGATATGATTCATAAAATCATGAGTATTTTTTTCTTTTTGGTGGATATAGGTTTGATTTGTAAAATAGACAGTATAGTGAATATTTGAAAAGAGAGAAAAATAATTTTGAAAATAATGAAAAACTTCAAAAAAACTTGGATTTGTTGAAATTTCAATAACATCATCTTTCATATATTTTTTATCTAAAGAATAAATAAATTCATAATTTTGTAAAAAAGAATAAGTGATAGAAGAATATTTTTCGAAATATAAATTTATTTTTTCAATTTCTATATTTTGTAAAAAACTAGTTAATTTTTGACCTGATAATCTGGAAATATATATAAATTTTTTAATATAATAATATGGATTTATATATTCATTATAATAAGAAGATTCACTTGCATTTTGTTTTTTAAAATACTGAAAAATTTTATAATTAAGAACACGTATTTTTTGAAAATAAAGATTCTGTTTTTTAATATTTTGGATAGGTAAATGTTCTACAAAATTTCTTTCTTGTTCATCTAGATTTTTATAATTTTGTAATGTTATATCTAACATACTCTACCTTATATGAATATAAATTATATTCATATACTCTCCTTGATTTATTTTGATTAAATGAAAGAGTACTTAAAAAATGAAAATATATAATTTCTTTATAATGAATTATATTTTATTTCTAAAATTTTTTTAGAGGTATTGAATTTATTGATAGCAATTAATCCAGTTGCTCGTTTTGAATTTCTTATTTCTTGAATGATAAGCTGTTTTAAATGATAAGAAGGATTTTCATGTAAATTATTTTTTAAACTTACCATAATATATTTAGGTGCATTTTCATCATAATATAAATAACATTTTTTTTCATCAATACTATTTTCGGGTAAATTTGATAAATAATATAATATTTTTAATTCATCATAAGTGACAGAAGGATTGGGCCATAATGTACCTAATTCAACACGCATTTTATATTTATTTAAAATTAAAATATTTGATCTTGTTTGAATAATTCTATTTTTTACTATTTTTTTATCATATTGAAATAAAAATAAAGGATAATTTTGCATAAGAACACGACCATCATCACGTGTTGCATAAAAAGGAATATTTAAAATACCTAAGAAAGATGCTTCTATTTTATTATAAATTCTTGGTATAATTTTATAATTAATATCATGTTTCATCCAAAAAATTAATGGAATATCACAATCTTTACGAAGAGTACAAAACATTCGTAATGCATTTGCATGAAGTGTCCATTCTACATAAGGATTACAAGGGTCTATTTCTTTTGATGCATCTAAAAATGTCATAATATTATAAATATGCTTACATTTTTCCATAACGGTATATAAATATGTAGAATAACCATATAATCCAATTTGCATTCCTTGTGGAAGTGCATAATTTGTTAATACATAATGAAATGTATTATTTTCAAATAAAATATTTTGAATTTTATTTTTTTGATTTGTATTCATATTTTGAAGATAATTATCAATTGCATTCATTTGTTGTTCATAAGGTACTTGTTGTAAAATTTCTAATATACCTTGAATAAAAAGTTGTTTATCTATTATTTGGGAATCATCTTTGATTGCTTCATAAAGCATCTCTTCAATATTTAAAGAACACGTACTGATTTCAGGACGATAATTGGAATGATTTGGATTAAATTTTGATTCTTTACACAGAGTATTTATTTTTGTTTTCAAATTAGTTTGATTTGGACGATACATCATTTCTCTTTCATGAATATATTGATTTGACATCCATCCACGTAATCTTTCATTATGGTGTGTTTGACCACAAGTTTCCAATCCTTCAATTCTTTTTTGAAACATTTTTTCTAAATCTTCATTTCGAAAACGCATTCGAAAATCTTCATTGCGATTTCTTCGATAATCATAATCTTTTGAAAATAATTTACTACCATGCAGATAATTATAAAACTGTCTATTTTGTGATAAAGAAGAATATACTCTTTTTTGATTCTGTGAATTTAATTTATTATAATAAGGAACTCCATTACTATTATTTGTACTATAATTATCCATATTAAAATATTTTCCATATATTTGAATCATTTTATCAAATTCAATTTGATTTTTTATAACTGTATTTACAGGCATAAAGATTTCAACACCATTTGTATATTTTCTAATATTCCAAGATGTGACTCTTGGAATAAGTGGAGGATTTATTCCATTTTCACTTGGTTGAAATATTGGATATCTATAAAAATTACGTGGAATTCCTACATTTTGAAATTCTCGATATCGTAGATTTGACATTTATTCTATCTATATCGAATATTTTATACACTCCCTCTTTTTATTTATTTTTACTAAAAAATAATTCCCAATTTCGATATAAAGAAATTCAATTCTATATTTCATAGAATGAATACTACATTATTATTTGACCAAGCAATACTACGCTCACCTCATCCCAGTATGGATTTTACACAGGTTATGATGCAAGAGCAAAAGCTCGAACAGAATATTACATTTACGGAAAATGGAGCAATTACCTATCAATCCAGTTTAGATTCGTTAGTGGATTTATTTTATAAAAGTATTCGTAATGTGGATAGGACACGAATTTTGAAAATTTTTGAAAAGGCATATGAAGAATCTCCTATTTATACAGCAAAAATGATTGCTTATATTCGTGATATTCGAGGAGGAAAGGGAGAGAGAGATTTAGGAAGACTTTTAATGGAACAGATAGGAAAGAAGGATAAAGAACTATTACAAAGGAATATGAAGCATTATTTAGGGGAATATGGAAGATGGGATGATGGTGTGGATATGGAGGATGAGGAGATTTTAGATATGTATTTAAATGAGATGAAAGAGCAATTAGAGAGAGATAAGAGGGAATTGGATGAGAAGGGTGAGAATGCACATGTATCCTTATGTGCAAAGTGGGTACCAACAGAGGGAAAATCAGTGGATAAGAAGAATGGTATTTATCGAAAACTCACAAAGAAGATGGGAATGCGAAATGAGACATTTCGTAAGACTTATTTGGTGCCTTTACGAAAGCATTTAAATTTGGTGGAAACCAATTTGGTGAATCGTGATTATGAAAAAATTGATTATGAGAAAGTACCATCTCGTGCAATGTATATTTATGGAAAAGAGAAGACAAGAAAAGGATTAAAAGGTGCATTTTTAAGAAATGATGAGGAACATTTTGCCTCTTATTTAGAGGCATTAAAGAGTGGTGAGAAGAAGGTGAATGCATCAACATTATATCCACATGAGGTATTAAAAACATATTTTGATGGATGTAGTGTAAAAACGAATGAAGTGAGTGAATTAACGGAGGCACAATGGAGAGTCATGGAAGAGAAGACACGAGCTTTAGGAAAAATAGGAAAGACGATAGTGATGAGTGATGTTTCAGGGTCTATGTCAGGAGTTCCTATGTTAATATCAGTAGCATTAGGAATATTAATAAGTAGTTGTTGTGAGGAGGAGTCATTCCGTGATTATGTATTAACATTTTCATCTCAACCAGAATTTCATAAAGTGGAAGGAGAAAATTTATTAAGAAAAATTAATTCTTTGCATCGTGCAAATTGGGGACAGAATACAAATTTCTTTAAAGCTTTTAAAGTGATATTAGATAGAGCAGTAAAGAATAATATTCCACAAGAGAAGATGCCTGAGAGGATGATGGTAATTAGTGATATGCAATTTGATGTTGCAACGGGAGGTCAGGGAACAAATTTTGAAGAGATAGATAGATTGTATGAGGCGAAGGGATATAAGAGACCTCAAATTATATTTTGGAATGTAGCAGGAAGAATAGATGAAGTTCCAGTGACAGCAGATACAAAAGATACAGCATTAATTTCGGGATTTTCAGTGGAGATTATGAAAGCAGTATTAGATGGAAAGGTAATTACACCACGTGATATTATGTTATCAGCAATATTAAATACGAGATATGATTTAATAGTGTAAGAGGAGATTAAAAAAAGGTAGCATTACGGAAGTGGGATATATGTTTAAAGTAATCTTTATATTGAGGGAATTGAATGAGTAATACTTTGACGATATCATCCCATATTTGATAATTTTTGTAATAACGTTGAATGATATGTTGAGGTTGGTTAGTGATAGGTTCGAATGGTTTAAGAATTTGAAAGTAGATAATATCGCATTTTTTTTGTTTTGGTTCTGTGGTATTTCCATCACACATCCAATCTAAATCTAAATATTTCTTTGACCAATTTGGATAAATGGAATAAAAGAGAATAACTTCATCGACACCACGACAGAAATAGAGATTTTTAAAATATATATTATAATTTTGGATGAGATAAATGGCTTTTTGAAAATAAGTGATAGAAGGAACGAGAAGGAAGAAGGTACCACGTAATCCAACTTTGGAGAAGATATATTCTTCATCTTCAAAAAAAGATGATTTATCGTATTTGGAAAAGATGGAATCGATATTGGTATGAACGATGGAAGATGCATCCATATAGAATAATTTTTTATAATCGGTGATTCCCAAAACATTTAATTTGGTAACATAAAAATGAATATTTTGATAATGAGAATTTTTGGTAAAATGATTGGAAGGTGGTTGATAATTTTGAATTTGTAATAAATCACATCCTATGACAACATCAAATATTTTTAATAATTGTTGAATACCTTCTTGACTCACTCCACCAAATATTTTATCACCAAATTTATAAGATTTATCTTGAACCATACATATTAAATTCTGTTCTACTTTTTGATTACGAAGACTCATGGCTAATGTAAGAGCAGAAGGAATATATTTTTCACCTAAAAAAAGAATAGTGACATATGCATTGGGAGTTTTGGATACATTTCGATAAGGATTGGAATAAGTACGAAAAGTGGGTAATTGGATGGAATCTTTTTTCTTTTTAAAATCATGATTGATGAGAGGCATTCTCTCTAAAATGATTTTATGAGAATCATAAGTGGATTGATATCTTAGTCCTTTGGTATTTGTCATGAAATCCCTCTATTCTTTTCTTAGAATTTTTCTGTAAAAAAAGAAATTATAAAAAAATGTTTGTTTAAGATGGACCTGCATAGGTTGATTGGGGAAATCCTGTTGTGAAAAAATAATTATTCGAAAGATTCGCCACTTGTCTAATATTTGTGACTGGCTGACTCATCTCCTTATCTTTACCTATATCATACATCTCTTCTATCTCCCATGCACTTACTGCACGATTAAAATATCTCATATTTGCTAAATATCCTTCAAAACCTTCACGAGAACCAAGATGTAAATCACCATAATTTAATTTAATTACACCTAAGATTTCTCTCTTTTTTAACATATTATTAATATAAATATCTACTGAATTTCCAATTAATACAATCGTTAACATAAACCATTTATTTAATGGAATATTTCCAATATCTACATTCTTTTCTCTTGCATTCGTATCATATGTATTGAAACGAATATTTAATTTATTAGTATTAGGATATAAATAGACTGCTGGAGCTGATAAAGTAGGATATTTCCATGTAGTTGTACTTCCGTCTTTTACAGGATAAAAATCATTACTTCCTTTATTAAATATCATACGGAATGGACTTCCTGCACTACATGTCTCACCACTTGATGTCTTTGTAAAATTCGTATCTTTAATATATAACCATGTACAATAGGTGAATTCCTGACCATATTTACCATCACTTGGGTCTGGAATTTGACTTGCAGGAATTACTTTTTGAGTAGAACCTTCAATGGTATTGGAAACTAAATAAGGAGAAGTATGGCGATAAGATTTATAAGAACGATAAACTTGATATAAGAAAACGAGAATAATGATAGCAGCAATCGCCATAAAAATGGTTTGAGAAGATTTCATACGATTTGTGATATTTTTCATTTTATTTGCATTCATATTGGATGACATGATATTCTCTTACTACTATAGATTCTTACTTTTTTTTATCATGAATAAAAAAAATATATTCTAAAAAAAATTCGATTCATTTAATTACTTTCACTCTTTTCCATATCCACTGTAGATGTACTCTTCATCGAAATGATTTTTCCATCTTGAAAGAACTTTACATTATATTGTGATGCACCAATAGGACCACTATTATATAAATCTGCAATTTCATGTGACATTAATGCTCTTGTGAAATATTGAGTTTTACCAATTTTACCATAATATCCAGCTGGGTCTCCTCCTGTTAAAAAGATATTATCTTCTTGTATCTTAGGTACAGATTTCAAAGCACAACTTCTTTCTAATTTTCCATTAATATACACATCTACTGTACGATTATTTAATACATACACTATATGTACCCATTTCATTAAGGGAATATTTTGAATATCACAACTTTCCACTGGTGTTGTTGTATCTTCTACTGAAGTTAATACTTTCAAATTATTAGTTAAAGGATATAACCAAATGGATGGTGAATGACGAGGTGCTACACCAGAACCTCCTTTCGTTCCCTTCCATAAAATATTTTTATATTTACCATATGCATATTGGTAATCACGAATATAAATCCAAGTACTTACGGATTGAGTTAAACCTTCTGTAGGAGTAGGAACAGGAACACCATTACGAGCTACATCAGCATCCATAATATCGGCATTAATGATGGGTTCATTTGCATTGGTAAGTTGAGTTTTATTCCATGCGTAATATATGATATAGAGGATGATAAGAAGGAAGATGAAACTAAAAATGTAAAAAATATATTTTTTGAAAGGTGAATTCATCATATTTTTGGATACATTGGAAGATGCATTCATTTTGTATATTCTATACTATCCATTTCGATTTTTTTTCATTTTCATTTATAGAAATTCTCTTATTTTTTTATCAATGGCGGTATCACCACCTTTATATCCTTTGTCACCTCTTTTTGATACTTATCCACTATCTTTTTATAATATTCATAATTTCTACTAATCTCTTCTTCCGTTAATGCATAAGGTAAATATACCATTTCACCTAAAAATCCTGCATATCCTGATTTATTTCCACCCGAATCATCACCACTTCCACCACTTAACTCACAACCCTCAGGACAAGAATAAGAAGAGGAATAATTAGATTGTTGAACCATAAAATTAAATTTAGAATCTTTACAGATAAAAATATTCTTTTGATTTAAATCTGTTGGAACATTTTCACTTAATACAAGTGTTTTCTCTAATTTTCCATCACGATATACACCTACACTTGTTCCTTCTAAAACAATCGTCACTTGAAACCATTTATTAAATGCAACATCTTCTAAAACGATACTTTCAATATTTTTAGATACATCATCATTTTGGAAAACAATATGTAAATTATTTAATTTCGGTGCTAACCAGACTCCCGGAAATTGATATTGTTTCGATAATTTCATACTTTCTTGTAAATCATTTCCACGATAAAATACCGATTTCCAATCACCATAACGATAATTTAACCATGTATTCTCATAATCTTCATTTTTATTATCTTCACCAAATATATTGATTTGATTCACATACATCCAAAATGTATAAGTAAAAGAAGTACCTTCTGTATTTTGTGGAATTTTAGAAGATTCAATGGTGTCACTCTCTTTACTTGTATTCATGGGTTTACTTCTTTCAACAATATTTGTAATGGGTATAATATCACCTTCAATTTTCTTTTTTTGTAAGAAAATGAAATAGAAGTAGTAGAGAGAAGAGAAGAAGAATAGAAGTGCATAAATAAAATTGATTCGAAGAAGTGAAAGAAAAGCAATCAATGTAAAAATGACAATTCCACTCCATGAAAAATAAAGTTTTGCACAAATATACATGCCTATCAAGGATAAAATAAATAGAAACCAATAAATTCGAGTAGGGAAAGATTTAAGAAGATGGTCTGTTTGATTATAAACGTTTTTGGAACGTTGTTGAAGTAATTTTTGAATATTGTTTTGATTGGATTGACTCATAACCTCTATTTATTTCTTTTTATTTTTTTTTATTTCATTTCCGTAAAAAAATCATAAATGGTGTTATTTTTTCGCCAGTTTCTCCAAAATTTGAGGTCCTGATTTATAAACAATAGGAAATAATATAATGATAAAACCTGTTATGATGTAATACCATTTAAATAGAAATTGAATAGGTAGAATACTTTGGATTTTTTCATAAAAGAAATAAATTGCAAAAAGGAAAAGAAATAAACATACAAAAAATACAATCGATTTCCAACTCATCTCTCTCTCTTCTACTCTCTTTTCACAAAATTACTTTTCCATTTTACCAATTTTTATTTTTACATTTCTTTAAGTACCTTTTAATTTGGAGAAATTTGAAGAGGTATTTGCCGAGAATAGTGCGAAAGAGAAATTGTGTGGAAAGAGAGAAAACACACAATACAATTTTTTCGCAAATAGAATCGGCTACTTATTTTTCAAAAAAATAGAATTTGAAGAAATTCAATTGCATTCTATGAATCGGTTTCTATCTTTCGTTTCATTTTGTCAAATTCAATTTTGTTTCACAATCTTGTTTTGATTCTTACTCTCGAAATAAACTCCCCGAATACCCGTCTGCAATACCGACTTTTCTTTAAGTACCTTTTTTATTTAATGAAATAAAAAATCAATATAAAAAATATTTTTGTTAATAGTGATTTACATCATTTTTCTTAAAAAAATAAATATAAAACATAAAAAGACAAATGTTGATACTACTGATAAAATATAGATATTAGAAACATCTTTATTTTTATCATACATATCTTTTGTATGTAAAAATTTTCCTATTAAATAAACAAATCCTGTAAAAAATAGAATGAGTAAAATATACTTTATTCTTTTATCCGTTGAATTATATTTTTGTGAAAAAATGTATAAAGTATAAATGATTATTATAAACCAAATAATTTTCATGAATTCTTCAAAATATAAACTTTTTGTAAATTCTTTGAATTCCATTTTTATAATGTTACTATATATTTTTAGTTTTTTGATATAAAGAAAATAGATAAAAAAATGAAAGAATTGAATCAAAATGTTATCACTTTATAATAAAGCGCTTCAACGAAGCCCTCTTTTTGTGACTTCCTTAACTACTTCATTTTGTTATGGTGTTGGAGATGGAATTGCACAAAAGATTGAAATTCATCAGGGAAAACGGACAGAAATAGATACGAAACGTCTTGCAGTATTTACAGTTTTTGGGTTAGCATTTGGTGGGCCAATTTATTATGCATGGTTTTCGAAGATAGATAAAATGCCTTTTTTAATAGAGAAGATTGTAAAATGGAATGAAAGACGACTTTTAACGCAACATTTTCGAAGTCAGCTTTCACAAAATCTCAAAAATAATACAATTGAAAATATGAGTATGAAGAATTTTCGAATACAATATAAACATAACTTCGATAATATTGAAAAACCACTTATTCGAAGTAAAACCGTACTTGTAGCAAAAATTTATGCAGACCAATTTATATTTTCTGTACTTTATCCTATTTTCTTTATGATTACAAGTGGTACCATGCTTCATATTGTAAATCATCATAAAGAGAATTCAATAGAATCAGTGATTGAAAATACAAAAGTTGGTTTTATGAAATCTTGGTCAAATGTAAAAGAAAAGTTTGCACATATTTATGTAATGGATTGTGCTCTTTGGCCTTTAGTTCAAATGGCGAATTTTGCTTTTATTCCATCTCATCTACAACCCATTTTTGTCAATATGGTAAATATTGGATGGAATACTTTCCTCTCTTATGCTTCTCAAAATCATTAATATGATATTATTTCTTTAAGTACTCTTTATATTTAATAAAATAAAAATGAATATAAAGAAAATTATTTTTTCAAAGTGGTAATATTGAGAGCTTGAGCGTGGTCCCCATATTGATATTCGTAAGAACCTTGTGTTCTTGAAGGAACACAATAATAATATTTTTGTAAATCTAAAGGACCTGAAGCAGTTCCTGATATGCATTTTCCAACATTATATTGATTTGTGCAATATCCACATTTATCATCTTTTAAACATGCATCTTTCTTTTCACTCTCTGTATTAAATTTTTTATTATATACATCACATGGATCAACTGTCTTTTCACATTCCTCTTTTGTCATATACGGTAATAATAATTGATTATTTAAAGGGTCTGTACCACAATTATTTGCTGATATTTGATTATCACGAATGGTTGCTGTACGAGGAAGACATACACCACCTATATTACAATAATAAGTAGGTTTTTCAAGAGAATCGGGTGCTAAACATTTTTCACGGGGTAAAAGAGAACATAAACGGTCACAACAAGAGACATTAGATGGAAAAGCATATTTTACAGAATCTTTTTGATATTTGCATTTACATTGATTTAAATCTTCATCAAATTGACAAAAAGAATTATTTGGTAAATAAGCATTACATTGTTCTGTTCTTTGATTCACTGTATTATTTGCTTTTTGTAAGTCTTCTACAGAATTTAATATAGAAAAATCACTATCCACGTTTTGAAAATGTTCTTTCGCAGTATAAGATATACAAGAAAGAAGAAGAATGAATAAAAGAAGAATGATAAAAATGGAAGAATACATTTGTTTCATTTCGAAGCTCTATATAAAAGAGGGATAATTTTTACTTCAAATTGAAAAATTATCTAAGTCATGGATAGAAAGAAAATGATTGAACTCTTTGCACTTATGAATGGAATTCAAAATCAGCAAGATAAAAAAGAAGATTTCCAAACAATGAACACTTTGTCTCACCCTTGGTTATGGATTCTTATTACTCTCTTTATTGCATTTGGAACTGCTTATTTAGCTTTTGAATGTAATGATAAAGAATCACAAGCCACACGTTTTATTATTACATTATTTGCATTTTTCTTTAGTGGAATCTATTTAGTATATTATTTTATTCTCTATATTTTATTGAATAAAAAGTGTAATGGAAAAGATGTCACAGATTTATTGAAATATTTCAAGTAAAATGGGATATTTTGATTTGATAGAATGAGAATTTTTAGAAAGAATCTTTTCAATTTGAGATTCGATATCTTTCGAATATCGAACTTGTAAAAATATCATATTTGATAAACATTGTGATAAACTATTTGCAATTATCATTTCTTCTTTGGTTTTAGGTTTCGCCATATCAAAAAATAATGTTCTTATTTGAAAACTTGAAAGTAATTCATTGTGATATTGTTGAAATATAGAAATATTCTTTGAAATAGATTCATTCTTTTTCATTCGATGCAATTTCTTTATCTCCTCCTTTTCTACCGATTTTCGTTTCTTCAAAAAATTCTTCTTCCATGTAGAAGAAAGTTGCAAATCTGTCATTCTTTTATTCTTTTTATCTCCATTCATCTCTACTCTATTATCAACACTTTTTATTTCAATCTATATTTCATATAATCATTCAAAAATTCCGTAAATTGCTTCGGCTGATTATTCGGCATATACTCCTCTCGTATCTTACCCGTCTTTGGGTCTAATGTCGACTTAATTATATACCCTCCCCTCTCATTAAACCACGTCCTACCCTCATACTTCTCCTCCGGAACAAATGTTGCATACATTTCTTTATATTCCTATTTTTTGATTATATTTTATTTTGACTTAAAGAAACATAAGTATTTTTTGTGCAACGAGGTGGTAGAAGGCTACACCGAGGATGAGAAAGATGAGAAGACTGGTAAATTCATCGTTAAGAGGGACACCAGAGAGTGCAGATTGTAAAATATTTTTATTGGGAAATGAGTAATGAACAAGAATTTGGAAGACGATGAGGATGATGGAGAATTTGTAGATATCGTGGATAGTTTGAAGATAATCGGGTGATACGTCAAGATAAATATCGAAGATGGCCATAGTGGATAAATGCTTACTATAAATAAAAAAGAAAAAAAACGTGAAAAAGAATTTTGGTGATGCGAATAAAAAGGGTAAATAAGATATTGAAATAAAATAATAAAATGGAGAATCTTCTTTTTCAAACAATGCAAAATGCATTTTTACAAAAAACAGAAGTACAAAAAGCTCCCGAAGAAAAACAAGAAAATGAATTAGAAACAGGTGACCGCTTACATCTTATCAATAAAAAATTACAAGATTCATTCCTTCTTGAAACCTTTCTTGATATTCTTCAACAAGATTCTATTTCACTCTCGTTTGAAGGAACTCATATGAATCAATATGTGATTGAAGATATTGAATTATTAGGTGACCATTTTCAAAACGAAGAGAAAGGTATCTTCTCTAAAATCAATCAAACCAAAACAAAAATGGGTGAAATGATTCTACAAAAAATTCTTATTACCCCTATTTATGATACTGAAATCTTAAAAAGACGCCAAAAATTAATCATGGATATTGGTCGTATTAGTCCAACTATACGAGTTGAATTAGAGAAGATACGAAAGATAGAGAATGAATTGGTATGGTTTTGGAATGATGGGAATATGAGACATATAGATATGATGAATGATTTAATTTATTTCAATTATGATTTTATTCCATTTTTAAATATGAATGACGTGTTAAATCAAAATGAGAGAGCATTATATATATCGAATATGTATAAAATTATAGCATCTCCTTTATTAGTTGCATTAACACCTTTAGTATCTTTATTAGTTCCATTAATTATATTTATGATAACACAAAAAAGATTAGGAATGAAAATGAGCTTGGGACAATTGATTACATTTTATTTTAAAACGGTATATCAATTTAATCCAATGGAGATGTTTATGAAACCATCGATGAAAACAATGATGGTAAGTTTTCTTTCCAAAGCTTTTTATGTATTTATGTATTTCCAAAATGTATATTATGCATTCCAAAGTGCAAAGAGCACACATCAAATGATAAATATTATGCATGAAAAATTAAATAAAATTGCAGAATATATTCAATTATCTTCTCATATTAAAAAGATATGTGATGCAGGTGGAATACGAAAAATAGATACATTCTTCCAATTATCAACTGAAACGAGAATTGAAGATGAGATGAAAGAGACAGGAAATATATTAAAATCGAAAACATTTACAAAAGAACCTTCTTTATTAAGTCATAAAGGACATATATTAAAGGCATTTCAAGAATTCCGTAAAAAGAAAGAGAAATTACAATCATGTTTTCAATATATAGCAAATATAGATGCAATTTGTTCTATTTATGAATTAATACGAAAATCAACAGATGAGAATCCTTATTGTTTTACAGAATATTATGAAAATAAATTATTACCTCAAGTTTCCATGAAAAAACTATGGCATCCGTTTTTAAATCAAGAAATTACATCTCATACTGTTAAAAATGATATTACTATGAAAAATCATATTTTAATTACTGGACCTAATGCTGCTGGAAAATCTACATTTATTAAAGCAATGATAGTAAATATATTATTTGCACAAACAATATGTATTAATTCAGCAACAGATTTTAAATTAACACCATTCCGTATGATAGAGACATATTTACATATACCAGATAGTAAAGGAAGTCAAAGTTTATTTGAAGCAGAGATGTATCGAAGTCGTGATTATTTGGAGAAATTGAAAGAATATGAAGAGAGTGAATTTTCATTTATTGTATTAGATGAGATATTTTCTTCTACCAATTATGTAGAAGGATTTTCAGGAGCTTATGCAATTTTGAAAAAGATATCAAGTTTTAAAAATACATTATCGATGACAACGACACATTATAGTGATTTGGAATGTTTAGAGAAAGATACGAAAGGACGTTTTGAGAATTATAAATTTGAAGTAACACATAACAAAGAAGGTGAAATTCAATTCAATTATGAACTAAAAAGAGGAACTTCAAGACAATATATTGCTTTGGAGTTATTAAAAAAGAATGGATTTGATGAAGATTTAATTGAAACAGCGATTGAAATGAGCAAAAAAGTAAATGTTCATAAAAAAGATACGAAAAAAAAGAAAAAAATAAATATAAAGAAAGAAGAAGAGATAATAGGATAATAAAAATGGAACAAGAATATACATATCATTTTTATATGAGGAAGGGAAAGAAACATTTATGGGCGACACGTCCATTACATGAATTTTATAATCATGAAACAAAACAATTGGATTTGCAATATTTGCGAGATGTAGATTTTATGTATATAGGGAAGGAAGGAGAGAAGGTAGAAGTAGGAATCTTTGAATTAAAGAAGAATGAAGCTCGAAAAAAATTACATGAATTTGGAGAAATGAATAGAGTGAAAGATGTAAAATGGTTATTTTTAGAGAAGATGGAAATAAGAATACAACATAAAAGACAAGTGTTTGATTATACACGAGGAGAATGGATAGTGAATCATAAAAAATATGATATGACAATGACAGCTTTTGAAAGAGAAAATGGAGAATATTTGATATCAAATCCAAGGGTAACTTTTCATGGAATAAAATATGATAGTAATTATTTTAATCATCATGATTTGTAATGTTCATTAATAGTACTTGGATTATCTTCCCGATTTTGTTTTACTAATGTTGGTACAACAACAAGTCCTTTTATTTGATTATTTTTCATTAAATTACTATATTTTACATCAATTGGGTCATCAATATATGTTAATAATTCATGTATTTTTTTTGAAGACCTTTTATTGACCATATATGCTTGAGTTCCATAAGGAACATCAGGATAACATAGATTATTTTTATAAACACCTTTATTACAATCATGTTGATGGGTATTACCAAGATAAATAATATCAAAATCAGGATTAATTGTATCTATAATTTTTTGTAATTCACTTTTAAAATTTGAATTTAATAATAAATCATCTTCAAAGATAACAGTCCATCCATCAAAATTATCTTTTGAAATTTCATCAAGTAAATGTAAATGACTCATATAACAACCTATTTCTCCATTTCTTACTTTCTTTTTTTTTTCTTTATCTGGTTCTTTGTTATACATATATGTATCCCATGGAGATTTAATCAATCCATCTTTTTGTAATTGTGGAATATCAAGATTTGCACCAACAACAGCATCAAAGATATCTATTTGAATTCCAGCAGTTTCTTCTTGTTTTTTTATATTGTCAAGACGATCTTGTTTTCCTTTCATATGAATAACTTTATAGCGAACTTGTGAATTTTCAAAATATTCAAAATATTCAAATAGGTATTTCTTTTGATAAAGATAATAAATCAAAAATATGATAAAAAGTATAATTATAAAAATTTTATATTCTTCTAACCAATTTTCTATTTTTTGATAAGTTTCCATCCTCTATATATTCATTCTACAAATTATAAAAAATAATCTAAAAATATTATTTTTTTATGTTCTCTTACATTAGAAGTATCATGAAAAAAGACTTACATATTCTTGGAATTGTATTATTTATTCTATTTATCTATATGATTTATCATCTTGGTATTCGTTTTTATACATTTCAATATGTACATTCAATTGAAAATTTTGCAACGAAGAAAAAAAATAAACCGAAACCAGTTACACCCGCACCTGTAGCTGAAGTAAAAACAAATACTCCTACTTCTACTCCTGAACCAGTTCCCACTACTCCTACACCTGTATCTGTTCCTGAAAAAAAAACAGAAGTAGTTTTAGCTACACAAAATATGGGATTGGATACATGTGATATTAAAATGGATGAATGGGGAGGAAATCCAGAGGAGATTAAAAAGCAAAAAGAAGGATTAACAAAAAAACAACAATGTGAAGTGAAAAATCTCTTAAAACAATTTGTTCGTACAAATGTAATGGAAGCACTCTCTGCACAAAATCCTATTATGACAGGTCCCGTTGGACCAGCTGGACCTCCCGGACCTGCTGGAAGTAAATTTATGGCTTCTGGACGTTTATTAAATCAAATAGGTTCTTTTGGTAAAAATCAATCTACTGTTCCTGTAAGAGTAGCTACTCGTACAAGTGGAACAAGTGACATATCTTCTTTAGTATATATGGAAACACCTACTCCTTTTGTAAGTTATCAAGATTGGATTTATAATGATAAAAATCAAATTACAAATCGATATGATGGAAGTTGTTTAACTTATAAAGATGGACAAGAGAAAGTATATATGAGTGAATGTAATGAACAGAATATGAAACAGAAGTGGATTTGGGATAAGAGCAATCGTTTTATCTCTTTAGATCCCACTGCTACTCAAAAAAATAAAATAAAATGTTTAAGTATTTCAAGTCCAAATACAGACCCATTAATGTCTTCTTTACCAGATTGTGTTGGTGATAAATGCAAAAATAAAGAGAATTTACAATATGTAATTGTAAAAGATTGCAATCCAAATGAAATTCAATCCAATGAAATCTTCGGTTTCCAATAATCTCTTTCTCTTCTTTTTCTTCTTTCATTCTCTTTTTCACAAAAAAAGAAAATATTTATTTAAAAATGGATGAAATGAATTTTAATTTAAAGAATATCAGACCATTTTCGCTGAGATTGTTTCATATAAAATTGTAAATCACGTTTTGTTTCATTCACAGGTTGTTGTCTCGGTTGAGGTGCAGGCACAGCAACTTGTGTAATTTCTCTTTTTACTTTAGGTGCAACTGGAAGATTCTTTTCTACTCTTTTTCCACCACGTGCAGAAGATGATTTTTTATCTTCATTCTTTTTACATAACCAATAAGGGTGTCCAATTTCTTTGCATGATTTACAAAGAATGGATTTACAAGTTTCAATCGTATGGTCTGTTTGAAAACAATATTTGCAAGACATCTTTTCTTTTTATTTACTATAATTTCTTTATATTCAAAAATAGAAATTTATACTTATTATTTTTTGGAATGTTCGAGAAAAAGATAAGATAATTGATTCATTTCAAATTGCAATTCAAACATTTTTTGATTGATAGATTCTATTTTTTCATGAAATTGACGAAGAAAAGATGGATTTTGTAATTGTAATACATAACTATATAATTCATAACGTTGATTAAAATCTTGAAATATACATTGATATATTTTGGTTTGATTTAAAATATCTTTGATTGTATCTATTTTATATTTTTGTAATAAAGTATCCATTACATGTTTTTCCTCAGTCGTCAAATAAGAACAATACATGGATATGATTTTATAATAGATTGGATATGATTTTTTTTATATTGAAATAGATGGAAATTCGGTTTTGATATAAAAAAAAAGAAACGAAATGAGATAGAATCATGCAAAATGGAAAATGACAAAGTTTATAAAAAAGATTTGTTAAATATAAATTACAAATTAAATAGCAAAATTAAACAATTGGAAGATAAATTGGATAATATGGTATCTTTGATGGACCAAACATTTATTACATTTACAAATGTTTTAAAAGATGTTCAATCGAATCAAAAAAAGATAGATGATAGGTTAGTTCATATTGAAAAAGATATTCAAATTATCAAAATGCGAAAACAGGGTGAAAGTGATTTTAAAAGAGAGAATTATCCTCAATTAATGAATCAATATATGCACCAAAATGAAAATGAAACATTACGAATTACACAAAATGCAGAATCGAAAGTGGAAGAGAAAGAATTAAATCAAGAGACACAAATGAATCAAATTACAGAGGAGAATGAAAATTATAGAGTGACAGATACTCAAAATAAAAAGTATATGTTATTGCAAAAAAGACAAGAAAATCAAGATGGTTCCAAACAGAATCAAGAGGTTGAATCAAATTCTATTCAAATGATGCGAAGAGTTGAAAGTGATTCAAAAATCATGAATATGGGAATTCAAGCTTCTTCTACAACATCTACAAATAGTATGACAACAAGTCATGGAAATTCTGTTTCTATTACTCGTTCTACTTCAGTAAGTTCTTTAAGTATGTATCAACAAAAATTGTCAAATGATAAAAGACAAGAAGTGGTACTTCCTTCACAGATAGCTCCTCCAGTACAAACACATATAATACAGAATCAAATAGGATATTTGAATTATAGAGAATTAAAGGTAGAATTATTTGAGATAGCAGATGATTTTGTGATAAAATGTTTAGAAATGGGTTGTATGGCGGGAGATATTAAATTATTTCGAAAAATGTATGTAGATGATATTCCTAAAGAATATATTCCTATACGACATGTGAAAAAGAGATATCAATATTGGTATCAGGGAAGAATGGTAGATGATGATACATTAGGTAGTTATATAAAAAATACAGTAGTGAAAAATATAGAGAGTTTATATTTGAAAGTGAATACATATGAAAGATATGAGAATAATTTAGATAGATTTATACAGAATCAAGATTATATTAGTAAATTAAAAGATGAGAAATATAAAATAACGATGTTAAAAAATATTGTTCCTATTGTTTCCATTTGAATATAAAAAAAGAGATGAAAAAAGGAAAAGAGAAAAGATGATTACATTTTTAGAAACAAAACCTACTTATGATGAGATTGATTTTCCAAATGATATTTTACGAAAAATGATACATGTAAATCTAATGAATATGCAAAATATGATGATATATGGAAAAGCTGGATGTGGTAAAACAGTTCAAATTTATTCTTTTTTAGCAAGTCTATTAGGTACAAAGGATATCTATTCAATTAAAACAACCATTCATGAGGAAGATAGAAAAGAGATACAATATCGATATTCACCTTATCATATTGAATTTTCACCTTTAGATTTGATGACACATGAGAGTTTATTTATCAAAGATTTTTTAAAAGAATATGTGAAGAGTAAGAATGTAAGTTTTGATATACCGAAATTGGTTTATATTAAAAATGCAGAACATTTAAGTGAAAATTCTCAAAAAGCTTTAGGAATCATGATAGAAAAGAATATAGAATCTGTAAGATTTATCTTTGAATGTAATACGATATCACCTTTTTTAGAATCGATACGAGGTAGATTTTTTAAAGTTCGAATAGGATATCCATCCAAAGAGAAGATAGATGGAGTGATAAGGAAAATAATCGCAGACAAGTTTCAAAGGGAAGTAAGAGAAGAGGAGTTGGTAGAATGTTATCGAATTGGTGAATTTTATCAAAATCATATGAAACATATTTTTGGTTCTTTATTCTCATATTTAATAACAGGAAGATGGGTTTATATATCAGCTATGCATAAAATAGATGGATTATTAGAAATTATTGAAAATGAAAATATCGAACATCATCATTTTGAAAGAATTCGTGAAATTATACAAGAATTATATATAGATTGTGTATCACATGATATTATATTACCCTATATGATGAAAAAATTATTTAAAAAATATCAAAATCAAGATGAAAGAAAATGTCATGAATTATCATCTATATGGGCTCATTATGATAGGATGATGAGAATGGGTAATAAAACAACCATGTATTTGGAATGTTTTATTATAAATATTATTGAAGTGATACATTTTTCGAAGAAAGAGAAAGTAGAAGAGAAGATAGAAGTGAAAGTGAGTAAAAAAACGGGGTATAAAAAAAAATCTCTAAAATAGAATAAAAATATGTCAGGACGATATGCAAAGTATAATGCCCGAAAGGGTGGAGAACATAATAAAGAAGATAAGATGAAGAGATTAAAGAAAGCTATTGATGAAAAATCGATGAAGGTATTAAATTATGAGCAAGTGAATGAGAATGAATTGAGTTATTATATATTAGGAAATTCGGGAAGTTTTTATGATGTGAAATTTACGAATACACAGATGAGTTGTAGTTGTCCTGACCATTTGAGGCATCATTCTTATTGTAAGCATATATATTTGGTATATATTAAGATATTTCATTTAATACCTGATTTGGACGCAGAGGGAAATGGTATAACGGAGATGCAATTTTTGATGATGAAGAATGCACATGAGAGATTTATGGATGCACAAGCGAAGAAGAAAGAGATGTTAGAGAGTAGAACATCGAAGTGGAATGGATATCGTTTTAATAAGGATGATGAGTGTCCAATTTGTTTTGATGTATATGGTGAGATGGAGATATTTGGATGTAAGACATGTAAGAATTGTTTTCATATGGGATGTATGGAATCTATTTTCCGTTATAATTCGAAATGTCCAATGTGTAGGTCGGTAGTGAGAAAGACGGATGTGGAAGCAGAGGAGGAGGATAGGGAGGTGAGTGAGATAGCGAATCGAATTAAGAATACGATATTGGATATGTAAAGAATTGATTTTGTTGATTTTTTTTTTATTTTGTATAGATTGATTTATGGAATGATAAATCAATAGAATATGGAAGAATGAAGATTCTTTAATCTTTTTTCACAGATTGATATAAATTTAATTGATTGCGGACATATGATTCAAATTCTTTGCGATTTTTGGTGGCTAAACGGTTTCTATTTTTTAAGACATTTTGAAATGTATATCCTTCTTTACATTTCCCAATTCTCTCATCAAATCCTCCTTCAATTCCATATTTTTTATAAAAATCAGTATCTACTTTTTTATCTTCCTCTCCATCTTTTAATCCTAATTTTTTCATCATTTTTTGAAGAGAAGATAAAGTAGGAGATTCAATCTCCATACTATAGGTCATTCCGGGATAGGTATCAAAAATAACTTCACTTTTGCCTACTTTATAAATTTCGCGTATTTTTTCATAATAATGGTCTAAATCGAATTCCATTAATTCCATCATTTTTACCATTTCTTGGGGGTCTTGAATATTTACTTCCCATTCAGTATCAAATTTATCTTTACCACCGCGTTTTTTGATAGTAAATGTTTTTTTATGTCCTTCATCACGAACGCGGAGGGTATGAATATCAGGACTCATTTTGGAATGAGTATTAAATTTCCATACTTTAAAGATATGAGTTCCGTTATTTTTAGCATTCATAGATTTTAATTTTTGTAATACATCTTCTTTGTTAAATTGAAAAAAACGTTTTTCGATTTCTTTTCCCATCTTTCTATCTTTTGATTCTATTTTATTTTTTATAAATCGGTTATAAAATAAAAGAAATAAATGATTTCATAAATAGAATCATGAGTAAAAGAAAAAATTATTATGAGATTTTAAATCTCGAATCAACTGCTTCTTCAAGTGATATTAAGAAAGCTTATCATAAACTTGCACTTCAATATCATCCTGATAAAAATCCTAATAATCCTGAAGCTCTTGAAAAATTTAAAGAAATAGGTGAAGCTTATGCTGTTTTAAGTGATGAACAAAAGAGAAGAACTTATGATATGACAGGTGGAACAGAGGATGATGATTTTTTTGGAATGGGTGAAAATATTGACCCTTTTCATATTTTCAATTCTATTTTTCAAAATCATGTGAATCAATTTATGAATATGCATTATGAAAAGAATGTGGATTTGAATCATTTATTTGGAAAAATAGGAGGTGCAAATATTCCATTTGGTGCATCTTTTCCAAATGTAAAAATACAAGTGCATACCATTCCAATTTCAACATCAAATTTAAGTGAAGATGATTTGATGTTTATACAAAAGGAGTATGGAGAGGGTGAAGATTGGGAAGAAGATGAAGATGATTTTCCAAGAGGAATACCAAGTTTTTTTTCGAATATATTGAAGCGAGGAAAGAAAAAGAAAGAGAAGAGAGAAAAGAAATCGAAACAGATAGAAAAGGAGAAAGAAATAATAGTACGTGAAAAACCTGAAGAGATTCGTTTTCATGTGAAAGTTTCATTAAAAGATATTCTTCAGGAATCTACGAAAACAATTCAATATGAACGCATGCGTAAGAAGAATCATGAATATATTTTACGAAAACGAAAAATAGAAATTCCTATTTATGGAAAAGAAATACTTTTAGAAGGAGATGGACATGAAGAACCTGATTGTAAAGAAAAAGGAGATGTTTTTATACAAATTGAAATGAAACCTGAACCCAATTTTCGAAGAATTCATGATTATGATTTATGTACTATCTATCCATTTTATATTTCACAAAATAATATTTCTTATCATTCAATAATACTTCCTAATGAAGAAGAAATCTATTTTTATATTGATAAAATGGAAAGAATGAATGAAGTAATAGGAAAAGTAATAGGAAAGGGAATACCTTATATGGATGAAGAAGGAGTAAAAAAAAGAGGAGATTTATATATTTATTTGAAAATAGAAGATATAGGAATGGAAAATGAAAAGATGGAAAATAAAGAATATGCAAAATGGAATTCTGTGAGTGTATTTGATATTTTGGATTAAAAAATCGAAGATAATAATAGAAACGAATGGAAACATCACGTATCTTACGAAAAATGAAAGATTATGAATTTGATGTATCGATAGAAAATATAAAGATATTTTCTATGGAGGAGTATAAAAAATTATTTCTCAAAATGAAAAAAGAATATGAATTTATTCTTGAACATCCTCCTCAAATCACTATTTCCACAAAATCAATGGATAAAAAAACATTAGAAAATGAATTGAAAGAATTTTATTTTATGAGTGGTCCTATTTCAAAATATATCATATCTCATTTTCATTTTGAACATCTATTTTCTTCAAAAGATATGGAATTGCATTATTTTAGTGAAAAAGAAAAATTATCCAAAAAAGAAAATCAAGAATGTCACGAAATGATTCTTTTAATTCAATTATGTAAGCAATTGTATGAAAGAGACCATAAAAAACAAGTTGTTTATTATTATCCAACTCCTCTTAAAAAAGAGATTCCTAAACATTCCAAATGTTGTCATTTAGGACAAAATGAATGTAATAGTGGTTTAACTTTTGTGAATCATCATCAAAATCCTGAATCTATCCCAAATGGAGATATTGTTATTTTTCGAAAAGAGGAACATTGTAAAGTGTTAATTCATGAATTGATTCATTCGAATTATCGTGATTTATTATTGATTCGCCATAGTGATAATCAAAATTTTACAAAACAATTTTGCACAGATTATGATATTTTATTAAATGAATCTTATACAGAATTTCATGCAACGATATTGAATATATTTTATTTGGGAATATTGCATGATATGAAAATGAGTGAAATAGAAGAATTATTACAAAAAGAGATACAATATGGAATTTATGTGTATCAACGAATTATGAATTATTATGGTTTTGAAAATATACAAGATATATTGAAAGTACAAGATTTCTGTAAAAAACATTTGTCACAAAAAACGAATGTAATTGCATATTATATATTTAAACCCATACAGATGTTACATTTACAAGAAATGAATGATTTTATGAAAAAATATACAAAAGATTTGAAGATATATAAAAAGACTGGTGTGAAACAATATCGAAATCAAATATTGGAATGGTTACAAGAAGAAGATATGCAAGAAAAATTAAAAATACATAAAAAGAATTCGAAAAAAGATAGCGAAAATACTTTGCGTATGACTCTCTTTGAATCCTCCTAATTTATTTTTTTATAAAAATTCTTTTCTTTCTATTGAAAAGAATTTACCTAAATCAAAAGAGTACTTAAAGAAAAGTCAGTATTGCAGACGGTTTTTTCGGGGAGTATGATTCGTGAATAAGAATCAAAACATGATTTGTGAAACAAATAGAATTTGACAATATGAAACGAAAGACAAAGTCTGTGCTAAAGGCACAGACTTTCTTGGTTGCCCCGCAAGGGGGACTTATAGAAACCGATTCATTTTGTGCAATTTATTTTTGAAAGAAAAATAGCCGATTTGATTCACGAAAAAATAGCTTTGTGTTTTTTAGCTATTCCACACAACTTATCTTTCGTACTATTCTCGGCAAAATCTCTTCAAATTTACCCAATTGAAAGAGTACTTAAAGAAATGGAATATTTTTTTTTGTAAAGTATTTTTGTAGAAAAAAAATGGGATATGAAAACAAAAGATGGAGTGGATAACATTTCGCAATCAACAATATCCTAAATTTCAATCTATAGGAAATGCATCTCAATTTGCTATTCCATATGCACTACATTATTGTAAGGGAATTGGTTATGATATAGGTTATTCAAAAGAAGAATGGAAATTTCCAAATGCAATAGGAATAGATATATCTTTGCAAAATGGATTTCATGCAAATCATTTACCTGAAGAAAAAGTGGATTATATTTATTCAAGTCATTGTTTAGAACATGTAGATTGTTGGTATGAAACATTAGAATATTGGATATCAAAAATCAAAAAAGGTGGAATCTTATTTTTATATTTACCTGATATTTCCAACAATTATTGGAGACCTTGGTTTAATAAAAAACATAAAACAATTCTAACTCCCGATATTTTACGTTCTTTTTTAGAAGACCATGATATAAAAACCCATCTTATTAGTCAAGTTGATTTAAATTCTTCTTTTATCGTTATCGCCGAAATATAAACGTAAATTAATTAAATATAGAACGTAAAATATAGAAAAAGTGATGGAAAAGTAGATATAAAAGAAAAAAGTGAGATATAAAGTACTTATTCGATATACTGAATTTAAAAAATGCAAGTTTTATGCGGTACTTCCGTGGATGAAAAAGACCCAATTACTCTTTATTTCGATAAATTACCTCATGCAGAGAATGTAACACCAGAAATGGAATGCATTATTTGCAAAAGTGGATTTGTTGATGAGGAGAATGGAGAAAGGACAAATAAAGATGTCCAATTGCCGTGTGCATCAAATTGCACACAATCGGTTTATCATCGGGAATGTATGGAACAATGGGTTCGTATGAATCCACAGAAGAATACACATTGTTTGTATTGTCAAAGTACATTTTCGATTTCACCAACACCGTCTACCTTACCATTATCTTCTAGAGATTCTGTAATTTTGATGTTAGTTCGTCTTACTTTTTGTTTTGCATTTGTATCTATGATATTACTTATGTATAACGCGATTTGTGCAGATAGACATAAAGTTACTCACATATTGATGTATTTAACATGTGGTATTTTAGAAATAACATCATGTACAAATGTTCCAAGTATAATTGGTATTCATCGGTTATCAGAAAGATATTTGTATGTAAGAATGTTTATTTCACCCATCATCATGACCTGTATGAGCTATATAATAATTATTTTGAAAGATGAACCTCTTTATGTTCTTTTTGATAAGATTGTATTAGGATTATATTTCATATATATGTTGTTTTTTTATATGTATTATTTTTCGTTCGTACGATTCGGTTGATGTTAGTGTAAATAATTGGTTGGTGGATTTTTATAATAAGTTTAAAATACAAAAAAAGAAGTTAAAAAAAGAATAGAATGAGTTATTTATATTATTTATCAGTATGTGTATGTATCAAAAATGAAGCAAAATATGTGATTGATTTTATAAAACATTATATTCAACAAGGTGTTGAACATATTTATATTATTGATAATGGAAGTACAGATAATATAAATGAAGTTATTTTTCAATCTGGATATAAAAATTATGTAACAATTATAAAAGATGATAGAAATATGAATATATTAAATAATGATAGTGGTATGATGGGACATGTAACATTATTAAATGATAATTTATATGAAATAATTAAAAGAGAAACAGAATGGGCTATATTTATAGATGCAGATGAATACATGTATGGTAAAAATGGATATACTATCAAAAGTTATATTAAAACATTAGAAGATGATATAGGATGTGTATATGTATTATGGACAATAATGAATCCTTATCAAGAAGAGAATGGTGAGATAAGTAAAGAATTTTCGATACATAAAAATATAAATCGAATAAATTATGATAAAATACAATCAATGATAAGTCATATATATCATGCAAATGATTTTGGTAAATCCATTGTAAGAACAAATAAATTAAATGACAATCGAAAATTATGGATACATAAAATACCTACAGATGGTAAAATTATAAATAATTATGGATATGAGAGTAATCAATGGGTGGATAATAAAAATAAAATTGATTATACAGAAGAAAAATATAAAAAGATAAATATAACAATCAATCATTATGCAATTCGTAATCAAGAAGATTATGAAAAGAAAGAAAAACAAATTGGAAAAGTAAATCATAAAAAAAACTTTCTACTTGGATTATTTGAAATGATGAAATTGAATGAAGAATATTTAATAGAAGATACTGAATTATCCAATATTCATAAAAATTTAATTTAAAGAAAAATATATAAAAAATGGAAATCAAAATGACAGATATATCAAATTTTACAAGAGCTTTTATTCTTACTTATTTAGTGGAAGGTAAATTATATCGTTCATGTAATATTCTTCCTGAAAATGAAATAATTATGAATATTGCATCAATAGTGTCGATTCTTCAAATGTCAAAACAAGAAAAGAATATGAATACAGAAGATAGTTTAGAATATGCATCGAAAGTGAATACGAATATAATTTATTTAATGGGAAAATTAGATGAACTTGTTCAAAATGAAAGTATTATCATGGAAATGATACATGGGGATAAATATTATCGGTTAAATGAAGAAAACATATTGATACAACAATTTATGGAAAAACATGAGAAAGCAATGCGATATGTATTCCATCCATCTTATCAAATACATCAAAATATTAAAAATATAGAGAATGAAATTTGTAAAGTAATGCAAGATTTGCAAATTCAACCAACTAATGATAAAGGTGATTTTTATATTGAAGAAGTTTATTCTTTACAATCATCTACAGATGAAAATGTCTATTATAATATTTATTTACATCAAAATAAGAAATATAGTTGTGTATGTCCTTCTTTTCAATATCGTTGTGTTCAAAATGGAAAGATAATTGGTCATTGTAAGCATATTGAATCCTATTTATCAGGAGAATATGAACAACAAGGAGATTTAGAAGGATATATTGGTATGGATACTTCTTTTGTTTCATTATGTGATGAAAGAAATTGGGAAAAATATAAAAAAGAATCGATGGATACTTTATTTTTGGGATGTGATGACATGAAATATATGGATAAAAATACGAAATATTTTGGATGGATAGATTGGAAATATGAAGAAGATGAATCCACTCTTCGTGTTGTTTAGTTTTCTTTAAGTTGAATTATTTTCATTTAAAAATGGAAATAGATAAATAAATTGGATATAGAGAAAAAGATAGAAAGTAGGATAGAATCTATATTTTAAATCTAAAGTAAGACATATACAAATGGGTATAAAGAGTCTAACGACAATATTGAATGCAAAGTGTAAATCTGCAATCAATACAAGAAATTTACAATCTTATCGAGGAAGAATATTAGGTATTGATATTTCCATATATTTATATAAGTTTTTATATTCAAATGATGACCATTTGGAGGGAATCACAAGATTATTATTACGATTATTAAAGAATCAAATACTTCCCTTGGTAGTATTTGATGGAAAACCACCGAAAGAGAAGAATGATGTATTGGTGAGTAGAAAGGAGAAGAGGGAATATTTGGTGACGAAGAAGGAGGTAATTGAAAAGTTTATTATAAGTAGAGATGAGAAGAGTGTAGAGGAGATAAAGATGGAGATAGAGGAGTATCAAAGGGAGAAGAGGGATAATACGAAATTGGAGAATGAGGATATTGAGGAATTATTGCAGAAGAATCGGGATGAAGTGAGGGATGAGTTAGAGAAGACAGTGAAACGAATTATTTATGTAAGAGCTCAACATATTGAATCTACAAAACAATTATGTGATTTAATGGGATTACCATATATAGTATGTAAAGGTGAAGCTGATTGTTTATTGGGACATTTATGTAAAGAAGGTATTATTGATGGTTGTATAAGTGAGGATACGGATGTGTTGGCGAATGGAGGAAGGATTTTTATACGAAATGTAATACCTGATAAGAATGTAGTAGAAGAATTTTGTTTAGAGGGTGTATTAGCAGGATTGGAGATGACATATGAGCAATTTATGGATATGTGTATATTATGTGGATGTGATTATACAACAAAAATAGGTGGAATGGGACCACAGACTGCATATAAATTGATAAAGAAACATGGAAATATAGAGGGAGTATTAGAGGAATTGAGATTACGACCTGATAAATTTGTGATACCAGAGGGAGAGGGATTTAATTATGAGAAAGCGAGAGATTTATTTTTGAATGCAACAAGGGAAGATAATCGGGAAGAGATACAACAGAGAATCAAGATACGAACACCACAAATAGATGAATTGTTAGTATTTTTGAGTACAACGAAATTGAATGGAAAGTATGTGCAAGAGATACAAAGAAATTATATGAATTATATAATTTCATTAAAACAAATTATACCAGATTATGCGAGAGAATTTGAGATACCTCAAACAGAATCTCAAGTACAAAAGAAAGAAGTGAAAAATAATAAAAAGATTACCGAATTCTTTGGTAAAATCTAATATGATTATTATTTTTTATTTATTTTTATTATAAAATTTTCATTTGATAGATTTTATCAAATGAATGACGATTTTTATTTGGTTTTATGATTTATATCATTCAAAAAAATATACTTTTTATTTGGTTTTTGTAATTTATTGATGTTTCACGATTAAAAAATTAAGACGACAACGATTTAAGCAGTGGCGACGGGGGCAGAAGCAGTGCTCACAAAGTGCTTCTTAAGGAAGCGCTGGAGATTGAAGAAATGCACGGTCTCACCCTCAGCAGGCTGGAGGAGACCCTTGAGCTTAGCATCACAAATAATCTCCTTCTTAGCAGCAGGGTTCTGGAGGTTGTTAGACTTGATGTACTCATTAATCTTACGAGTAGCATCAGTGCGAGCAAGCTCACTTCCATGGGGGAGACCAAGGAAGTCAGCAAGCTCCTTGCTGATAGGAGCAGACTTAGCGAAACCACTGGGGTTGCGACTACGAGTGCTGCGGCGAGTGTACTTCTCAGCCTTCTTCATCATCTCCTTGCGCTCCTTAGTGTACTCCTTCTCAAGAGACTTCATAGCAGTAGTGATGGTCTTGAGAGCAGTCTGGGCGGAATGGACCTGAGTGGTAAGCTCAGCAATCTGGGTCTGCATCTTCTTAATGATGAGCTCAGTACCAGAAAGGGTCTCCTCAGTAGCAGGGGTCTCAGCAGGAGCAGAGACAGCAGCAGCAGTCTCTTGAACCTCCTCCTTCTTTACAGGAGCAGCACGCTTCTTGGTCTCAGTTGCAGGAGCAGCCTCAACGGGAGCAGCAACGGGGGTGGCGACGGCCTCAGGGGCGGTCTTAGCAACAGGGGTCTGTTTCTTAGCAGGGGTAGCAGTAGGCTTGGGCATCTTATTATACTCTTGATAAATGTAATTAATTTTGGATTTATACGCGCTTCTAAAAAAGAATAAAAATACTTCTTTAAGTTCGGCAATTTACCCAAAAATGTTTTATCAAAAAATAGCACGAACATGGTCGTTTTCAAAAAAATAAAAAGAAAAAATCAATAAAAATATTAAAAATATTAAAAATGGAATAAATAAAAAAAATAAATTGGAGAAATGAAATTTTTCTTAGGTTTTTCGGTATGATTTTTTCTTATGTTTTTTATGAAATGAAAATTATGGTTTCTTTAAATTGGAAAATCAGGTGACACAACGGACTTAAAAATCAAATGACATATCCAAAAACATATTTTTGGAAGAATTTTCTAAAAAAAGAATATTGTTATGGAATAGAGTATTTTCATTTCAAAGATGCAATCCCTATTTTCAATCAGTGAATTTCGCAATTATTTTATCTTTTTTCTTGTTTTCGTTTCCATCTCCTTTTATTACTTCATCCACATCGACAGAACTCAAAAAAATCCCATTCTCCAAAATGAAAATTTTACACTCAAATTTATCCTCTTTTTACTCATTGGATTCCTCTTTAAACAAATTGTATCCATCTCCAATACCCCATCTTCTCTCTATTTTGTAGGTTATCTTTTCGTGATTTTACTTTTGATATATATTTTCAATATTCTTATTGATTCATTATGGAAAACAGAAAAGAAAAAAGAAGATTCCTCTTTCCAAAATGAAATCTATAAAACAATTGTTGTTCTCATTGTTGCATTTACTATCTCCATTCTATCACTTTATATACTTCCTTCCATTCTACCAAATTTACAAACTGTAGTATCATCTTTTGAATCCGTTATGAAAAGTAATCTATATTATTATATTGGATTCTTCATACTCTTTTTCACATATCGTCTCATGTATGGAATGATGTATTCATCTAATATGAAATCATCTCTTTTTGTTCCTGCATTATTAGGAATACCTACATTAAGTTGCATTTTCCTATTTATTGTTTATTTAGGTAGTCAATTAAAAATGATACATTGGAAGAATTATTTAACTACTTTTGTGGTTTTATCGATATTATTTTCACTCTTTTTCTATGTGTGGTTATATATATTTATGGATAGTGTAAGTTCTATCTGTAAATCAAAATCAAAAGAAGAAGTAAAAAGAGATAAATCATGGATTGGAAAATATTTATCCTCTCTTTTACTCATTTCCATTTTTGGAATGTTATGGATTGTAGATTCCAAAAAATGGAATCGATTTGAATGTATTTTTTATCTCATCGTCACTATCCTACTTTTTACATCTTTTAGTACCATTTCCCTAAATTATCCAAATAGTAGTTTATTAAGTTTCTGGTTATTTATTGAATGGGCTTTAGTCACATATTCCAATTGGTTAAATGTAAAGAATTCCTTCCATTGTATTTTTGCAAATGATTAATCATAGAAAATTTGTGAAATGAGAAGATATTGTTGATTGATTTTACGAATTTTGATTTCCATCATTTCATTGGGTTCAATTGTTTTACGGAATTGTTGTGCATAATGTATCTTTTCTTCTTTTTTTACCATATCAAAAGAGACTCTTTTGTTGGATTCATTCACAAAAACAATATAAAATTCACTTAGGATACGTCCTTCTGGAAAGATACAATCAATCATAAATTGTAAATGAAAATTTGATATTTCATACATTCTGGGAATTTTAATATAAAAACTGGATATATCTTTGATTTCAATATCCATTTTTAATCGTTTTGTTTCTACTGATTCTTCTAATCCCTTTTTTTCATCATGCATTGTATTGGATTGCATGGGCTGTAGCTTCTTTTTAAAAACACTCTCTGGAATTTCTAAAAACATACTTTGATGATTCATACCCAATAATGTTAATCCAAATTTTTCACTAAATCCTAAAAAATTTTCACCATCATATATCATTAATCCTGCAACAAGATTCTCTTGTAATCCAATCTGCAATCCTTTTTGAATACTTGCACCACCTTCTACAATAAATGGGGAAATGGAATAAATTTTCCCATTGGATTGATTTTCATAAACATTCGTATCATCTTTATTTGTGATACGAAGAGAATGTATAATTAAATCTTTTCGATTCATCTTTTCTTTTTTTTCTCATGATTTTTTTAAATTGAATTTAACACAATTTCAGTGAATAACTTAGTTTATTCCATAGAAAAAAAGATTGATTCAAAGTAGAAATGGCGGGTGGTTTATTACAACTTGCTGCTTATGGAGCACAAGATATTTATTTAACTGGAAATCCTCAAATTACATTTTTTGTGAGTGTATATCGTCGTTATACCAATTTTGCAATTCAAAATATAAGACAAAACTTCTATGGAAATGCAGATTTTGGACAAAAAGTATATTGTCAAATTGAACCTATTGGTGACCTCATACATCGTACTTATCTTCGTGTAAAATTACCAAGTTTAAAACCTTATTCTTATACAGATGAATCTGGTAATTTAGTAAAGTTTTTTTGGGTAAATTCTATAGGACATGCATTGATTAAAATTATTGAAATTGAGATTGGTGGAGTCGTGATTGATAGACAATTTGGTATTTGGTTAGAAATTTGGAGTGAATTAACAGTCGATGCAAGTAAAAGAGATGGTTTTAATAGTATGATTGGAAAATCAGAGAATCCCATTAATTTAAATAATGATAATGCTTTAGATTTATGGGTTCCTTTACAATTTTGGTTTAATCGTTTTATTGGACAAGCATTACCTCTAATAGCCTTACAAGACCATGAAGTAAGAATTAATGTTACATTCCGTGAATTGTTTCAATTAATTGTATCATCTACAGGAGAACCATTTGAACCAAAAACAATATGTCAAAAGAAACCGGGAGTTCCAGATACATTATCGATACAAGAAGCATTTTTGGATGTAGATTATATATTTTTGGAAGATGAAGAGAGAAAGAAATTTGCAAAAAATAATCATCAATATTTAATTGAACAAGTGCAAGTTTATGCAACACAATTAACAACAAAAGGACAAAGATTTGCAAATTTACCAGATAATGGAGATTGTGAAGCACCTGCAGATGAATATTCACCTGAATTATTCCATCGTGTGATTTTAGATTTTAATCATCCTATGAAAGAATTAATTTGGGTTTTCCAAAATACGAATGTATTATCTTTATATCCTTATGGTGGAAATGAATGGTTTAATTTTTCTACACGAAGTTATCAAGAAATGGAAAATAGTGATGAACCCATGAAAAATTGTAAAATCGTTTTTGAAGGAAAAGATAGAATTGATTATAAATCAGGTAAATATTTCCGTACAGTAGTCCCTTATCAATATCATACAAATACACCTAATAATTATATTTATTGTTATTCTTTTTCAAATAATCCACAAGAATTTCAACCCAGTGGTTCATGCAATTTTAGCCGAATTGATGACCAAGAATTATATTTACATATTTCTAATCAATTAAATCAACCTATGGTAAATGTATTTGGTATAAATTATAATATATTAAATATTGCAGGTGGAATGGCGGGAGTTGAATATTCTTCATAAAAAGAAAAAAGAAGTGCGTTTAATTAAGAAAAAAAAGAAATTGTAGAAAGATGGAACAGAGAAAAAAATCTGTTCCAAGAACACCGTTAGTTAAGTGGTATAACACATCCCTTCCACGGATGAGTCACGGATTCGATTTCCGTACGGTGTATCATTCAATATCATTATTTTTTTCATTTCAGGAATGAAAAAAAAAAACAAAAAAACAAAAAAATAAAAAAATAAAGAAAAAATTAATCTTCATCTGTATCATATTGAACTAAATGAGGTAATGCTTCTGCTGCTTCTTGACTCACTTCCACTAATGCTGTTAACATCCACATTGCACCTAATTTTCTATCTTCTCGTGTAATACCTTCTGTAATAAATCGTTCAATCACATCAAGACAAATATTTCGTGAAAAATTGAGATTTGTACTATTTTTTAAAGTTGTTTTAGAAGATGTAAAACCGATTCCATTTCGCACATATTTTTGTCTCTCATGTTTTGTTAATTGAAGACGATATATCCAAATATCTTCAGCTTTTCGATAAAAATCATATAATTTGATAATATTTAATCGTTGAAACCATTCAAAAGTTGTATAATTATCTAATAAATTGATTTTATGAAATATATCTTGCATTCTCATATTTATCTTTTGTTCTTCTGTCATAGGAATCTCTTCTTTCTCAAATGATATTCCTTTTTTCTTATACATCTCGATTCTTTTCTCTAATTTGTATTTTTGCATTTTCGTAAATTCATGACATGTATAAGGACAAGTTGGTCTTTCCATTTGCAATAAAAGATATATCGTTCGAATATCATATGCATATTTAAATCGATTCTTCCAATCAAAATAAATATAAATATGAGATAATGGAATATCTTGAATATCTTCAAAAGTTAAAATATCTGTTTCATTAGAACATGTTGATAAATGATATTCTGGTTTTATTGTTTTACGAAGAAATTGTTGCAATTTTACCAATTTAATTTCATTCTTTTTTTGATAAAATGGTTTTTCTAATTCATACATTTTCTTTAAGTACTCAATCAACTGAGGACGGGATAATTTCGTAGTTCCATCTGTAAAATATTCCAAATTGAATTTTTTGATAACATTTCGCAAAGTGAAGACTTTCACTTGTATATTTTTTTCAAATAAATCAATTAATAATTCGCGATAATGAATATATTCTTTTTCTTCTCCTTTTTCTTTTTTCATTTCTACAATTGTATCCATCATTTCACCAATTTCATGCATTGAATCATCTTTCATAACTTCTCTTTCTTTTGCTAAAATAGGATTTCCATGAATATCTAATATATTTTGTGAAATAGCTTCTTCATATATGAATTTTTGATGACTTCGCAGATGAATACCACAGAAATAACTCCCTTCTTTACGTTTATTTTGACATTGTTCTTGTAAAAATTTACTCTTTTTACAATGACATTTATCCATCAAAAACGTGGATTTTTTTACGTTAAATAATTGAATAATATCCATTTTGATAATCTTCTCTCTATTCTCTTTTGGAGGAATATTTTTTTAATATCCTTTTATTTAAATGAAAATATTTTACGTAAAATGAATTTAAAATATACGTAAATGGGAAAAAAAATGAATTATTTTTTTGCCTATTTTTTTTGGATATAAAAAAGAATAAAGATAATTGTTTAGTAAGTAATACAGTAATACAACAGTACCTAATTAACAAAACAGTAATAACAAAGTAAAAATGTCTTCATTCGTATCTCGTTCCAATGACCTTGACCTTAGTAATGTGATTTTCACTACTCCCAAGCTGAATCCTGCAACCAAGAAATTGACTGCAGCGATTCTCAACGGAGACATTAAGAAGCAATATTATATTGAATCACCGAACCTGATTGCCTCTTTTGGTCTGTCAATTTATGACCCGACCAATGGAAGCGACCCTTCAAGTTCAGTTTATTCTGTTCCTCTCAGGGTTGATTTCAAGCCTGATGAACAGGAGAGTGAGACTGAACCTGAGAACACTCGTATGCAGAGGAAGTTCCTTGCATTTCTGAAGGGACTGGATGAGAAGGCCATTAATTTTGGTCTTGAAAACAGTCAGTTGATTTTTAAGAAGCAATATGCTAACACTCCTGCGAATCGTGGTGTAGTGGAGGCTCTTTATTCACCACTGGTGAAGCCTCAAGTTGGAAAGGATGGTACTCAGTACTCAGACCGAATTCAACTGAAGTTAAATGCGAATGATGAGAAGACGGGTCCTAATAGCAGTTATCTGTTTTTCAAGGACACGGCAACTCCTATTGCAATTGAGAGCTGGAATCAGCTTGGAGAGATGATTCCTAAGGGAGCAAGTGTGAAGGTGATTATTTCACCACAGATTTACTTCATTCCCGGAAAGTTTGGAATTAAGCTTAAGCTGATTCAAATGAAGGTTCCTAATGTGCAGAGAGTTGGACGTCCTATTGGATATGCATTCTCTGACCCTCCTCTTGAGGGTGCAGTTGCTGAGACTGCAGTAGTTGAGAAGAAGTCTGCTAAGACTGAGACTCATGCTGATGACAGTGATGAGGAGCCTGAGGAGATTGACGAGGATGTCTAAATATCATAATCTTGATAGATAGTTGATATTGATATCGATTTGTAGATTTTTTATTTTGTTATTTTTTATAATTCTTTTAACCTATTTTTTTTTACCATTTTTTTATTTATTTTTGATAATATTATTTATCAAAATTGATTGTAGAAATTCAAAACATTCGTATGTTATATGTAATAATAGAACATTTCTTTTTTTTTGATATCTTGTAAGCATGGAATTCCATCAAATATGTATTTATATCCTTCTTGTAATTGCATAGCTTGATATTTTTTATAATAAACACGATAAGCTACTTCAGGTATTTTACTTCTTTTATTTTCCGTACTTTGTACTCGATATGCATTCAAATGTTGAATGAGTTCTTTAGATGTTTTCATTTCAATTCCATACATATTCACTTCCATCTTCTCTTCTTTGATTTTTTGTATGATTTTCTCTCTCTCCTCTTTTTCAGGATAAGTTCCCACTAATATTACACTCTTCACATTCTTTATCTCTTCCATTACCTTCTTCACCACCTTCTCTTTATTCTTTATTTTATCTGTTTCTACAATGACACCACCATATTTCTCTTGTATCATTTCAGCTAAAAAAGATTTACCACTTGCAGGAGGTCCATTTATCAAAATAAAGAATAATTGGTCTATTTTAATTTTTGGTAATTCATAAGAACAAGTTAAAAAAGGACGTTCAGGTAATATAAGTGTAGGCATCGTTTCCCCTAAAAATATATGTTCAGGTGTATAAAATGTTAATCCACAATTATGTGCAAAATAAATATCACTTCGACTAAAATCTTTCTTTCCATTTCCATATACACGACCTGCACCATCACCACAATAAAATGAACTCTTCATATCCACTTTATTCCCTGATTTCTTTAAATACTCTTTTAAATAATCAAAAAGTCCAGTGAGAGGTTTTCGATAGAAATCATCACGGAAGGATACGAGATAATTCATGTGAATATTCTGGTCAAGAAAACATTGATTGATTTGTTGTAATTTCTGTTCAAATTCTTCTAATTTCTTTTTTTTATCATCTTCGAGTAAATTCTTTTGATTGGAAATAATACAAAGAAAATCATTTTCATGTTGATATTGATTTTTGAATGTTTCAAGAATAGAAGGAAACATCCATTTCCAATCATTTGCATTTTCAGGAAATACTTTTCCACTTTTTGGTTGAATGAGAGTATGGTCTAAATCAAATAAACATAAACGAAGTTTTTTATTTTCAACGGATTGTAAATGAAATCCAAAAGAATGGTCGTGTATCGATAACATTTATCTATTTATTCCTTTATTTTAATTTTCATTTTTTTACTTAATTGAATATAAAAAAATGTAGAAAAAAGAAATCAAATGAAAGAATGGAAGAACCAATTCATATTCAACTTGAAATTTTGAATTTTGCAAATCTATCTCAAGATGAAATTCAATCTTTAATTGAACAATTAGAAGAAGAATATATTAATATGAAAATTTTAACAATTACTCATTTAGGAAATCATCAAGTCAATATTGAATTTCAATTAAAAGAAAAAGATTATCTACGCGAACATTATGAAAATGAACTTCGTCATGTTCATGAAATTTCCAGTAATTATAAATTTCTCAATTCCAAAGCTATTAAAACCATCATCGGTCAATCTATGAAAATCAAAAAAAATGATTCCCGTCTTCAAGATTCTTGCAATATCTGTTTCGAAAATTATAAAGAAAATGAACTCTTTCGTATATTACCCTCTTGTGACCATTGTTTTCATACCAAATGTATCGATAAATGGATAAAGAAAAAAGCACAATGTCCTATTTGTCGTACAAATATTCTTGAAGAACATTTAAAACATATGATTCAAACAGAAGCCCTTGTACATGGAATCAATCTCTTTTAATTTTCTCTTTTTATTTTTTTATTTCTCATAAAAAAATCGAACTCATATATATAGATTCATCATGACTACTGATATGGTTAAAATTTTTGTTGCTGAAATGATTGGTACTTTTGTTTTCCTTGCTGTAATTATCGTCACTGTAAATAACTCCACCAAAGGTTTCTTCAAAGGTGATGCTTGGCTTAAAATAGGTCTCGCTTTAGCTGTTGCTATTTGTCTCGTAGGTGCTTTCTCGAATGCCTATCTTAATCCTGCTGTCACCCTTATGTTCTATTTAAATGACCAAGTTTCTCTCGAAAATCTCGGCATCTACATCTCCGCTCAACTCGTCGGTGCTGTTCTTGCTGTAAGTTTCTTTAAGTACTATAAAAGTGAGTTAATTGAAGCAACATCTTAAAGAAAATTATAATAAAAAGATTAAGAATTATTGGAAGACGTTTTGAGCGATTCCAAAGATTTCGGTAGGTGGTAGTGAATAAACGCGTTGTGAAGATTTGAGACCGAAGAATCGAAGCATACGATAAAACCAATGTTTTTGTTGTTTCTTTTTTTTATCTTCTTCTACAAGAAAAAAGAAGAAACCAACAAGAAAATCTCGAAATGTGGACATTTTTCTTTTCATTTCTTCATCTGTTGTTTTCAATTCTTGTTTTGGATAAACATTTCCATCCAAAAAGTTATGTAAAACAAGTAATAATCTTCCAATACAAACTGTTTGTTCAAAATTACATTCATTCGATTCAAAATAACCAAGTTTTTCAATATAATGAGAATCAGGGTATTTTTCTAATAAAAATCGTTTCCAATTTCCCACAAAAGCAATTAATACATGTTTAAACGTATATTTCAACTCATCAATTCTGTCTTCTTCAACAGGTTCTGCTACAGCAACTTGCATTTTAATTCAATAAAATTCTTTTTTTATTGAATATATAGAAAAATAGGTGGAAAGACAATATTTTTCACTTTTTTATTTTTTTTACGTTATTAGGAATACCATCCAGTAATAGCATAACGTGAATATTTTACATTAGGAGCTACATGTCCTACAAAATGAGGCATACCACAATCTTTCTCTTCTTCTGGTGGAACATAAAAAATAACCATATTATTAAAAGCGGGTGTCCATGTTTCTATGATTTTTGTTCTATCTTCACTTAAAAAATGTAAATTACCACCATATTGAGGCAACCAGTTCTTTGTTAAATTAATTACAAATGCTATTTTACCATTTCCTTTGTCACTATGAGGGGAGAGGAAGTGTCCAGAACGGTATCGGGAGAGAAACATAGTATTTAATTGGGTAATTTCTAATCCAGTTATTTTGGATAATAAATCTTTCATAAGAGTTGAATTGAGAATTGTACGAAGAATGGTTTCAAAAGAAGTGATTTCACCTGCAACATTATTCATACCACGATGAAAATGATATGAGAATTCACCACGTCCAAAAGTGCGATTAGCTTCATTGATATTATCTTGATTTTTTTTCATAAAATTGGGTATATTCTTATTTTTATATTTAATATTTCGAATACCACATGCAGTATAGAATTGATTTTCAGGCATACGAAAAAGATGTTGATATAAAGATTCAGCAAATTTTTCATTCAAAACTCTATCAATTTTAACTTTACGAGTTGTAAGAAATTCTTGTTGATAATCGAGAAGATTATTATGAATGGAAACAAATTGAAAAACAGTATTATGCGAATCATCCAATTCAGTTTTATGGATAGAATCTTGTTTGGGAGGAGGAGGTGGAAGAGAAGGAGTAGGTCTGATTTCAAGAGTGATTGATTTTTTAGGGGGAGGTGCAGAGGGTAAAGGGATATATTTAGTAAGGAATTGGGGGTCATTCCAAGTATATTTAAATTTGGGTTGAAAACGAGAATCCATGATTATATATATTCTTTGCGGATGATATTTTTTTTATGTTTTAATCTTAGAAGAATGAGAATTTGTCGAACATGTTCATCGAAACCGATAGCAAAAAAAGTCTATCTTGCAAAAATGCAGAAATTTTTTGAAGAGAAATTACCAAAAACACCGAAACGATATCATCAATCTACAAAATCAACGTATCGAATTGAAATGAAAGATTTGAAACCAAATTCTTATGTATTTTATTTTGGAACGAAATGTCGTGATTTTCGAAAACCTATTATATCGATGGATTCTGCTTATTCAAATTTACAAAATAGTGGTGTCACCAAAACAGATACAAAAGGAAGAGCTGTTTTTTATCTTCGTTGTCCTCAAATTTACCGAAATGAAAATGGAAAAGTCTATTCGCGTCATTTTCATTTTTTATATTGGAATGGAAAAAAAGGAGAATGGTCACGAAGAGTTCTTACTCATCAAATATTTTGTGATATTCATCAATCTTCTGTTAAAAAATATATGAAATCGCGAAATGTTATTCTTGTAGATGCTCTTCCAAAATCTTATTATGAGAAAAAACACATAGAAGGTGCTATCAATTTACCTGTTGATGAAAGATGGAATAAGAGTGAAGTTATACGAAGAATTAAAAAAGTAAAAAAGAATGTTCATATGTTATCACCTATGATATTATATTGTTATTCGAAAGATTGTGATGCAGCAGAGAAAGTGTATGAGAAATTAAATAAAATGGGATTTTATAATACATTGCATTATGTAGATGGAATATCAAAATGGAATGGAAAAATAGAAAGTAAAAAATAAATTAGAAATGGTTTCACATTCTGTATCTTTTTTCTTATTTTAAAAAAGAATACAAAAAAATAAATAATTCTATTTTTTGAAAATAATGCAACAAGTTTTCCATTTCACTGATTTTTGGTTCAAAAATCCACAGATGTGGTTCGCCAATAACCCTTCGATTGATTCTCATTTACACTCTATCTTTTATCCTCTCTTTCTCGAAATTACCCAATTACCTCTTTCTACTATCATGGAAAATAACAAAGAATATATTATGGGATGTATTCTTATTCATGACCAATTAGCAAGACATTTCTTTCGAAATGAAAAAGAAAAAATATCATATTATGATGAACGAGCTATTTCATTATTTGAATTTATAAAACATCAATTAGAAGAATTTGAACCTACTGAACGTTGTTTTTTATTACTTCCTTATCGCCATTCGAAACAAAAAGATAAAATTGAATATGTATTCTCTCTCATTCAACACTATCATTTTGAATTTCCCCATATTAAAATTTATCAACGTTTTTATAAAGCTACTCTTCTTTCTCTATCTTCCTTTTATACTAATGAAAGTTCTTCTCATGAATATCAACCTTCACAATCTTATTCTTTTGAAGAAATTCAATCCATTTTAGATATTCAATCTACTTATATGATTCCTGAATATTTGGATTGCACACAAGAATCGATTTATATACTCTTTTCTCATGAAATGGAATTGAATATTCTTTCTCATGAATCAAAAATCATTGTTTCACTATCAGGTGGTGTGGATTCCATGGTAGTTTCTTATTTATTATATCAATGGAATTTACAACATCAAAATAAATATGAAATAGAAGCAATTACTATTGATTATGCAAATCGTCAAGAACAAAAAATAGAGATATTTATGGTAAATGAATGGTGTAAGAAATTAGGTATAAAACATTATGTAAGAGAAATCAAAGAAATACATCGAACAAGAGATGCAGATAGAGATATATATGAAGAAGTGACACGAAAGATTCGTTTTGATATGTATAAAGAGAGAAATGGAATTGTATTGATTGGACATAATAAAGATGATTCATTAGAAAATGTAATGAATAATATCAAAAAAAGACAATCTTATTTTAATTTGTATGGAATGACTTCACGAATGCAAGAAAAAGATGTCATGATTGTAAGACCCATTTTAAAAATATGGAAACGAGATATTCTTCAATTTGCAAAAACATATCATATTCCTTTTGTTTATGATTCTACACCAGCTTGGAGTGAAAGAGGTAAAATGAGAGATATTTTAATACCACAAATGCGTTCATTTAGTGAAGATATGGTAGAAGGAATATTTGATATGGTGGATAATTATCGTGAGATTTATAAGATATATGAAACAATGATACCTTCTTTTGAATTTGGTGAAAAGGAGTGTTATTGTGAGGATAAGAATATATATTTTTATGAATATTTGAAAAAGATAGTATATCGTGTAATAAATAGATATGAATTGAAACCAATTAAAAACAGAGCTATTTTGAATATGAGTGAATGTTTTGAAAAACAGAAATGGAATCGAGTTTCATTATCAAAAGAATGTATCGTAGAAAGGAAAGAAAATAAACTCATTTTTCATCTTTCTCTTTAATTTTCTTTTTCTTTTTCTTTTTATCTATTTTTTAAAGAGTTTAAAAAAAGATTTATATTTTTATAAAAGAATACCATTTATGGTGATTGAAAATGAATATAAAAAATAAAAATACAAAACAGTTACATATTGATGATTTTTTTCAAATTCATCGTAAAAAGAGAGATGTGGTTGAAGAGGTGAGAGAAGAGAGAAAAGAAGAAGAAAAAGAAGAAGAAATCAATATTTCAAAGAGAATCAATTTAGAAAAGATAGAACATATTTTGGAAGAGAAAGGTGGAATTGAAAGATTTCCAATTTGGGGAAATGGAAAAATTCAAAAATTAATAGAAACGTTTGTGCGGGAGATGGAAACGGGTGATATTTATTTTGAAAGATTATTTTATGAATTTGAATTAATTGAAAGAAATGATTTTTTTGATGTATTTATGCAAGTAAAAGAGATATTAAAATTAACAGAAGGATATCCACATATTATTCGTGGAAGTGCAGGATGTTCATATGTATGTTATTTGATGGGCATTACAAATATTCATCCTATTCATGAAAATATTCCATTAACACGATTTATGCATGAAAGAAGAACTGATATTCCTGATATTGATATTGATTTCCCATATCATGTAAGAGATGAAATCTTTGAAAAAATAGATAGAAGATGGGTAGGAAGAGTAGCAAGAATATCAAATCATGTGAAATTTAAAGAGAAGTCTGCATTGAAAGAAGCAATTCGAAGAAAAGGATATCATCGATTTATACCTAAAGAATTTGATATACAAGATATATTTGAAGACCCATCTGTACAATATGAAGTACAAGAAGAAGCAGAAAATTTAGTAGGTGAATTTCGTTGTTATTCATTACATTGTGGTGGAATTATTATTTTTCGAGATAAAGTTCCTGATGAATATTATTTGAAAGAATATGAAATGCGAGATGGTGTAATGGGAAAACAATTAAAATTAAATAAAGATGAAGCAGAAGATTTTCATTTGATTAAAATTGATATATTATCCAATCGTGGTTTATCTCAATTATGGGATGTATCACAGATACCCATTGAAGATTATCCTTATGATAGACAAGTATATCAATTATTTGAAAATGGAGATACTATAGGATTAACTTATGCAGAATCGAGGGGTATGTGTAAAATATTTCGTGAAATGAGACCAAAATCATTAGATGATATAGCATGTGCATTGGGATTGATTCGTCCAGCAGCGAGTAAAAATGGTCAAAAGTGTACTTTTTTACGAGATTATTATCAAATGGGAGTAGCAGAAAGGGATGATTTTCTTATTTATGATGATGATGCAATACAGAAGATAGCAAGATTATTAGATATTAGTCATTCACAAGCGGATATTTATAGGAAGGCATTTGCAAAGAATCGATATTTACAGAAGAAGGAATTTAAAAGACTTTTGGATGAAAAACAGAGAGAATTTATGACAATGGAAAAGAGACAAATGATTTTTGAACAATTGGAATGTTTGCAAGAATATTCTTTTTGTAAATCTCATGCATATTCTTATGCAAAATTAGTTTATGCACTTGCTTATCAAAGATATTATCATCCTCAACAATTTTGGGAATCAACATTAAAACATTGTCATAGTAGTTATCGAACATGGGTACATTATAGAGAAGCAAAGAAGGCAGGGGTGGATATACGAAAATATGGAAAAAAGAAGAGGACAAATCAGTATATTCAGGAATTTACAAATGTACAAGAATTTTTTCGAATGGGATATTGGACAGGAAACGAATTTTTACCGAATATGTATATGCGAAATCTTGGATTACGGGATATTGTAGAAAAAGTAGAAGAAGATGGAAAGAAAGTGAAAAAAACAAAACAATTACCTTATATTGAATTTCGTGGAATCATAGCAACTTATAAAATTTACCAAACAGATAAAAGAATGAAAAAGAGAGAACAAGATGCTGAACTTAAGAAACAAAAACATATCACTTTTGTTACTCTTGGTTATGAAGATGGAAAATATATTGATATTGTATTATGGGGTATGTATAAATTAAGTCGAGTTCATTGTATATATGGTGAGGGTTTTTTAGAAGATGAACATACAAGTCCATGGATACGAGTGAAAAAGATGAAATTTGGTAGAATTGAGAATGATATTGAATGGGAAGAAGAAAAATAATCTAAGAAAGAGATAGAAAGATGAAAGTAGAACATATACTCACTTTTATATTTATCCTTGCTGTTTTATATTTATTTTATTTAATTATTCAATATCGAAATCTTGAACATTTTGAAAATACTCTTCGAAATGAAAATAGTTGCAGACCTCCTCAATCCAATACTGAATATTCTTATCGTATTAACACCGATTTTTGTGTAGGAAATATTACTTGTCCTCGCAAAGGAGATATTTGTGTAAATCAACATTGTGTTCCTCCCAATCAACCTGTTCCAAATTCCATTTTGGAAGATTGTGTAGGTTGTCCTAAACCCGGACTCATTTAAATAAATTTATAAAAAAAATATATGACTTACCAACCAATCATTAAGATTTCGCGAGTAGTCATTTGTTTTTGTAATAAAAACAAATCATAACGAGATACCATTTGAGCATTATCATTTGTTTTTCTCAAATAACGTTCAAGAATAGTATCTTTCCAATTATTTTTATTGATATACCATGAACCAATATATCTTCTATCATATTCAAAATAATATTGAAATAATATTATTTTTTTCGAAAAATGAGGAAATTCATCATGATTCTCCAAGATATCAAAATCGATATCCAACTCTTGTATCGTTCTACGATAAGTCGTTATTCTTCGTATAAATCGAGATACTATTTTAGATTTTGTGCGATAAAATGCAATTCTTTCATGAATAGGATAATAAAAACAATGATTTTTTTTTGTTATATCAAAAATTGTATATACATCCATATAATCTAAATAAAGAAAAATGATACGTAAAACATCATTCGATAACATGTTTTATATATTTTGTAATATTTTCATGTAGAAATGAAAATAAAGATTCTAAAAAATCACTTTTTTATCTATTTTACGTATCCTATTTTAGATATTTACGTATGATAAGTAATTATATTAATTTTGATTATAAAATAATTTTATAGTTTCAAGCATTTTAGATGGACTATTTTCTAACCAATAATTAAGTGTTTCTTTTAAAATATTTAAACGATGATTCCATTCATGTTGATTTTGAATAAAAATAGTTCCATTATTATAACTCCAACATGATGGAATTTTATTTGAATTTATATCATAATATTCATCTGGATTAAAACGTATATTAACAATATTTGAATGATTTAAATCTAATGAAATTTCCATAATTCTTTTATTTTCACATATATAATTTGAATGTTGATGTTCATCAATTTCAATAATTATATAATAGTCTTTATTTTTTATTAAAATATTTGGTCTTCTTACAGAATTACCACCTCTTATAATTTTATTACAAATAATTTCATTTGTATAAAATGATTTTATGTAATTAACAACAGTTAATTCTTTTGTTCTATAATTTCTTGAATTTAAATTTTCAGGATATAAATAACTAAAGCAACGATTACAATAATCATTTGATATTTTACTAAGAGATATATCAACACCACACATTAAAGTTTTACAAATTCTGTGATTTTTATGCACCATTTCATTTGATTTATGTAAGAAACAAAATTCTGGTTTATCTTTATTCTCATAATTATAAATAGCTTTTTCACAACAATTTTCAAATATACATAAAACTTTTGTCAAATTAATCATACCATTTAATTTATGTTGAAAACAAAATAGTCTTTTTTTTTCATTAATAAAATTAAATGAAGGAAGAAAATTACATCTATTTCCATCAAACTCGTATAAACATTTTTCATTTTCAACATCTATCATACTATTATCTTTATGAAGAAAACAAAAAATTCCATTTAATTCATTAGGATAATTAAATATAGCTTTTTTTATACATCCTTTATCATTCTCCATATAAATACATGTATTTTTTTTTAGATATATCATATTTTTCTCTTTATGTGAAAAACAATATAACATTTTTCTTTCCTCTTTAAAATTATAAAAAGCAACATTGTCACATTTGTTTTTTCCAAATTCATAAATACATAGTTGTCTCGATATATTTATCATTCCAGATAATTTATGAGTATAACAATATTTTTTATTATGATGAGGATAATTAAATGATGCACTATTTATACAATCAGTATATTCACATAATTTATGGTTTAGATTGATCATATAATCTGTTTTATGATTAATACAATATATTTTTATTTTATCGTAAGAAAAACCATACAATGCTCTTTGAAGACAACCTACTTCTTTACATATATTATTTTCTAAATTTACCATATTTATTTTTTTATGAATTGAACAATATTGTTTTAATTTACTATCATTAAATCCATAACTTGCTCTTTTATTACATCTTATATCATTTATCACCTCTTGACATTTTTTATGTACAAAATCTTCACAATTTCCTTTCATAATTGAATGTTTATAACAATATAACTTATTTTTATCATGTATATCTCGATAAGTTCCAATTTTTTGACAAGTTGTAATCATATTATCTTCATCTAACGTTTCAAAAATACATTTAGAATCTTTGATATTTATCATATTTTCTAAGCAATGTATTTTGCAAAATCTTGGTTTTTCATTTATATATCCAAAAACTGGTGTTTTATTACAATTTAAATCTTCACATTTTCTATGAATTACATCAATATAATTTTCTTTATCTGGTAATAAATTATAACATTTTGAACAATATAAAGCTTTTTTTAAATTATCTTCTTTTAAACCATATGAAGGAATAGAATTACATTGCTTATTAAATCCTAAACATTTTTTTGTAACATATAAATTTATCATACCCTCATATTTATGTTCAGCACAAAATATTTTATTTTTTTTCAAAGGAAAATTAAAAGATGCTTTTTTATTACAATCTTTATTTCTACATAGTCTTTTATTACTTTTTATAAAAATTTTTATATCATTTTGTGATATTTCTTCTATATGTTCTTCACACCAATATGGTTTATTTATATCATTATTAATTCCATAAATTGCAATATTATAACAATTTGGATAGGAACAATTTTTATTCATTATTATAAAATAAATTAATTTTATTTTATAAAATTATTTTAAATATACTATTTTTTATAAACAAAATTAAACAATAGGATAACTGGCCATCATTGCAAGACCACAAATACCAGTAGTAGAAGTAGATATTGAATTTCTTCCAATTAACATATAACCACCAACACCCCATGAAGTTCCCCAACTATTTTTAAGAATGTAATAATCTTTATTACTTGAACTATCATGTCCATATCCTACTAATGCTACACCATGGTCAAGTTGTCCAGTATAACACTTTGCATCATCATAAACACCTGATGTATAAAGTTGGAAAGAGCGACTATCTGCTTGGATAGCAATACTAATTACACGTTGGCTTACTGCATAAGAAATTTGTAATTCATTCTTAGGTACTTCATAACATCCAGTTGTTTTTACAACAGGAGTATATTTAGTGCAGGTACCTTGTTTAGCTTCATAAGGATATGATGCCTCAGTAGGAAGACCATTATCATGTACAAAATTGAATGAACCTTCCATGCTTCCACCATTTACACCCATATCACCATACATTAAAGATGAACAATCGACAATAGCTTGTTCGCTTAATTTAGTAAAAGAACCTGTTTTTTGTGCTAAAGCTCCCTCTACAGATGCAGTTGTGCTAAAAGTGTAACAAGTTCCAACTTGACCTTGGTCCATAGGAGTATTGACAATACCCTTAGTACGCCAATCGATTGATGAAGGTAAAGTACCAGTAGCATCCTTACCCATAGGACAAGTAGTTTTGCCTAATTGAAGGGTACCATGTTGAACAAATTCTTTATATTCTTCATGGGTCCAATCAGCAAATTGGTTAATGCCTAATTTGTAGGAGAGATTTTTATCATTTTCTTGATG
>JACCDX011797420.1_pt1 | contig 51646 bp, 59 predicted proteins | sample 7449681 | NCBI WGS metagenome assembly JACCDX01 (sample SAMN15323450, study PRJNA562643) | freshwater metagenome | isolation source: river surface water | place: USA:Blue River Watershed | collected 2017-08-18
AAAAATAGTATCCCCCAACTGAAAGCTGTCTTTACAATATTCCTCATGTGTGGATGCTTCTTGGGGGTAAAAATAATATTGTGGGGCAATCAAAGAAATTTCGGTAAAAGAGATAGCATTGAAAGAGGTCTTTTCACAGTAAGAAAGTCTATCCTGAGTGCTCCCGTTAATATGGGCATAATAGACTTTCCCCAAATCTTGCGAGGTTGTCTTCTTAACAAAGAAGGTAATGCAAACAGGGACTTGAATTTTAAAGATATTATCCTTTGGTTCTCCTTGAAAATCCAACACATAAATCTCATCAAAGGTCTTTAACAAAGATTGACGCATCCCGTAGGTTTTTGCCCCACTCAAAAAGCTATTATTAGTGATGTATGCCACCACCCCAGAACCATTTTGGTCTATCAAGTTCTCCGCATAACGAATGAACTTGATATAGTCATCATTTAAGGCTGGCCCTGCTCCGCCAACTACATAAGGTTTCATCATATCTGTAATAAACACAGATTGGTTCTTACTCTTACTATTATAAGGGGGGTTACCAATAATCACCTTAATGTCCTTATTGGTCTTTACCGCATCAGCTCCATTACTCTCCACATTCAAAGCCTTCAAGAATGTAGAGAAAGCATCCCCCGAAGTCCCCTTAACATCAAGGGGCTTTTCCAAGGTGTTGGTCAAAAAGATGTTTAATTTAGCATCCCCCGTAAACCCCGTCTCCTTCAAGGTATTGGTTAGCTTCAAGTGAGCAATAGAGTATGAGGTCATCAAAAGCTCAAACCCATTCAATCGAGGGATAAGAACCTCCTTAACATACTTTGACCATGTAGCGGGTTCACCATGCTGCTTATGAATATACTTAATCACCCCATTCAAGTAATTCCCCGTCCCCGTGGCTGGGTCTAATACATGCACCCCCTTATCCAATAGACCCTTCTTAACCCCTAACTTCCCCTTAAGCAACTCATCCACCCCTCTCACCATAAAGTCCACCACCGGTTCAGGGGTATACCAAACCCCAAGGTCTTTCTTTACCTTTGGGTCATACTCAGTTAAAAAGGTCTCATAAAAGTGAATGATGAGGTCATCCGTGGAGGTCTTAGCAAGGGCTTTAGTAAGAGCAGACATATCTGTGTTTGCTAAGACTTCGCCTATTGCAGCGACATGCACATGGAGTTTCTTGTATTCCGCCAATAGACCTACATCATCTGTTCGTTTTTTAGGGTTGAGGATGTTCTCATAAAAACCCTCAATTAACTTGTTGTTCGTAATGGGGTCTGTTGGGTCAAAATCATCATCGGGGTTGTAATAACGGGTAGAGAAGAAGGCATAAGTAATGGTCTGGGCATAAAGATTGGCAAACTCATCCTCTGTGATGCTAGGTAGGAGCTTCTCTTGGATAAACTTTTGTTCTAAGTTGAAGGGGTTATCGGGGAAGTTAGCCCTCAAGGTCTTGATGTCCTCCCGCAAGGCACGGGTGTGCATTGCTAATTCTTGGGCTAGTCTCACGGGGTCGGTGTATTTGATGGGGTTCACTGCGAAAGATTTGTAGAAGGCTATGAACGAGTTATATTCATCTTGGTTAAGAGTAAAGGCATCATCAAAGAGGGTAAATTTAGCTACTTGGGTAAACCCTTGATAGAACTCAAATTCTCTGTAATTGGTAATGATGAGTTTAGGATACTGCTTCTTGTATTTGTCAAACTGCTTCTGGTGTTTCTTAGCAGAAAGGTCAACCCCGTAGTCTTTGGTCTCAACCACGACAAGTTCTCTCCCTTTGGCATCAAGTAGTTTGCCATCGGGCATCGAGTCCTCTTCCTTTTTGGTTTCCTCGATAAAGGTGTGTGGTTCAAAGAGGGGATAGAGGGCTTTACGGTAGGTCTTTTCGGTAGCTTGTTTAGTTTCATAGATGCTTTTGATGGCATTAACATAAGTAGACATGGGTGTTTTCCTTTAGAAGAAAGTGTTGAAGTAGGGTTTAAACCAAGTAAGCATGATGGTGCTACCTAGAGAGCATCCGAGAGCAGAGCCTACGAAGATAGTTATTCTCTCTTTGCGTTCTTTGGCGTCAAAGAGAAAGAAGCCCGTGGTGAACCATATTGCTTGGGAAACTAAGCCTGTGAAGATTTGGGTGATAATCCAATCATGGGTGACAGCATAGAAGTCGAAGCTCGATATTAAATCAGCGACGAGGGTCATCCAGAAGGTAAGGATAACCTTTTGTCTTAGCTTCTTCTCTTTGGCTTTCTTTACACCAACGGGTTCGAGGGACTCAATGAAGTAGTCCAAGGCTTCGATATATTTTGCATCATCGTTCAATTTTAGATACTCCTAATTTGCTACTTCCTTCTTATGAGTAAGTAGTTTAATAATAACAAGTATAATGGTATATAATATACCCGAGCCCATTTAGGAGACCCATCATGGCTGATTTAGAAGAAAAAAAGAAGAAGACCACCCAAAAGTTGGCTTCTGTTATCGTAGAAGAAGCCCAAGAGCTTCAAACCGTTACCCCCGAAGAAGACTTAACCAAGTTAATCTCTCAAACCCCATCATGGAAGCAAACCTCAACTATCCTTGATGATGACACCCGTCAATTACTACTAAAGACTGCTATTGAACTCATCAAGAGCAATGTAGAGAGATTTACAAGCCAACCCGGCTTTATGGACTCCTTCTTAGAGGGAGAAGAGGTCGAGATGTCTGATGAAGAATTGGAAAGTATGCTTCAAGAGGATTGGGGTGATGAAGAAGAGGAAGAAATCCCCATGCCCAAAAAGGCAGACTTCTACCGAGAGACCTCTCCCGCTGGGCGTCCAAGTTCTTTTTCTACCGGCTCTACTCCTGCCTTTAATAGTGGGGATAAACCCAAAGGTACATTAGATGGTGGAACACCTTCTGCCTACAATCCCATGAATAGAGCTAGAAACCCCGACCACGAAGAAGCCTATGGTCGTAAGAGAGTTCCAAGTGGTCAACCCTCATACCAAGTGCAAGATAATCCGGGCAGTGCCAAAGTTATCCCTGATAACAAGGGCTTTGCGAATAACAGCAGTCCTTTGAGAAAGGCATCTTCTTTTGTGGGTCAGAATAGACAGTTGATGGAAGAAGCCAAAAAGAAGAGCGAGAAGAAAGAAAGACAAATGAAGATTGCACGATTGGTGCAACAAATCATGCAAGACTTTGAGGAAGTTCTTTCTCTATTGGATGACTAAGCCATGATACGACTAGCCACCACCATTAAGCAGATGCTTCTCGGGTTAAACGAAGAAGTGGTGTCGAAAGCAAAGGAGTTAGAACCTGAGCTGAAGACAGAGACTGATGAGTTAAAGGTCTATGAGGTTGGGGATTACGAGGTCACGATAAGTCTGAAGGACAAGGATAACCCTATGGTTAAGTGTACTTGTGCCTTTTGGAAGTATCAGGGGCCAGAGTATCATGCCAAACAAGGAGACTACTTATTGGGGAAGCCTCAAGGGACAGCAACAGAGCCTAAGAGTAAAGACCCCGATGGGAAGAACAAGGTATGTAAGCACGTTTATGCGACCATACAGCTTTTATTAAACAGCAGGAGTAAGTAAATGCCAACTTATGTGTATAAGTGTAGTTCATGTGGTGAGGAGTTCTTGGTCTCGAAGAAGATGAGCGAGAGCAGTAGACCGGAGGTCTGTGCTGTATGCTCTCATGCGGAGACGGTGAAAGTGCCTGCGATGCCACAGGTGATGTTTAAGGGTGATGATTGGGGTGATAAGAATGCGAAGATTAAGAAGCAGATGGGGGAAAAGAATGCTAGGTTGGATGTTAAGCAGAATGAGATGAAGAAGGAGATGCCTATTTCGACGTTATTACCGAATGTGGGTGGTGAGGTGGTGGATAGTTGGTCGGAGGCGAAGAAGTTGGCGGAGAGTAAGGGTAAGGTCTCGGAGACGTATGACCACATGGTGAAAAAAGAGGTTGAGGCGAAAAAGTAATAGAGTATCTATTGAGGGGGTGTTAGTATAAAAGTAATTTAACACCTTAGGAGGATGATATGTCCAGAGCTCGATTAGTGCCCTCATTGAATGTAAGACAGAAGAGTCTAGTAGACATGAGTTTTAAGAATGAGGTTTTGAGGGGGTTTGACTATATAGAAGTGTGGGGGGCATCCACAGTGAATGATGCTCATTATCAACCCGTGAAGTTATTTGATGTAAAAGTAGGGGCTGGGTTTAGAAGTCCTTCTTTGATGCGTTCAACAAAGATAGCATTAGACTCAAACTATGAGCATACAAGATTTTACTTTGACTTGGGTGATTATGCTACTTTGGGTTCACCTCGTATTCCATCGGACAATGAGGCGTTTTTTGTGAGAATCCGAGGGCATTATGTAAATAATGGTTTATTCTCATCATTTGGGCCGATAGTTTGTGTCCCACCTTATGACTTCTTTACCACAACTCATCCAACCTTTACCTTTACAGCAAATGCCCCTCAATGGTCAGGGGTGACAAGTGCTGGGGGTGAAATTCCTGAGAATTTAGGTGAGGGTGCGATGAATGTGCATTTACCTTATTTTAGTCAGACTGTGCAAGTGGTTAACTTGGATGGGGGAGACACTTTGTTTATGTCATTCCACCCCGGAATGACACCAACGGAAGTGCCTGCGGGGAAGGAGATTGGGTTGACAGGTGCGGGCGTGCCTGAGATTTTTGCTTTATGTTATGAGGGGGATGGGATAGATACGTTGATGGCTAATGGGGATACGATGGGAGTGAGATTTACGATAAGAATGAGTTTGGTAAACGCTGGTGGATAATTTCTTTATATGTATCCGTTTAATAGTTAATCTATGTTTAGGATTACATAAAACACTTAACATAAATGGAGGCTCATTATGCCATATTTAGTAGCAACTAGAAGTTTTATCCAAAACGGTGCAGTACAAGTGAAGGACTTGTGGCCAAACGTATCTCAAAGAAACTCTGTGATTGACCCACAAGGTACAGGCCCTATCTATGTACATGCTTTGTCCGTAGGTGATAGACCTATGCTTAATGGTTCAGTAGCATTAGGTGCTACTTCTTTTGAGAGAGAAGCTGTAGGTCTAATTCCTTACTTAATTGCAACTATTGAAGCGGGTCAAGATGACGGTGCGGGTAACTTTGAATCTCGTTCAGCTGTTGTTGGTGTCCAAGCTATTCTTAGTTACAATGAAGCTAAACAACTTTCTGACCGTATTTTTGACCTTCTTGCTCTTGGTGAAGATATTACTGAAGCTAGTCTTAATTCTGCATTAGATGACATTTTAGGGACAGTTGGTATTCAAGATGTATTAGGTACAGGTGGTACAGCTCTTTCTTCTGCTAGTATTTCTGACATCGTTCGTATTCTTGCGGGTGAAAAGTTTATAGTTTCAGCTGGTTTAGAAATCCAATCAATAGCTGCTGGCCCTCAATATGGCAAAATTGCTGTTCTCTCAGCAGGTAGCTTTGCCCCAAACACTTGTCGTTCTTTAATCAGTGGTGATTCTTCTTGGGTTGAATCCTTAGACCATGGTGATTTAAAGGGCTTTACAACCTTGCAATCCTATGCGGGTCAAGATACTTCTGTATATACCGACTCCACCGGTGTTACCACAGAAAACTTAACCGTAGGTATTGTTGCTGTTTATGACACTGATGGCACTATTGTGAGCTAATCATGGCAAGAGTATTTATCCTCCCTAGACGCTCTGACATACCATCAGGGTATTTGCAGATAAAGGACTTGTATCCAAACAAGTCCAATTATAGCACTGCCTCAGGGAAGAGATTACTGTCCAATAAACTCTATATAACACAACCCGAAGCCTACACCGACCCCATCATCGAACAAGATGGTGCAGGTAACTATATCCTTATGGAAACCTACAGTGGCGTAGGTGCTGGGTTACTTGTAACCAAGACCAATGCCGATGGTACGTTTTTGTCTAATGCACAATTAGAGAACATCTATAACGACATTGTTACTCTCATGTATAATGGCGGAGCATTAGATGGTGCGAGTTTGGCTATCGTTATTGCAAACAAAATAGATATTGCCCTGAATTGGACAACAGCTAGTTTTGGTGCAAATAATGGTTGGTATGGTTCAACGGAGTTGTTACAAGTACTAGCAGGAACACCTTTCAGTGTGCCTGCGGGTACGGTGTTAGCTCCTGCGAGTGGTGTGTTAAATAGTTTAGATATAGCTCAGTATTACTCTGAGTCGGGAGATACTCTGTTAAGTAACCGTAGTTACTTTGTGGAGGATTCTTTTAGACTTTCTTACTTGAATGGGGATTTGCATAAGATGCTCTCAAGTCATTTTATTGCATACGACCCCAATTATGAGCCCCTTTTATGTAACGATGAGAGATACATAGAAGGTGCTGCAATCACAATCTACACTGAATTTGGTACTGTGTACTCTTTCCCCTAACTAAACGAGGTTCAAAATGCCTTATATTATCAAGTCAAATACAACTGTTCCTGACGGCGTTGTACAAATTAAAGACTTATGGCCTTCTAAGACTCATGCAAATGCAGTTATTGACCCTAAGCCTTATGGTTTCCGTTATATCAACGGCCCACAAAATACCGCTTTAACTAGCTTCTATGCTACTGCTAATGCGTTTAACCAAGAATGTAGTGGTCTTTCCGCATATATCATCTGTAATATCGGTGATGGTGGAGCTGCGATGTCTTTAGCCAATGCAAACGCATGGGCAAATGCCATTATTGCTCGTGCTGTTGCTGGTCAAACATTAGCATTAGCAGACATCAATGGTGCTCCTCAACCCGCTGGTGTAGATGATGCTGTTGCTGGTGATGTTGCTAACATCCTTTCTATCCTTGCTGGTGCTTCTTATGTTGTTCCAGCTGGGCATGTATTCCAAGCTGCGGGTGCTTTTGTTCCTGCTGCAACAGATTTCTTTGTTAATAACGAAGCACGTATGTTTGACAGTTCTTTCTATATTAGCAATGCTATTGGGGATATTTCTGTAATGAAGTCTGATGCCTTCGTTTACTTGGATACCACCGCAACTCCTCCAGCAAACACCACAGGTGCTTTAGTAACTATTTATGCAGATGATGGTACTTTAGCATAAAAAGATTTGACAGACCCATCTTAGGATGGTAATGTCATATCAATCCTTTCTTGCAATAGGATTGCTTTCTTGGGAAAAAGCCTCGTCTTTATTGACGGGGCTTTTTTTTTCTTTATATCTTTCTCTTTAATATAATATCCTAAAACCTCACAAGAAGAGAGAGATACCATGGCAAAGAAGTTCCCTGAATTAAAGAAGGAAATGGAAGCTATTTATGTAGAACGTCAAAAGTTGGAAGAAGAAATCAACAAACTCCAAAATATGATGACAACCCATAAGAAGAAGTTTGACAAGCTCTACAGAGAAATTGAAACCTATCATAATGGGTTAGACCCCGCGGCAGTAGAAGATGAAACAGGCCCAACCTTGTATGGTTTGGCAGATGAAATGTATCACTATGATGAATATGCAGAAAAGGGTCATAAAGCCATTGATGATTTTGCAAGTGAATTGGAAAAATCTCAACATGATTTTAAGAACCAACTCACAAAAATGAAGATGGCATCTGTTCGTAATGTGTTAAACCGTTACGGCAAGTAAAATCTCGTAATGCCTTATTTTAAATAATCCGAAGAAGAAGTGTGTCAGGTAAAATAAGGTGCTACTACCCTATGACTCATGTAATTTTCACACTTTCTTGCATGACGAGGGGACGAGATATTTAATCAGGAGATATTTAATGAAGGTCAGCACAGCAGATAAGAAAGTACTAGATGACTTCCTTGCTCATAAAGAAAATGATAGTCGCATTCTATCTAGCGATGGCATTACCCTTACTGCTAAATTAGGTAAAGTCGGTATCAAAGTTGCTCATTGGTCTAACGGCTCTTTAGTCTTTGCAGATAAATCTAAAGAAATTAAAGAGATTGTCGATGCTCTAAAACAAAAAGCGGGTGTTATCTAAATGGAAGATAGATACCGCACCTCAGACCTTTACTTCGCCGCCTACTTAAAAGTAGCTGGCGTTCCTCTCCTTACCACCGAAAAGGAAGGAAAAAAGGTCTTCTTCGTGTTTGAGAGAACCGCCTATCTACCCGACCTCAAAAATGAATACTTCAACCGCACCGCCCGTGTACCCGCTCTGTCCTTTGTAGATGAAATTCGCTCAATGAAGTCTCTTACTCACATGATTAAGGAAGACTAAACCCTTTATATATCCCCACATAATTAAGATGTTTTACCATAAGGGGATTTTCTATGACTATATCTAAAGCCCGTGAGGGTGAAAGCCATTCCGTTCAAGCTGTCTTTACTGATGCCAACGGCATTCCTTTCTCCGTTAATAATGTTCTCGCCACCCTATTCTACTATGACCTCGGCGAAAGAGTTGTCCTCGCCGGCCCCTCCCTCATGGCAAGCACCGACGAATCGTTCCGATATGTCACTGCTTATGCCATCCCCGTGGGGACTGCGGGCAAAACACTTTATGTTTCCGTGACAGCATTTAGGGACTCGGATGATGCTTCCGTTGTTTTTGACCAAACCATCCTTGTTGATGCTTCCCTAGACCAACAAAAGATGCGTGTTAGCTTTACACCATAAGGAGAATAAACATGGCAGTTACTTTTATATATGGGGAAGCCCTCGGGCCAGATGACTTGAGAATAGAGATTAGAGATGAAGCGGGGGCTCTCATTGACCCCTATCGTATCACCTATGCCTTTTGGTATAACAACCCCCTTTATAGCAAACAAATGTGGGGTCAAGCGGGTCGAGCTCCCCAACGCCTTTCCCAAGGCTTCTATTATGCAGTAGAGAGTATCAACTCCTCCTACCCCACAGGGGATTATATCATCGAATGGTCTATCAAGAGAACCTCTCTCTCCCCCACCGAAATCGTTCGTAACGAATTTGCCATCATGGCAACTTCTCCATACCCCATCGCCGCCGCCGTCCCTCCTTGTAGTGGTTGTGGTAGCTGTGATTGTGGTGGTTGCAGTGGTAACTGCCCCACCACCCTCGATGGCTTAGATGATGTCACCCTTGGTGTTCTAACCAATGGGCAATTTCTCCGATACAATGATAGCCTCGGGGTCTGGACTAATGTCACCCTCAACTTCGGGACTGCCGCATTCCTTGATGCAGGTACTCAAGCAGGACAAGTTCTTCTCTTAGCACAATCCAATAAGCTACCAGCTCTTGATGGGTCTAATTTAACAGCTCTAGGTTCAATAGACTTACACAGCGATGTAGATATTGCGGGTATCGTCAACGGGCAAACTCTTGTATGGAATAATGCCCTTGGTATGTTTGTCCCCGGAAATGGGGGAGGTGGTGGGGGGGATGCTGATACGGTATTCCTTGCTCTACAAACTGGCCCTCATACAGGCATCACCTTTGTTTATGATAATGTAAACCAAACCATCTCAGGCACAGTCCAAGTGTCCATCCTTGATGCGGATATACAGAATGACTATGCCCCCGTTAATGGCATTGATACCACCTTTAATGCTCTAACCAATGGGCAAGTGCTTGTTTACAACTTGGGTCAAGGTAAGTTCGTTAATGACCTCCTCCCCGCTAATTCAATAGATGGTCTAGGTACAGCCGCCTTTGCTGATTTAGGGATAGCAGAAGGCAATGTTCCTGTCCTCGGAGCAAATGGGCTTCCTGCTGTAGGTGGTTTTAACCTTATTGCCCTAGGGTCTATTGGGTTACACAGCGATGTTTCTATTGGTGTCCCTACACCATTAGCAACAGGTCAAACACTGAGATACAACTTCACTTTGGGTGTTTGGCAAAATAAACAGCTATCCCTCTATGACTTATCCGATAGTGATATCGTGGCTACCGAAGATTGGGTTATTCAACAAATCCAACTAGCGGGAGGATACACCGATGCACAAGCAATTGCTGCAGTGCATGGTGCTTTGACTTCAACCACGATGAACTTTAACTTGATAAACGGGGGGACAACCATTCAAGTCGTTCTTGATGCGGGACTCAGTGACCTTAATGATGTAGTCTTTGTTCCTGATGTATCCAAGGATGGGTATGTTCTTACCTACAAACATGGTGTTGGTGGTTGGAGAGGGGAAGCGATTACTTATCCCCCATTAGACTTATCTGCTGTTGCTCAAAATATCATCCCAAGTGTTACTAATTTCTGGGACATTGGGCAAATAGATAAGGTTTGGAGAAGGATTTACCTCGGGGGCTCAAATGGTCTTTACCTTGGTGATGCCTCTTTCAGCACCACCCCCGGTGGGGACATCCAATATACCTTTGGCTTAAACACCTACACTTTGGCAACGACTGATGATATTGCTGCAGCATACACCGATGAACAAGCAATCGCTGCGGTAGGTAGTGTATTAGCTCTCGGGCCAAACACGGGCATTTCTTTCTTTTTTAACCCCGTAGGAAATACCATCACAGCAACTGTCACACCATTAGCACTAGATGACTTAACTGATGCAGGGTATGCGGGAGCAAGACAAGAGGGGCAAGTTGTCAGATATAACAATGTAGCGGGGGAATGGAGAAATGCCTTCCTTAGTGTAAATGACTTATCGGATAGTGCGGATGTTTTAACGATAAACAATATCGAAAACTACCTTGATAACAACATTGGCTTGGATAATCTCAATGATGTTACCATCCCTGTTATTCCATTAGCAGAAGGGCAAGTCTTAAGATATAACCTAGCCAACACCCAATGGGAAAATGCTAAGTTAAATCTATCCGACTTGGATGGGGCTCTCACAGGGCAATTAGTTTATCGAGGTGGTTATGACCCCAATACCAATACACCCGATGTGTCTAGTGCGGTTGCGGGGGACTTTTATGTCATCACCGCAGATGGGAATCTCTTTGGTGATGACGTTTTTGAGGGGGACTTTATCATCTTTAAGCAAGATGCTGGTGGGGTCTTTGATGCTAGTGATATCGACATCATCCATAACCAAGCTGGGGTGCAGTCTGTTAATGGACTCACCGGTGTTGTTACCTTAACGACCCAAAATGTAAACGAATTGGTTAACCTCTACTTCACCCCATTACGAGCTGTTACTGCCGTAGGCAATAACCTTGTAGCAAACAATGGTAGTAATGTGGGCATCACTTTTAGCTTTGATGGGGGTTTTGGCAATATCACAGCAGAGGTTGATTTAGCCTTGGGAGAATTAAATGATGTTAATGCCCCCGCCCCAAATGATGGGGACTTCCTTGTATATAATGGTGGGGTTTGGTCAAACCAACCTTTTAGCTTGGGAAGTTTTAACCTCAATGACTTGAACGATGTCACTATTACCGCCCCATTTAGTAATAACAATGTCTTGAAGTATGACGGTGGCATTTGGAAAAACACTAGTCTTGCTGTTGGGGATGTTAGTGGTATCGTTGGGGTTTATGCTCTCATCAATTCTCCCACCTTTACTGGTATCCCACAAGCACCTCTACCCGATGGTTCAGTTGATGAACAAATTGCTACCGTTAAATATGTAAGCGATAGCATTCAAGCCTTAACCGAGGGCTTAGATTGGCTTACGGATGTCACCATTAACCCACCTTTAGAAACGGGTGAGGTCTTAAGATACAATGCAGTTACTTCCCAATGGGAAAACAGTCAACTCTTCATCAATGACTTGTTTGATGTTAATGCAGTAGGTCTATTGGATAGAAAGGTTCTTTTATATAGCCAAGTAGATGCAGAATGGCAAGCAGACTACCTTGATATAACTGATATCCAAGGCAATGAAGACCTTGCCAGATTAGACTCACCTGCATTTACGGGCATCCCAACAGCAGATACGGCGGCGGGGGGTACAAGCACCAATCAGCTTGCCACCACTGCCTTCGTTACCCAAGCCGTTCAAGATGTTATTGGCGTTGATGGGTTATTCCTCCGAAGAGCAAACAACCTCAGTGACTTAACCGTCGTAGCAGATGCTCGGGATAATTTGGGCTTAGGTACTGTTGCTACCCTTGATACGGGGACAACCAATGGGACAATCCCTGTTTTAACTGCAAATGGTCTCCCTGCTGTTGGGGGTTCGGATTTAACCTCCTTACCTAGCCTTGATACACACAGCGATGTAAATGTTGCAGGGGCTGTTGCAGGGGACTTCCTCTATTATGATGGTGCAGAATGGATACCAGCGTCGGATGCCTTAACTGTGGTCAATGGTGTAGATATTAGTTCTACACCGGTGGACTTGAGTTTAGGCGGGACATTGGTTCTTGAGCCCGGAGATAATGTGAGAATTTTGCACAATGGTGATGGTGTCTTTACCTTTACCCTTACGGATACTGTTATCATCAATGAGAGTTTGGTGGTGGCTGGCAATAGTTTTGAGGCGGACTCAGTGAAGTTCAAGGATGCTTTAATTCTATTGGGTAATGGGAATGTATCTACAACCAACCATGTGGGTTACTTTGGGCAGTATAGAAGAGCGGGTCAAGGGGTAACTACCTTTACAAGTGGTTTATTGTATGACCCCGTGGTGAGAAAGTTCAACTTATTTGCTGATATTCTTGGGGTGGACTCAACAGACCAAACAATTACAGTGGGTGATAGTGATAGGGCGGACTTGAATGTGAAGGGATTGGATACGAGTGGGACAATGACGAACTTGGTGACCAATGCTGTTGCAGCAACGGTGACTTTGGGAGAGCATCATGTGTATTTGGCAAATGCGGGGGATACGGTAACTTTGCCTGCATCTATTGATGGTAGAAGGTATTTCATTAAGAGGAAGTCGGGAGTAGGTGCGAATGTGGTGATAAACACTACAGGGGGTCAAACGATTGAGGGATTGACAACAAGGTCAATTACGGCTGAGTATGGGTATGTTGAGGTGATTGGGGATGGGACAGAGTGGTATATTTTGGGGTCAAAGAATTTAACTTAATAAAATATTAATAATGGAATATATAGTACATCGGTATAAAAGTACCGATTGTTGTTTAACAAATACACAAAAATGGAAGGGCATGCTTTATGCTACATCACCAACACATTGTAATCCGTGCTTATGTTAATAAGCCACCTATGGGCGTCGAAGAAATTACTGTCTGGTTAAAAGATTTAATCCAAGCCATTGATATGAAGATTCTTAGTGGGCCACACGCTGTTTACTTGGATAAGGCTGGAAACAGAGGATTAACCGCTGTCACAGTAATTGAGACCTCACACATTGCAATCCATGTTTGGGATGAAGGTACACCCGGCTTGATTCAACTTGATGTCTACTCATGCAAGGAATTTAACCCCGAAGTTGTATTCGGTAAGTTTGCCCAATTTGAACCCGTAAGCACCGAATGGTTTATGCTCGATAGAACAGATAAGTTGAGCATCACTGACGAAATCCAAGCCAAATAAGGTATACTAGGTTATCCACCCATTATAGGAGATAACCCATGGATTTAGTAAAATACCGCTCACATCTTTACACCTTTGCAGAAGAAGTATTGATGTATGAAGCTTCCGTAAAAATGTCAACTCAAGGACTGCTTATTTCTACTATTATTAGTTCTGCTAAGTCTTTTGAAGAATATGTCTTTACCGAGGATGTCTTAAATGAAGACGATATCCTAGGAAAATTAGAAACCTTAACTCTTGCCTTTGAATATCATAAAAACCATGTAGCAATAGATGGCGAAGGCACTCGTATAGTTTTATCTGTTATTGATGTCGCTAGGAAAATTTGGGAATATTTTATTTTAGATTAAAGTCAAACAAGTCACTCAAGTCTTCTTCTATATGGTTCACCCTCACATCTTGACTAAGGTCGGGTTTCTCACTCAAGAAGTCCTCTATATCCTTCTTATCACTATAAACCTTGCCCTCTAAGGGCTTAGGTGCTTTTTGCCCCGCTAAACTGAATAAGGTATTCAAGTCCGAGACAATAGCCACCTCTGGCTCTTGTTCCACCACGGGCTCGGGTTTAGTAACAACCACGGGTTCGGGTTGAGGCATAGGCATCAAGGGTCTGCGTTCAACAAGCGGGCTCTTATTGGTTGATACCTCATCAATAAAGCTGTCAAACATACTCTTCAAATCTTCATTGGTCTCCAACACCCCCACACTATCTTCTTCGTCATCCCCTTGGTTCAGGGGGTTGATAAAAGACCTTGTGGGATTGTAGGATGATGAGGATGCCAAAGAACGACCCCATCTCCCGCCTAGAGCAATCTGCTCTTGGCATAGACGGAATTGGTCTTTGAGAGTAGCTTGAAGGTTCTTCAAGTCATTGCGTTTACCCTTAACCACTTTATCAGCTGATTCAAGGTCTTGCACTGCGAGTTGAAGCTCATTGATTTGGATGATATGTTTTGTTAGCTTGGTCGCAGCAAGAGCTTCACGCTCTGCTTGAGACCGCCCTACTTTAACTTGAGGGTCACTAGCCATAAGGCGGGTTTGCTCAAGAGAGTAGTTTAGCTTTTGGTTTGTGAGTTCTCGGGTATACATGTGCAAATTGTGCATAATTTCGAGGGATACTGCTTCTAGGTTGGAAAGGGCAGTTCTGAGTTCGCTATGCTTGGCATTAAGCACACTAGGGCCGAGTTCTAGGGGGTTTGGGTCTAGTTGGATATCCATAGCGGATAATCTCGTATATAGAGAGCTAATCCACTCATCAGTTATAAGGGGCATTATTCCTCTCCTTTGGTATCTACGATAAGTTTGGTGAAGTTGGTCATTAACGCTTTTTTAGCTGCATCAAGTTTAAACGGGGGTGTGATACCCGCTGCCACTGATTGCTCCAATGCTTGTGTTTGTACTTCTAAAGCGAGTAAATGTGAAGCAATTTTTGAGTCCCTGAGACTTAATTCCCCATCATAGTTGGCTGTTAAGCTAACAAAGACATCCCCACCTTCTCGGTTCTTCATAACACGAGAGGCTACGATTTGGGTAATCTTCATCCCATCCTTTAGGGTCAAGATTTTCTTCTTCAATTCTTCCATTTGGGTGTTGTTGTCTGCCATTTTTCTTCCTTGGGTTGGCTTTGAGTTGAACTTCCTCACTATTCTCTTATGAGTATGTCCAAGTTATTTAACACATTCTAGCAATCTTTCTTTCAACCTACTATTCCTTTGAACCCCATGCCCATTCGATACTGCCATCGCCAATGCTTGTCTATCTCCTACGAGAATGACACGATTCTTCGCACGGGTGACAGCCGTATATACCAAGTTTCTGGATAACCCAAATGACCCAAACTCAGGCATTAAAGGCATCACTATCGTATGGTATTCTTGACCTTGTGCTTTATGCACAGTCGTCGCATAAGCCAATCTCAACAAGTTGCTAATCCTTTCTGTAGGGATTTGCACTATCGTTGCATTCGCACCATTATAGAATAACACCTCTACCCCACCCTTCTCTATGCTATTAAGCACCCCAATGTCCCCATTAAACACCTCAAGGTCATAATCATTCTTCGTAATCATCACCCTATCTCCCACTCTCACCTCATCATCACCCACCCGAAGAGGTTTGTGTGATAAAGCGTGTGGTGGGTTCAAAGCATCCCTGAGAGCCTTGTTGATAGCAGTAACACCGGCATCTCCGTGATGTGTTGGGCTCATAACATGGAAGTCAATGTTATTTTCTTTAAGCTCATGGCATACATTAATGATTTGGTCTGTCACTGCTTCAAGGCTAAGTCTATTGTGGAACTCAGTAGCCTCCCCGCTGTATTCCTTACCTAGGGTAGGCACTTTGCCATTATGGATATCGTGAGCAACTTGGATAACAGAAGACCCCTCTTCTTGCCTAAAGGTCTTATTAAGGTAAGTCTTTGGGATAACATTTGCTTCAATCATGTCCCTAAGAACTAACCCCGCACCTACGGGGGGTAATTGAGCAACGTCCCCAACAAAGATAACACGACATGATAAACTGATGCCACGAAGCATTCTCCATGCAAGGTGTAAATCAATCATAGAGGACTCATCTACAATAAGAACAGATTCGGGTCTCTTATGCAGAGGCCCGTAACCCCATGGGTCAAGGGTTGGGTCTAATGGAGGCAGGTCTGCATTTGAGTACCCATCTGTTTCCTTTTTTAAGCCCGTATAATCAGAGAAGTTCTTCTCTTGTTCTTTACCACCCGCAGCGAACGCACGGTGAATTGTCGTGGCTTTAATGCCAGTGACAGCTTCCATGCGTTTTGCTGCGATACCCGTGGGGGCAACGAGAAGGACATTTTCCCCAAGGTGTTGAAGGATTCTACAAAGGGTTTTAACGGTGGTGGTTTTACCCGTGCCGGGGAGACCTGTGAGAATGGATACGGGTTCTCTTACCCCGAGTCTAATGGCTGAGATTTGTTCTGGGGTTAGGGGGTAGTCACAAAAGGCTTGAACTTCTGCATCTGTAAATAATGCAGGGTTTCTTCTACGGCTTGGGTCTGTTAAAAGAGATGCCACATCTTTTTCCATATTATAATAGGTAGGGAGATATAAGCAGTAAGCCTTTGAGTCCTTAACTTGGTCAATGATGAGGTTGCCATCCTTATTCATTTTAGCAAGGGCATGTTTAATGACATCAGGGTCGGTGATATTAGCGAGCTTATTCACTTCGATGAATAAGGTGCTTGACCCTACATAGCAGTTGCCCTCTTTAAGAGTTTGAAGAAGCACTGAGTAAATAGCCCCAATAACACGGTCAATGTTATCAGCTTGAAAAGCTTCAAACCTGACTTTGTTGAATGATGCGAATTGGTCAGCGACTTTAAAGGGGATACCTTTGAGGACAAACTTCCATGGGTTTTCCGTGAGGACATTGGGGTTAGAAAGGACTTCGGGTAGAACTAGGTTAATTTGCTTAGGATTAAGCCCAGCTTCTGCAAGAGAACTAAGGGTATCAAGGGTGAGTCGTTCTTGGGGGTTGGGTAACCATTCTTTAAACTTGAGAAGGGCATCACCTTTGAGAAGAGAAGAAGACACAGGGATTTGGGTGATTTGAAGAGACTCACCATGCTTGGGGTCTTTTACTGTTTTAGCCCTAAAGACGACAACAGTTCCGGGGTGGACACCACCAATGAAGTTGCCTTTTACTGAGGTGGATTTGGCTGATTTTTCGCTAACAACAATAGCTCTTACAATATAGAAAGGGGCATTGGCAAAGATAACGCTTTGTACTCTGCCTACATAGTATTCTTCGTTCATTCTTCTCTTCCTTTTTGGGAATATGTATTGATAATTTTAAGTAGTCCATACTTGAGCATGAGAAAGGGTTCACCTACACCATGTATAAGGACGGCTTTCTCACAATCGCTGATTAGTCCTATGAGCTCTTGAAGCCCATCTACCCCTAGTTTATTCAATAAAGGTATAGTTTCTCTCTCAAAGGTGGACTTAAACTTAATATCCAAAGCATCACACACTTGCTCCACCGTCTTTCTTTCTCTAAGCATGGCATGGGCTTCTAACCATTGGTATACCGAATACCCTAGCAACCCCCTACAAATACCCATCGTCTGGTCTGTGGTGGCATACTGCTCGATGCGATTGCATGCTCTCATAAGGGCTACGGGGTCAAGCAGTCTTACTGCATCGACAAGTAGTTTGGTCTCGAATTGAGGGGCAATCGCTACCATATTGGCAATAACGTCTATTGTTAAAGTTGGGGCGGGTAATACCGAATACTTCAAGGCTTCCTTTTCCATCAAAGAAAAATCTTGCCCGATGCGTTTTACAAGTTCGGTTGCCAATCCAATAGACATCTCCTTATTATACCTCTTCTTAAGTATCTCCTTAAAAATCTCCCCGTATTTAGCATCCATTTCCCAAGGCTTTGGTTCGGGGTAAACAACGATATGGGCATTGTTTGCTGTGATTTCGGGGGTGCTTGGGGCAACGGCTGTCTCGCAAATGACTAGCATTAGCTCCTCACTTGCGACAGCCACGATGCTTTCAAGTTGTTTTTTACCGATACGGGTTTTGGGTGGGACGATAAGAAGACGGGGTGGTGAGAAGAAGTCGATTTGACCTGACCCTTCGAGGTCGAGGTCTTTATCCCAAATGAGAACTTCGCAGCCGGATTGTTGTTTCTTTGAGGTGATTTCTTTGAGGACAAATTCTTTTCTGTCATGCCAACCACCCCCGAGCCAATAGATATGTTTAGAAGAGGTCATTTTCGATACCTTTATATATAGAGAGAACAAGAGCATAAAGAGTGGCTTTAGAGCCTTTGAGAGGAAGACCTTGTTGTTTAACAAAGTCCCAGATTTTGATAGCCCTGAGATAGTCTTCGGATTTAAGTAAACTATCCAAAAGGGCTTCAATGACAAGGACTTCTCCTTTTTCGGGGTAGTCTTTAAGGGCTTGGATAACACCAAGTCTGTCCTTATTATATAGGCAATCTAAAAGGTCATCCCCAATCTCCTTAATTTGGTGGTTAAGAGCATGGGATGGGATAAACTTGGTTGCACAGCGGGAACGGATGGGGTCAGGGACATCACTGATGTCTTTAGCCCAAAGGATAAGGATGGGGGCATCGGTGATGGGTTCTTCTAGGGGTTTGAGGAGGGGGTCGAGAATATCGGGGTTAGCCTCATCGATAGGGCCAGCTGCGATACACGCATTATTATAAGGATGGGCTTGGGTATAGAGTTCGACAATTTGACGGATGTCAGCAGTCTTTAGGTTGGTGAAGGGTTCAGCGACAAGATATTTATCCTCTAAAATAGAATTTAAATTAAAACCTTGTCCGTGATAAATGGTGACCATAATGTCCTCTTTTCTCGGTTTTGTCGTATAGTTATATGAGTATGTATATAGAGCATCCCATGAGTGAATAAAAAAAAGATTAAAAAAGTTTGAGGTGGTCTGTTACTTTTAAAATAATGCCCATAAGATATTGTGACGAAGATGATTTGTCGAATAGTTTCCCGCAAAAGAAACCGAACGAAAACCTAGCTCGAAAAAGTAGCCCTTGTTGAAGTTCCTTTCGGATGCACAAAAAAAACCCATAAAAGAAGGAGAAAACCCATGAGTGGTTTCGTTTCTTTAGATTTAGGCACTGCCAATCCATTAGTATCCAGCGATAAGACCCGTTGGAAGCCAGAAAAAGGCATCTACCGTGTTAGCTTCATCAGTCTCCCCGGACTCGCACAAGGCAATCCTGACTTTTCTGCCAAAGCTCCTCAGTTCCAAGCCTGCAAGCGTCTTTATAGCAAAGCCCTCGGTTATTTCCTTGACAATGGCCCAGAGTTTGAAAAGTTCTCCGAACAACCAAGTCGTCTCAGTGTTGGCACAACCTTAGTGTTCTGGCCAGTTGATAATAAAGGTGCGATTGACAAAGGCCGTTTAGCTGCTGGCGATTTTAAGGTCAACACTTGGATTATGTCCAAAGACAAGTATCAACAACTTGTTGACATCCATGCGGATAATTCCTTGGTTCAAAAAGACCTCAAGATCACCGTTTCTGACCCAACCTTCCACAAGATGACCTTTGTTCCTTGCGGTGACAGCATCCTTCTCAATGTCAAAGAAAAGATGCCTGAATTGTTTGCAAGAGTTGTCCAATTTGCGAGTGTAGTTGAAAACGGTCTCACCAAAGACCTCGGTCAAGACCTCACTCTCGATGAGATCAAAGCTCGTCTTGCTGAAAAAGGTGGTTCTACCGCCTCCGTCCCAGCAAAGTTTGACAAAGAGTTCGATGCTGATAGTATGTTGGATGATATTATCGGTAAATAACCCGAGTCCCTCTGTATCCTTGTCTGTGTAAGTTGGTAAAAAACCCCCATCGGTCTCTTGACCCTTGGGGGTTTTTTATTTTATAGTATAATGCAACATCTTACACCCACACGGAGACCTACTATGCCTTCCCCCTTTGATATCCTTAAATCCTTCACTCAAACTGAAAAAGACCCCGATAGCCCATTCCTCAAAGCTATGAAAATCCTCGTTCATGATAAAACCCCCTCTCTCATCCAAAAGCACACCCTCTCAATAGATGAACTCAATCTCCTCTGGGACATTGGCACTGCCATGAGCATCATCTCCGAACCCAAAGAGGTTTGGACAACCCTCTAATCTCTTTATATCCCGCTCCTTTTATAACAATTTAACACTAAGGAGCATTACCATGCCTTATATTTGTTCTCGCAACACTGCAAATAACGGTGTCTTGCAAATTAAAGACCTCTATCCCAATAAAAGCCAATACAACCCCACCCTATCAAGGTCTAATAAGAATACATATATTAAACGCTTAGATTTTACCGAGATGACCTTAAACCATTTAGGGAGTAGTAATGGAACTCTTGGGACTAGCAATGAAATGAGAGGGCTTGCCTCCTTCTTTTTTATGGAAAACCTATTTGTAAATTTTATTGGGGGTGGGGATAGCATTGCTTTAGGAGATAGGGTTTATTTTGCCAATCTTTTAACTGTCATCGTTATAGACATCATCGAAGAGAATGCTGCTTGGAATTTTGAAGAAGATAATGAACTTAATTTCTTCCTTGGGTTCTCCGAAGGCTCTGCTACCTATAGAGAGAAATTCCTCGCCATTTGTGCGGGGGCTGATTATATTGTCCCCGTAGGTACTGTTTGGGGGGATGAAGAAGGTCACCTCACTATTGAAAATATCACCACCGAAAACTTTGTTAAAAACCAAGGTGAGTATAAAATTACAGGTCAATATTGGGAAAGTAGCTTTAACCATGGTGAACTAAAAACCCTCATCGAAAATGGTCTTGTTGCTGTTTTCTCTGACTCGGGACTATCTCTCTCGGGGGTTGACCCTATTTAATCTCTTTATATCCCGCTCCTTTTATATTCCATATACTCATATCGCTTAGGAGCGTTTATCATGTCTAACTTCTGGGATGAAATTAGCTTTGCTAACATTAATAAAACTGCAAGCATCGATACCTCTATCTCCTCTCTCACAGAGCAACACTACTCAAAGAAAAGAACCACAACCTACCCCGCCGGCATTATGGTTTTAGCAAACCGCAATAACGGCTTGGTTGCCCCCTCTTCTCTACCCAAACACGCCACCACAGGTGAAGTTGTCTCCGTTAAAACTGCTGCAGGCAATACCACAGAACAAGACGGTGATGTCTTCGTTCGTTGGTCTGGTCGTAGCCGTATTGACCGTGTTGCTAAAGAATTTCTTGCCCTTGGCTTAAATAAAAGAACCGCATCATGGATTAAAAAGAGTAACTTCGATATTGATACCGCAGAAATGGTGGGCATGGGTGGTGACTTTGCTGACTTTATGCCAAACCAACCTATCTCTATGGAAGAATTTAAACAAGCATTCTCTATGGGTGCAGGTAAAACTGCTGACCTCATTCATAAATCTGCCGAAGACCTTTGGTCTATTGGCATTGATGATAAAGGTGAATATGAGATTGAACGCCTTTTTGATGATGATGGTGAACCAATTAAAAGTTAATCGGTAAGGTATAGGTATCCATATACTGCTTAAAGGATACATAATGAAATTTCTATATGATGATAATATTGGTGGTGTTGCCTACTTGCAACACATGGGGTCTGACCTCACTATCGTTAACGCCGCCCGTGCCTCTCTCGGTAAAATGTCCGAAACCATGGGTGATGGGGAACTTAAACTCCTCGACTTCCTCATCCGTTCCGGGCATACAAGCACCTGCGAACATAATATCCTCACCGTCTGGTGCAAAGTCCCCCTGTTCGTTTCTAAACAACACATGAGACACCGCACCGCCTCCTATAATGAAATCAGCAGACGATACACCGCAGAAAATATCCAATTCTACCTCCCCGATACCATGAGACCCCAAGATAAGAAAAATAGACAAGCTACCCTCATGGAAGAACATAACCCTGTTCTAACTAGCACCGGTCTATCTTCTACCGAAACCCTAAAACAGCATTGCCTACAGGCAGTTGCTGTGTATAACGAGATGGTAGAAAAAGGTGTTGGTAGAGAGCAGGCACGCATGGTGCTTCCTCAAAACCTTTACACCACCTATTGGGCAACAGCTAATTTACATAATTGGATGAGCTTCATTAGTAAGAGAGACCATGTAGATGCCCAATGGGAAATTCGGGTATTGGCACAAGAGATTTCTCGCATCATTAAAGAGAAGTGGCCATTAGCCCATGCTGCCTATGTTAAGCATGGCAAGATTACTGATATTGAGTAGACACAATTAGCTTAATGCTACCTCGACGCTCCCCATAAGTATATCCAATTTCCTTAACCCCCGTATATCGCTTCACAAATTCCAAGAAGTTAAATAAATTCGGGTCATCAATACTGCAATCTGTTCCCCATACCTTAAACTCCACCAATTCTTTATCCACCCATACATTCAAGACCCCCACTTGAGCTATCACATCCGTCTTGGTTAAGATAAGAATATCAACACCATTGACCTGACAGGCTTCTTTGAGCTGGTCAAGGTCAGTCCATCCGATTTTTCTAGGACGACCTGTTGTAGACCCATACTCTTTCCCTTTCTGGCGTATATCTTCAGCAAGTTCATTATGAAGCTCAATAAAGTCCCCATTACCTACTTTGGTCTCATAAACCTTTGCCACCCCGATAACGGTATCTATATCTTTATGGTTTAACCTTGTAGAAGACAAAACTGCACCAATGGTAGTACATGATGAGGTCACATTAGGATACTCATCACCCCATAGGTCTAATCGAACCCCTTGGCATCCTTCTAGGAAAACATCATAACCCTCGGTGATAAAATCACGAAGGGCTTTTTCTGCATTCCCGATGTAGGATTGAATTAGGTAATTCTCACCCTCTTCTGGCACCCAATCTTTTAACAAGAGAGCATCACGGCTAGTATGGGCAGCGTAGGCAGGGCCGATGCCTTTGGCAGTAGTGCCTAGCCGTCCCTGATATACTGCTTTGTCTATTTCTACATGGTGAGGCAAGATGGTTGGGCAATATTCACTGATGATGAGAGTGCCTTGTTCTACCTTGAATTGGGCAATCTCCATGCTTAACTCATCGGGGTTCACAACACAGCCACGGGTAATGATGTTAATGGCATTGGGGTTGAGGACACCACTAGGAAGTCCATGCACGACATACTTTTGACCCTGTGGGTCGTAGATAGTGTGTCCAGCATTATTACCCCCTTGAAACCGAACCACTACGGGTTTGGTGGCATTATGAACGAGGTCGTCGATAACACGACCTTTACCTTCATCTCCGTTTTGGAGACCTAGAACGACTTTAACTGACATGCAATTACCTCAGTTGGAAAAATGATATATTCTCTATAGTATACTTATACTCGGTTAAGACATTCTCACTTTTAAGGCGTTCGTAATGATTGCAAAAACATTTAATGACTATCTCCTAGTCCCTCAGTACTCCGATATCGACTCTCGGGATGAAGTTTCTCTCCAAACAAACCTCACCTCCCATCGAACTTATCAACTCCCCATCATGTCAGCCCCTATGACCACCGTCACCGAGAAAGAATTTGCCTCTGCTCTGCAAGAGCATGGCGGGTATCCCATCATCCACAGGTATATGTCTATCCAAGACAGGGTTCAACACTCCCTTGCCTCAAACAAATCCTGTGTCGCTATTGGATGTAATGAATTAGATTCATTAGACTTATTTGTCAATGAAGGCATCACTGACTTTTGTCTTGATGTAGCTCATGCTCATACCAAGCTCGTTGGGGATACCGTTAAAGAACTTAAGAAAAGATACCCCCATGCTTTTGTTATTGCTGGGAATATTGCCACCCAAGATGGTTATGAGTTCCTCTGTGATAAGGGTGCAGATATGATAAGAGTAGGTATCGGTGGTGGTTCTATTTGCACCACCCGTGTCCAAACAGGACATGGTGTGCCTACCTTGCATTCTGTCTTTGAGTGTGCCTCATCCTCTTATGGAGTGCCTTTTATTGCAGATGGTGGGATAAAGACGACGGGAGACATGACCAAGGCGTTAGCCGCGGGTGCGTCTTTTGTCATGTTAGGGTCTTACTTTGCGGGGGTGCAAGAAGCACCGGGCATGGTATTGGAGGAGAATGGGGTTGAGTACAAGATTTATGAGGGGATGGCAAGTAAAAGTGCTCAATTAAAGTGGAGAGGTTCAGTTAGGTCTGTTGAGGGGGTAAGTCATCGGGTTAAGTATAAGGGCTTGTTAAAGGATGTTTTGGATGAGTTGAAGATGAACTTGAAGAGTGGGTTAAGTTATTCGGGTGCGAGGACAATCAAGGAATTGCAAGACACAGTAAAATGGTTGGAGATTAGTGGGCAGTCATACAATGAAAGTGTTGCCCATATTTTTAACCACTAAAGAGGGATAACAAACACCATGATTGACAGATACACCAGCCTAGAAATAGAGAGCATCTGGTCAAACGAGACCCGTTGGGATTTATGGCTTAAGATAGAGAGGCTCGCATGCGAGGGCTGGGAAAAACTCAAGAAAATCCCCAAAGGGACTGCGATGTCTATTCGGGAAGTAAAAGTAGCTGACCTTGACTCCTATAAGATGGAAGTCCTTGAGAATGAAGTCAAGCATGAGTTTTTGGCATTCCTCACCCGCTTGAATGAACTTACGAAGCCCGAGCATAATCGGTTTTTCCACAGAGGGCTTACAAGCTCTGATGTTTTGGATACTGCCTTTGCTTTCCAACTCAGGGAGGCGGGGAGAGTTATCCGAAGTGCAGTCACTGATGTGATAGATGAGCTTAAAGATTTGGCAACTGAGCATAAAGACACCCTTATGATGGGTCGGTCTCATGGTATGTATGGAGAACCCACAACCTTTGGGGTTGTGATGGCAGGATACTATATGGAGTGGGAAAGAAACCTTAAGCGATTGGATGATGCGATTGAGCAGATTAATTACGGGAAAATCTCTGGCCCCATGGGAAACTACACCATCATTGACCCCAAGGTAGAAAAGTATGTTTGTGATGCCCTTGGCTTAAAGGTTGAGCCCGTGTCTACTCAAGTCATCCCAAGGGATAGGCATGCCCAATTCTTCCTTACTCTTTCTCTTATGGGTAGCAGTATGGAACGCCTTGCTCTTGAGATTAGGAATTTACAACAGTCATCCGTTGGGGAGGTTAGTGAGAACTTCAGTAAAGGGCAAAAGGGTTCTTCAGCTATGCCCCATAAGAGAAACCCCATTAGCTCGGAAAACCTCTGTGGCATTGCTCGTCTGTTGAGAAGCTATGCCATGCCTGTTTTGGAGGATATCCCTTTATGGCATCAACGGGATATGAGCCACTCTTCTGTGGAGAGAGTGGTTGCCCCTGATGCTACGCATCTTGCAGTGTATTCATTAAAGAGGCTTAAGGGTGTTCTTCGGGGTTTAGAGGTGCATAAGGAAGTGATGGGTAAGCATATTGAGGATGCGGGGGAGAGTTACAAGACTCAAGCCTACATGATACAATTAACCGATAAGGGCATGACTAGGGAAGAGGCATATAAGAGATTACAAGAGGATGATAAAGAGGGTCTTGAATTGGAAGAGGTGACCCTAGAAGAATTAGTAAAGAATAGGGATGCTATCTTTAAGCGTCTTGGTTGGTTGTAGGGATTTCAGCGATAAGGGCTTCGGTGGTTAATAATAAAGAAGCCACGCTTGCAGCATTGATAAGGGCATGTCTTACAACTTTGGTTGGGTCAATAACACCCGCTTCAAACAAGTTGGTGTATTCACCTGTAGAAGCATTGAAGCCATAATCCCCTGTGCCTTCTTTTACCTTTTGAACCACAATGCTTCCTTCAATGCCTGCATTAAAGGAGATTTGTCTTAGGGGTTCTTCGATGGCTCTTCTAATGATATCTACACCCATCTTTTGTTCGCCAGAGAGGTTAAGGTTGTCGAGGGCTTTGGATGCTCTGATAAGAGCAACACCACCGCCGGGGACGATACCTTCTTGAACAGCCGCACGGGTAGCATGGAGGGCATCTTCAACACGGGCTTTCTTTTCTTTCATTTCAGCTTCGGTGGCAGCGCCCACTTTGATGACAGCTACACCACCCGCTAATTTAGCTAGGCGTTCTTGAAGTTTTTCTCTGTCATATTCACTAGAGGTGCTTTCGAGTTGGGCTTTAATTTGGGAAATTCTAGCATCAATGGTAGCTGAGTTACCCGCACCATCAATAATGGTGGTTGTATCTTTGGTGATGATAACACGGGCAGCGGCTCCCAAATCGGGAATATCCATTTCATGGAGTTTAATGCCTGTTTCATCAGATACCAAGGAAGTGCCCGTAAGAACAGCGATGTCTTGCAACAGTGCTTTTCTTCTATCGCCAAATCCGGGCGATTTAACAGCAACGACTTTGAGATTGGCTCTGATGCGATTAAGCACTAGAGAGGCAAGGGCTTCACCATCAACATCTTCAGCGATGATGAGGAGGCGTAAACCGTTGGATGCTACTTTTTCAAGGATGGGCATGAGGTCGCTTAAGCTAGAAAGTTTTTTCTCAATGGTGAGGATGAGAATATCTTCGTAGTCAGCAATCATCTTTTCGGTATCGGTTGCGAAGTATGGGGATAAGTAACCTCTATCGAATTGCATACCTTCAACGGTTTCCAAGCTAGTTTCAAAGCCTTTGGCTTCTTCGACTGTGATAACCCCATCTTGACCAACTTTATCCATAGCTTCGGCGATAATCTTGCCGATAGTGAGGTCACTGTTGGCAGAGATAGTGCCAACTTGTTCGACATCTTTGGTGGATTGGGTTTTCTTGGAGAAGGAGATGAGTTCGTTAGAGATGGCATCAACGGCGGCATCAATGCCACGTTTAATGCCCATGGGGGAGTTACCCGCAGAAACGAGTTTAACGCCTTCACGGTAGATGGCTTGGGCGAGGACGGTAGCAGTGGTAGTGCCATCACCAGCAACTTCAGCGGTTTTGGAGGCAACTTCCTTAACCATTTGAGCACCCATGTTTTCGAGTGGGTTTTCTAGTTCAATTTCTTTGGCAACGGTGACACCATCTTTGGTAACTAGAGGGACGCCGTGTTGTTTAGCGATGAGGACGTTACGACCTTTTGGGCCTAGGGTAACTTTGACAGCATCAGCGAGGGCATTAACGCCACGGAGGATAGAACTTCTAGCTTGTTCTGCGAATACGATTTGTTTTGCACCCATGTGCTTAACTCCTGATTTTTGCGAGTATGGAATACTCTTTTAAGATATAATGGTTAATCTCGGATGGTTCTAAAAGGACTTTTGAGCCATCACTAGTTCGGAAGAGGACAATATCCCCAACCCGGAAGAAACGGGCATAAGAACCAGTGGCGATAATTTTGCCTGTGGTGTTATCAACATTACGACCATTTTCTTTAACAAGGACATTATCACCGTGTAGTTCTAACTCAGTCATGGTTAGTTCTCAAGGACAGCGATAACATCAAGGGCATTAAGTTGAATGTAGTCTGACCCCTCAAATTTAAAGGCATAACCTTTGTTCTTAGGGAAAAGAATAACATCCCCTTCTTTAAAGGATGATGCAACTTCATGTCCTACCGAGAGAACGGTAGCTTTGCGGGTGTTCTCTAGGTTGTCGGGGATATAAAGCCCACCACGGATGGTTTCAGCTTCGATGGTTTTAACGATAAGTTGTTCAAACAGTGCTTTCATTTTCATAGCAACAAACTCCTGCTTTAAATTGGTTCTTTATACTATACTCTTGTTGTTACTTAAAACTTTTAAAAGGGATAGACAATGTTCAAGCTCCAAAAGAAAAACAGTTCAGACCAACAGATTATTCTCCTCAACCCAAGCGATTTTGCTGGGGGGTTAGAAGGGGCATCCGAAACAAGTTCTCTAGGGCCAGCGGTGTCTGTTCAAAATAATCACATTTATTTATATGACCAGATATCACAGCAATCTATGGTTGAATTAGCAATGGGAATCCGACAAGCAGAAGTTGAATGCCTTAAACAACAAGCTGTTTATGGGGCAGTCGCACCAATGCCTATCCATTTACATATCAACTCCTTTGGAGGCGATGCGTATGCTGGATTGGCGGGGTTGGGGCATATTAGGGCATGTAGAGTACCTGTATATACTTATGTAGAGGGTTCAGTAGCAAGTGCCGCTACTTTCTTGAGTATGGCAGGCACTCGTCGATATATGACCAAGCACAGCTTTATGTTAATTCATCAAATCAGTACATGGTTTAGTGGGACATACGAGAATTTGAAGGATGAGAAGGAGAGCATAGATGCTTTGATGGAGATGTTGTTAAACTTTTACAAGGATAACAGTAAGATTAAGAAGAGAGAGTTAACCAACTTATTGAAGAGAGACCTATGGCTTACACCTGAGCAGTGTTTAGCATGGGGTCTAATCGACGAGGTAAAATAAATGTTTAGAAACTACAGCGTACTTAGGTCACCCGAACCCGCACCCACAAGTGGTGGGGGTGTGGTGAGCAACCAAACGGTTAAGAAAGAGTTGAAGAAGGTGAATGGGGTGCAGAAGACAAAGAAAGCCCCCAAAGTCCCTGCTCAAAGAGACGTTGTAGATTTAGATGTACCCGTGGGGGTGTTTAATATTAAGGATTTGAAGAAGGCATCAGGAGCTGTCCCCGAGGAATTAAAGGATAATGCAGTTCGACTACTAACAGAGTTGGACAAATTATGCACTCTTTTGGGAGTTGGTAGGGAAGCTGTGACTATTGTTTCGGGGTACAGAAGTCCTACTTATAATGAAAAAATTGCGGGGGCAAAAAAATCCAAGCACATGACTGCTGAGGCGACAGATATAAGGATTAAAGGATACACCCCAAAGGTTCTATTTGGGAAAGTGTATCAATGGGCTAGGGCGGGTGAGTTGAAGTTTAAGGGTATGGGTTTATATGATGGTTGGATACACGTAGATGTTAGACAAGAGGATAAGATAACCACATGGTATGATACTTCGGATAAGGCAATCCTTGCCGCATCAAAGACAGACAAGTCCAAGCTATTAAAGCTCCTCTTGGGGTAAATAATGTCTTTATTTTTTAAACCTTTGTGAACCTATATACAAAGGATTTATACCATGACAGCTCGTATCGAACAAGTCACCCCTAATTTTAAATTATCCGAGATGGAATTTTCGGATAAAGTCCCTGAGAGTCTCTTGAACAATGCTTATGATGTTTTGAAGAACCTTCAAGTATTAAGAGAACATTTAGGTAAGCCAATTAAAATCATCTCAGGTTACCGGTCACCCGAGAGAAATAAGGCTGTGGGCGGGGCTACCAAGTCCCAACACATGGAAGGTAATGCCGTGGACATCAAAGTCGATGGCATGACCGGTCATCAGATTGCTGATGTCGTAGAAAAGCTCATCAAAGAAGGCAAGATGAAGCAAGGTGGAGTGGGTCGTTATGGGGATAAGGATAAAGTAACCGATATAAGCTGGTGTCATTATGACACCCGTGGTTTCGCTGCTCGTTGGGTAGGTTAATGTAATTCTGGGGGTGAATGCTTATATGACTAGGGGATACTAACCCCTAGAGGAACTTATGTTAAAAAATACCCTTATATTTATTGTTGGAGCTTGTGTGGGCTTCAGCTTCTGTTTTGAAGTTAAAGAAGCCCAAATCAAGAAGGCTTCTTGGGAAAAAACCCAAGAGGACTTCAAGGAGAGTCAAGAAAGACTCAAGAATAAAAAAGATGCCCTAAAGAGGATGAAGGGTTGGATTGAAGAAGCCAAAGAAGAGAGCGATGCGGATTACAAGGGATATATGATAGAAAAGGCTCTCGATGAAGTGGTTATGTTTTGTAGGTAAAAAAAAAGCCCTCCGTAGAGGGCTTATTTTCCTTATCTCTTCAACCAGCAAAGGTTTAGAGAAACATACCTTGTTTTGAGTGGCTTGTCAAATATAATTTTAAAAAAAGTTAAAGAGGGTGGGTCTTTTAAGCAATCCCTCTCTAACTTACAGCCATAGCCTGACCTAAGGGTTATGACAAAAACGATAGTAGCTAGTTGAATCTGCCTTGTCAATGGTAAAATCTCCTGAAGGAGACCATTATGGACATAAAAACTAAGAAAAAACAAGCCAAGAAAAGAGCCCGCAGAGCTAGAGCTCGAAGAGCTAACAGCATGCGGGTTAAATTACGCCAACGAGAACGAGTACTAGCACTAAGACGAGTAACGAAGCTACTAGCAACACAAGACTTGCAACGAGTAGTAAACCCCTTTAACGACTTCCTAGTGATGTTGTATTTTATGTTGATGTTCTTTAATAAGGAGAAATCCCATGATGTTTAAAAAAGCTGTACCTATGCTTATTATCTATAGCAGTATCGTTTCAATGTTCCCACCCCAATACCGATTAGCCTTATATGTTATGACCGTATTCCTTGCCTTCTTTATGGAAGAAGAGGAGAATTAAAGAAGGTCTGCTGCAATATCTGCAAGAGACGATCTTTCGGATTTCTTTAGGGTCACACTGCCAAAAAGGGGTTGCCCTTTCATGCGGGTGGTGACATAAGCCAAACCATTACTATTCTTATCTAAGTAACTAACATCTATTTGTTGAGGGTCACCAAGCAACACTACCTTAGTGCCTTCCCCCGCTCTAGTGATAATGCTTTTAATTTCATGTTGGGTTAAATTTTGGGCTTCATCAATAACCATGAATGCTCCCTTTAAAGAACGACCACGGACATAATTGATGGGGTTGAGTTCTATTCTATACTTCTCTAACAGCTCTTCTCTAGCGAGAACAGCATTTTGCATACTAACTAAGTCGGGGATTTGGTCTAGGTTGTCATAATAAGAAGCCATCCATGGGGCCATCTTTTCACCCATATCACCGGGCAAGAAGCCAATTCCTTTACCAAGGTCTATTACGGGTTTGGATAAGAGGATACGGGAGTAGCGTTTGGACTGAGACAAAGCTGCCGCGAGTGTTAAGAGTGTCTTACCTGTACCTGCTTTACCTATGAGAGAGACGAGTTGGACATTTTCATCGAGAAGTAAATCTAAAGCCATTCGTTGTTCATCATTACGGGGTTTAATTTGCATTGCATGGCGTTTGTTATCAACAGCGTGCAAGTTGCCATGCTTTACTCGGAAGATGAGGGATTTGTTGTCAAACTTGAAGATGAGGTATTCGTTTTCTATGAGGTCAAGGTTCTTTAGGGATAGCTTTTTAATCTCTAGGGGTTCTTTCCAATATGCTTCGGTCAATAAACTAATATCTTCTGGGGATGCGGTTTCGATGATGCGGAAGCCCTTATAAAGAAGTTCTGGGGAGGTGGCGTCTTTAGAGTAGTCCTCTGCGACAAGACCAAGGGAGTTGGCGAGGATACGGAGGTTAATATCTCTACTGAGGAGGATAGTGTTACAACCATCGGAAGCCATCTTTTCTTTATTTTCAAGAGCGGTTTTAAGGATGAGGAGGTCGGTGTGTTTATGCTGGAGGGCAAGTTCCAAATCCTTAATGCTAATTTGACCATGGGGAGAAACGATGGAAAAAACGAGTCCTTGTTCTTCTACGAAAGAGGAGTTAGGGTCACCTTGAAGAATATCAATAATCTCATGGGAAGCGTGTCTTGCAAGACTAGCTAGGTGAGTTTTTGGTGATTCTTTGAGGTTATCTAGTTCCATGATAACATAGATGGGAACAGAGACAACGCAGTTGTTAAAAGAACGAAGACACTTTGGGTCATGGATAAAGACCGAGGTGTCTAGGATATAATTGGTGATGTTCATCAGTATCTCCTACACAAATAAGACATAGTTCACCATATAGGGTGAGAATAGATGAGATATGAGAGGGTCAAAAAAGATTAAAAAAATACTTGAAAAGAGGTCGTAGGTGTAATATATAGGTAGGACGGGTAAACGGATACTTTATCTCAAGGGAGATAAGGGGCGAGATAGCACCTTGAAAAATTAGGTCGGTAAGACGAACCTTAAAGCAGTTTAACGGATGCTTAAGGGAAGAAGCGAATCTCAAGTAGAAATACTTTCAAGTTTAGCAGGAGCTTGATAATTCCATCCCCGCTCGTGCACAGTAAGGATTTTGATGACTTATCCTCAAGTGGGGATAAAATCTGTCTGATACAGCCTCTAAGAGGTAAGTATTCAACTAAAGAAGTTAGGTTTTCCGAAATAACTAACCTACTAGACTTGAGGGCTGAGAAATGACCCTCTTAGTTAGTTGCCTTCAAACTAAAACAACAACCCTTATCTCAACCTCTGACCCTTCACCCAATCCACATCCTGATTCACCGAATCCTGATTCACCTACAACTCCTTCTGATTCACCTAATCCTTCTGATTCACCACCGAATAATTATTCACGTCATAATAATTATGATAATCATCATAGTAATAATACACTACATTATACACATTCCGCTAGGAATTGGGTAATGGGGTATCTTTTGGGTATTCTTTTAAGATAAATTTACCTTCTTAAAAGATAAAATACTCCGATAAGGTATCCTAAGGAAGTAAGGTTGGTTGTAAAAACTCAAAGTAACCCGAAGTTCATCGGGTAAAAGAGATAAATCGGGGTCAAGGAAAGAAACCTTAAGTTGAACAAACTCAAGGTTGTTGAGATGGGAAGGAAGGTTGGAATAAGGTTCTAACAGTTTAGTATTTATCATAAGAAGAACCGAAGCCTCCCTTAGTGTAGATAAGAGTTTATCTCTCATAAGATGTTATCCTAACGGATGCGAAGCATCCCTTGTAACCAAAGAAGAGGCGAAGCCTCCCTTTATCCCCAATATGGTGCGAAGCACCTTTTATACCCAAAGAAGAGGCGAAGCCTCCCTTTATCACTAATATACGAAGGGCGGGTATCTTATTCTTTAACTAAACCCGCTTTAATGGCTAAATCTTTATCAGCAGTATACGAAGTCTTACCTTTAGTGAGGAAGGAATAAACCCTAGCCCGAGACCAAGCCACTTGCGATGCTCCGGGTCTATGACCCGTTGCCCAAGCAGCGGCTCCTCTTTCATGGACTTCTTTAATGATAGTCTTGCTAACGCCTGATACTTTGGAGGCGGCAGCGATAAAGGCATCCTTATCGTTACCGTCCATTTCTCCCCTGACCTTCTCAGCTAGTTGGGTTCTACTATACTTGCTAGGTTTAGTGGAAGAGCCTTCATCGGATTTAAAGGGTTTAAAACGTTTAGAGGGATTGGTTTCCTCTTTGCGTTTATCTATTTCATTGGCTCTTTGAGAGCGTTCTTTACCTTTGAGACCAGATAGGTATTTTTTGGGTAAGCCCTTATCTTTGTCTTCTTTGGCAAGTTTAAGCATATATTGGTATGCTACATTCTCTATCATGGCAATCTTATTCATAGAGGTCTCCTTGTATAAAGTCTTTTAGTTCGGATATGAGTTGTGATGTAGATTGATATGGGGTAATCTTCTTCTTAATGAAGTTGTGGCTTTTATAAACAGTAATGGTAGCCTGTTGGGGTTTAAGATTAACAGAGAGGGAAGTATCAGTCCCTTTAACACAAGCTCGGATGGTAGAGCGATTTACATCAGTAATGTGTAAGGGAGGTTCTTGAATATTGACAACAATCTGGTGGGCTATCTCTACCATGGGATTTTGTTTGTGAGGAATTATGGTTGAATATCCATTTATTCTAGGTAACATAAGACTACTCTGTGTTATGAGGTTATATAAAGGAGGATACCATAATGAAGTTATTAGAGATAAGGATAAAGCAATGCGAGGCATTGAAAGAGGCAAGTCCTTGCGTAAGACGAAAAGTCTCTGCATTGATAATAGACCCCTATACGAATGCGGTTGTGAGTGATGGGTATTGTGGTAGCCCACGAAACCAATCAACGGGGGATTTATGTGGAGGTAAGGTATGTTTAAGGAGTGAGCAGAATATAGCAAGTGGGACACAGAATGATATTGGGTGTCATCATGCAGAAATGAATGCGATAATGAATGCTTGTAGGATAGGGCAGTCAACAGCAGGCAAGGTCATAATAGTGAATTGTGACCCATGCCTGATGTGTGCGAAGGCGATACATCATGCGGGGATAGTGAAGGTCTATTCACCGATGTTGGTGGAGGGGGAGCATAGGGCTGGGATAGAGTATTTGTTGAGCAATGGTATCTTAATGGAAAAGACATAATGGTAAATAGTTAATTAAACATCTTATAATGAATCTTAAAATTAAAGAGGAACAAGTGAATGGCAAAACAGATATATGGTGCTTCCAACTTAGAGGCATTACTAAACGACAAAGTTAGTTTAAATGAGTCGGGAGTTATCCCACCTGAACTACTTCCTGAGGCAATTATCCCGTATGCGGATAAGAGCTTATATTATGTTGGGGAGCTTAATACCGTTACGAACAGTCAATATTGGAAGGTGTTAACAGATATAGATATACTTCTTGTCCATTTTGACTTGTCCGAACCTCCAACAGGTTCGGGAGTAACAACAGTGCAGTTACTCAAAAACGGGGATACCTTAAACCCCCTTCTTTCAGTAGAGTTTTCTTCTGGGGAGACCCTAAAGACCTCTGCAATAACCCTATCATTGAGTGCTTTTGACAAAGTGTCATTAGCAATCACGACAGTAACGAATGCTTACCATGGAGCTGATTTAACAGTTTCAATCTCTTACAGAAAGGCTGCGGTGTAATATGCAATACAACAAGGGTACAGATGCCAACCCATATTGGTTAACTCTCTCATTGTTTAATGGGAATTTAGAAGTAAGAAACGAAGATGGGGAGTTAGTTTTTGCTACCCAAGGCAACCCATCCTCTTATTTAAATCCAAGACCATTCACAAGCCTCGAAGAGGCGTATGATTGGTTTTTGACTCATTCTTTTTCCGAGAGATACCCTGAGTAGGAGAATAGAATGACAATCATCAAAGAATTTACCGTGAAGGCAAGTGGTTCAACATGGTCAGACACTAATATGTTGTTAGCCTTTGAGCCCAATGGGGACAAGGTTTGGATAAAAGAAAAGGCTCATGACCCCACAACATTAGCCCCCTATTACACAACAGTAGAGCCCTCGGGGTTAACGGATAGGTTGAGGGTTGGGTCACATTATCTAGCCCATGCTACTATGTTATCTAAGTACCCTATGGCGACAAGTGCCTTAGATAATGCAACTAATTTAACAATGCTTCATGCGTATATGCGGTCTAATACGAAATACAACCTAGACAAGAATAGTCAAGCAGGGAATGTGATTGAGTTTACATCTACTCAAGGTGTCAAACATCATTTAATATGGTATCAATATCCTACAACCTACACGGGGGGTACGACTACTTTGTCCTCGGATAACCGTTTTGTTACGAGATATACCTTAATCGAGGGAGATGATTGGACAAATCCTGTGGCATCCGTAACGGGGGCATTTACGGGAGCAGTAGCAAGTGGTTTATTAACAGGGGTCGGTATTAACCAACTAACCCCTGTTTATGTAGATACTGCAAACAAACTTATCTACTGTCATCAAGTGCACACCCAAGGGATTAGTGTTGGGGGTACAGAGACGGGGTATACCCGAGGTCATTCTATGTGTAAGATACCATTTACCACCCGCCTTGATGGTGCATTAGCAATATCAAGTGCGTCGGGTAGCGGTTTTGGGAATGGTACGAATATATATACGACCCAAAGCTTAGATACCAACCCTATTTACTTCTGTGGTAAGAACAATGATGGGACACCGATGTTTTTGACCCAAATAGAGAACGATACTACCGTTACCGGTAGTAATGCGGGTATTACTGCGTCATTCCCGCAAATAACATACTATCCTTCTAAAACCTTATGGACGGGGGTTAAAACCAATTCAGCCCCTAAGATTTACTTTGATAAGCTAGTGGGTGGGGTTCAAACGAATGTGGCTTCCATTAATCTATCCTCTAATCAGTTCTCAAGCACAGGGGCTAGTAAGTCGATGTGTTCGTTTGCTCCTTCTAAATTTGAGTCATCCACTGCAAGTGGGGAGACAGATATTTCTTATTCTTACTCCTTGTGTTTTAACACAAGCAGTGTGCCTTCTATTATTTACTACCGATGGGATAAGGCAACTCCGGGGGCAAGTGCGAATTTGTGTTCAATAGATTGGGGTTCAGTAACCCCCGCTGACAAGATACCTTTTCCTTTCCCCTCTGCTTTGGCAATTTCAGACTCAAAGCCTCAGTACACAACAGCTCACTGCTTTGTGACAACCTTGGGGGATAACAGATACCTAAATGTGATATTTACCTATGGTTATTCTGGGATAACCTCAACAAGAGCTGCTGCGGGCTCTTTAGCTATGACAACCTTTCAGATAGATACAAGTACATGGCAGTCGTTGACTTATCTAGGTTCTATCCCTGTTTCAGCCTATTCATTTTGTTCCTTAGATAGTGGCAATACTAGGATAGCAGTGATAACCACGGGGGCAATGAAGGTATACACCTGCACAGCAGGGACATGGACAGAATCCTCGTCGGAGGCTGGGGCAATCGCAGTGGTTGCGAGGGATTATGAGGACAGATTATGGGCAATAGACGTGGGTAATGCGAGTTTAACAAGTAATACTCAAAGAAGTCCTCAATCGTCTTATTTTTCTACCGTGAGTTCTTATTATGAAGCAACCATAAAGATTATCTTGCATACGAGTTCATTGACGAATTTGGTAACGGCAGAATTTGTGACAAGAAGTCAATCTTTTGGTGGGTCTAATTTGTCGAACAATGTAAAGGTGAATGCGTATAACACCTCATCCCAGAGGATAGCAACTACAGTTTATTTGAAGCTAGTGGGTTCAAACGCTGTCTTTACAGACAATAGTTCTACCTCAATCTCAATAACCACCTCTTCTTCAGCAGACACCTTAGTGCCAGTAACCCTAACGGGTTCGGGCTTAGTGAGTGTGACTGCAAGTTTCTCTCTCTAGGGGTTAGTTAAAATGCCATTCTCCACAATAATCTCTCAGATTTCTGTGACAGATGAGATACGGGTTTCCTTGGACTATTCCCCGATACAAAATTTTCGGGTGAGTTCGGATACTTTGTTGGTGGGATTAACTCAAGACATCGTGTCAAGCACTCTCCCCTTAGATGGGGATTCCATATATGTACAATCAAGTACTGCCACTACAGAAAGCAGTGAGTCGGGTGTTGGTTCACACGATACGCTTTTTGTGGGTGGGGTACTTCCGTTTTTTTCCTTAACTTTTCAAGAGGGGTCTTTTCCCTTAGAGAAAAGAGTAAAGGTCGTTCCTACCATAGCAAGCAAGAAGATTTTTTGGAGTTAATATGGCTGTTGTAAAAGAGTTTAAAGTAAAGAAATATAATAGGGATACTTATGATGCTAATATGCTATTAGCATTTGAGCCCAATGGGGATAAGGTTTGGATTAAGGAAGAGGCTTATGATGCCACAACCTTAGCACCTAAGTATACTACGGAGCAGAGCACTGCTTTAAGCACCCCTATCCAATCACATAATTGGCATGGGTTGACCAATGCTACCGTTCTTAGTAAGTATCCTTTTGCATATACTGCTCTAGGGGAACTTGACGATTTAGAAACGGCGGGGGATGAGTTCTCAGGGTATAATATTGGTCTTTATGCGGATTACTCTTTCCGGTTTAATCTGGATAAGGGTAACTTAGGGGGTAATGTTATTGAGTTTACGTCTACTCAAGGTGTGAAACACCATTTAATTTGGTATCTAGTTCCCGTTATTTATACCACTGGCTCCTATGCCTATGCTTTTACTTCTTATGGTGGGGGCTGTAGGTATACCACAAGATATGTGCTTATTGAGGGAGACAATTGGACAAGTCCAGTAGCTACTATTACGGGCTCTTTAACGGGGTCTGTAAGCGGATTAGTTACGGGTTCTAATATTATTTCTGCTGTGACCGTTCCCGTTGCAGTAGACACTGTTAATAAATTTATCTATTGCAATCAAGTATGTGTTCAAGCGGCACAAGTTCCGGGTATAGGTTACAATAGTGAAGTCAACTTCACAAGAGTCCTAAATATGTGCAAGATACCCTTCTCAACTCGACTAGATGGGTCTCTTGCAATATCAAGTGCGACGGGTTCTGTCATAGGAAATGGTCTGACAAAATATACCCATCATAGTATTGATGCTAGTCCTGTTTATTATTGTGGTCGTAATAATGATGGGACACCGATGTTTATCAACCAAATTGAGTGTGATACCTCGGGCTATCTGAATGCTAGTGGTAATTTTCAATCGGCTACTAATACCAGCTATCTAGGTCAAATTAAAACCTTGTGGAATGCCTCCAAAACTAACTCTGCTCCTAAGATTTACTTCGATAAACTAGTCGGGGGGACAGTAACGAATGTAGCCTCTATTAACCTATCCTCTAATCAGTTCTCAAGCACAGGGGCTAGTAAGCCCATGTGTGCTTTTGCTCCGTCTAAATTTGAGTCATCCACTGCAAGTGGGGAGACAAACATCTCTTATTCCTACTCCTTGTGCTTTAATGATAGCAGTGTACCTTCTATTATTTATTACCGATGGGATAAGGCAACTCCTAGTGGAAGTGCGAATTTATGTTCAATAGATTGGGGTGCTGTGACCTCTACCGATAAAATAGCTTTCCCTTTCCCCTCTGCTTTAACTTTAGGCAATTCGAGTAATGACTACATGCCACAAAGAACAATAGCTCATTGTTTTGTGACTACTTTAGGTAGTGCTAGATACCTAAATGTGCTTTACACCTATGGGGATGCCAAGAACTTACAACTGAAAACCCTAGCAGGGCAAGTAACCTTAACAACCTTTCAGATAGATACAAGTACATGGCAGTCTTTAACCTATGTGGGTTCTGTTGCTGGAGTTTCTGCTTTTTCTTATTGCTCGTTGAATGATGCGAATAGCCGTATTGCAGTTATCGTTCAAGGAGGCATGCAGGTTTATTCATGCACAGCGGGTGTATGGTCTTTAGTGTCCTCGGAAACAGGGGCTATTAACATTGTGGCTAGGGATTACCAAAATAGGGTTTGGGCTGTGGATTTAGGTAACTACTCCCCGGCAGCAAACCCCGCTGGAACTCCTCTCGCTAATGGGAGTAATGCTTATGCTGTGGCAAGCTTGAAAATCCTACTGCATAGCTCAAACCTACCTAACTTAGCTTCTGTGGAATTTGTAAATAGAGACCAAACCTTTACAGGGACTAACTTGACCAATCAGTTAAGGGTCAATGCTTATGACACTTCCTCTAATAGGGTTGAGACAACCGTTAACCTAAAGATTCTCGGGGCAAATGCCTACTTCACCTCAAATAGCTCTACCTCTATTAATGTCACTACCTCTACAACAGGACACACTCTTGTGGGGATAACCATAACAGGGTCGGGGCTTGTAAATGTGACTGCTAGCTTCACCCTCTAGGATGTTAAAATGGCTTACTCTACCTTTGTTACTCAATACAGCATTTCGACTAGCTTAGAAGTCTATTCGGAATTAAAGGATGTGGGGAGCACCCATCTCCCAACCCAAGCCACCTTATATGTGCCAACTGCTTTTGGTATTGTCGAAGACACACTACCATTAGCGGGGGCGACTTTGTATGTAGGTGGGTTAAGTAATGGGGAGACCCCAGCATTACAGATTTCATATCAGTCGGTGGGGGATATGTATTTGGTGGAGAGAGATACCCCGATATTTGTATTAGACCATCAATTAACAACGGGTCAACCTGTAGAGCAGGAAAAGAGGGTGCTTCCAGAAGCGACTTTCCCTCAGAATATAAATTGGGGCTTTGGGGTGAATTAAGCCCGTGGGGTTAGTTTAAGCTTTCTTTTTGCCTCCTTTTTTCTCAAAAAGGTTTTTGGCATTGAGTTTTGTTACCATAGAAGCTTCTTCACGAAGTTTTTGAAGCTCTCTAAGTTTATCGTAAGAGCTTGGGATAAGGTTTAACTCATCCGTATCATCAATAACGGTAAAATCATCATCAGAACAAAGTCTCCACTTGTTATTCCTGTAAGTCCAAGAGCAAGACCATTCGACTTTACCATTCACTTTAAGTTCAACAGAGCCATCAGTTCTATCGAGGATAAAGCTGTGGGTATAATTGTGGGTCTTATACTTCTTTCTGTTAAGGGTTTGGGCATGCTCATAACCAGTTACTTCATGCTTGGTAGCACCTTTAAGTTCAACCTTAAGGTCTAAATCAAGGTAGCTATCAAGGACACTAAGGCATACATGGTTGCGACCTAGACCATTATAAAGGTCTACATCAAGCATACGGTAAAAATCATCGGTATCGGGGTGTGCTTCAGCAAGCACAATTTCAGAAAAAGAAAAGTCGCTCATTTGTTATCCTTTCAAGAGCAATCCATTCATAGTTGGTATATGTATAAACCTAGTTATTCTTTTTTTATTGCAGAGAAGATTAATTATTTTTTATTTATTTTAAGAGGCTTGCCATATCTGTAAAGTTCGTATCCTTAGTCCCACCATCATATTTTTTCGCAAACCCGTTATCAATCATCATCTGGCTGATGGTCTTTTCACTAGGCTTCCAATTAGCATCCAGTGTCCAAGCATCAACAAGAATGCGACCATACTTGTCATCCTTGTAGGTCTTGATGAGAATGGTCTTATCTAATGCAATAGACCTGACAAAATCCCTAGATGCAGTGGCTAGTTTCTTGACCCCTTCGTCCTTAGATTTCATTTCAGCAGTATCGACCCCCATGAGGCGGCAACTTGTCTTAAAAGACATGTTAAAGCCGAGATCGACTTGGAGGGTCATGGTATCTCCATCATAAACGGAGAGGACTTTGGCGTAGTAAAAATACGGTGTGGACATGGAAATGGACTCCTAATTGGTTTATTCTTAATAGGTATGTATTTAATAGACAATGTATTTATGATGAGGTAGCTCTATGACACACAAACCGATGAATAAAACAGCGGGTGAAGTTCGTTTTGTTAAAGACAACGATTCGGGCATGGGTAATTGGGCTTGGAGTATGACACCCCAAGACCGAAAGATGTTTAGCAACCATGACTTTAATCCTCGTTCTTCAAAAGACTTAGCAAGGGTGTTAAGGTCAACCCTGTATGCCCTTGGGCATTTGATGAGTGCTTATTCCTCCTTTGCTAAGATGAAGAGCAGGGATATAAGTCCAGATGGTCGTTTAGGGGGTAAGGGTTATATTCAAGAGATTAAGGGTATGCGAAAAGACTTTATGAACTGTGTAGAAGCACTATCATCTATCACAGATACCCTCTATGATGAGATTAATGCTCCACATTGGTCTGCCCTCTCTCGCAATCCTGAGTTTGAGAAGATTTTGGCTCAACTTGAGGAAGTGAAAGAAGACCCTGAACAATGGGCAGAAGAACAAGAGGAAGAGCTGGAAGAAGAAGCATTAGAGGAAGAAGTCCCACCACCAAAGATGGGTAAAACAGCTAGTCACCAATCCCTCGCTTCTAAAATTGCAACCAACTATATTAAGAGGAGAAATCTAAATGGCTAAAAAGCAAAGTAGCTCACATACACCTAATGGGGGCTTTAGTCTTACCAATGGGTCTAATTATATGCTTGATGGCTTTCAGTACGACACCGAATACAATAACGGTGTCCTTGAAAAAGCCCGTCTTCCCGAAGCATCTGGTTTAGCTCAACTCCCCGAGGGCATGATTCCCGAAGGCTCAAACCTCTTTTCCGAAATCCCAGCCTCGGAGAACCTACTAGATTTAACAAGCTTCACCAAAGAAGCAGGTTTCCAAAGCATTAACCTCGTTGACCATTCATGGTTAGCTCAAGAGTCTAATGCTCTCAAGAACGAAACCAAGATGAAGAACAAGGACTCTTTTGCCAAATACATGGCAGATGGGAAATTAGAGGATAGTGCTATTGATGAACTAGAAGACCTTTGGGGCAACAGCACCGATGGTCTAAGACTCATCCCCAATACCAATAGAGAACATGCCCCCTATGAAAATATGTGGGAAGCCCCCATGTCCAACTATGGTGGTGACCAATATAAGAAAGTCCAAAATCAAGCATGGGTTCAAGAGAAAATCCAAGCCGCTCAACGCAAATCCGCTTATGGGCAACCCATCAAACAAGTTCTTGCCTCTCTCAAAGAAGACCTCGGAGACCATGCCGATGCTCATGCAGATGCGTTTCAACGCATTGCAAGTGAGCATGGGCTTCATGGCAAGGTATATATCCGAGAGGAATCCTTTCCGGGTCTATTCAATGGTAAGTGGACAAACCACATCCATAAGAGATGTGCTTCTGTTCAATATATCATCCCCAAGAAGAATGACTGTGCTTATGACAGATACATGGGATGTGCAGTCGTAAGCGAAGCATCATTACCATGGAAGCAAGCCTATGAGAGTTACATTCCTAAGCTAAGAACAGCAGGAGTTAAGGTTGCTAGTACAGGGTCTTATCAAGAACGCTTGAAGAAGGCATTCTTATCTAAGGCAATGGAATTATCAACCCCACAAACATGGTTTGTGACAGTAGATACTGATGCTCAAAATTCTCGTCAATTAAGACAAGCAAAAGCTATTGTGGATGTTGTACCAACAGCACAAGAGCGTGAGCAAGGGAAGCAAGATGCAAGATTAAGTCGTATTGCATCCGATGTAGTAAAGGGTGGATTTTTAACACAGGGTCAAGTTCAGGGAGTCTTGAACATGGGTGGTAGTGCTGAGGACAAGGTGCAACAATTATATAAGTTAGCATCCCAACCTAAGAAGGTAGCCTCTTATGATGGTTTAGGTAAGGATGTACACATCCACACTCCAACCAAGAAGGTGGTGGAAGCTCCAAAGATGACAAGACAAGCTTCATTGGAGAAGAAGGCACAACAAGAGGCATTACAGACAATAGATAAGTATGTTAAGTCTGGGTTGGTAACCATGGCAAAGGTACAAAAGATTGCTTGTAGTTGTGAGGGTAATCCACAGATGTTACTAAGTTTAATCAATGAGTCCCTTGGGGTGGTGGATGTTCAAGATTATGAGGGGCCAGTAGTGGAAGCTCATATTATGATGAAGTCTGCGGGTAACAATGAGGTATCCGAAAAGGAAATGGCAATTAGAGAAAAGAAAGCCCATGCCAAGGTACAAAACTTGGTAGATAAGGGTTTAATTACAGCAGAAAGAGCAGAAGCAGTTTATAACAAGACAGCAAATGCTTTACCTGAGGAGAGAGTGGATGCTGTGATGAGAGAGTTAGCCAAGCCAAAGAAGGTAGCCTCATATCAAGGGCAACAATACACCGCTCATACAAGTGTAGTGCCAAAGGAAGCCGTTTCCGAAGAGAGTATGCAATGGAAGAAGATGGCAAGTTGGATACGAACTCAAATGAGTGAAGGCATGATGGGTCATGGTTTAGATACTATGATAGAGACCCGTTTCTCAAGTGATTTATTGAGTGAGCATAGTAGTCGTATCGCTAGTTTGAGAAAACAGCATGAGGGGTTATCGGGTCAATTGTATGTAGATGCTGGTGTGTATGGGATGAAGAAGGAGGGGTGTGATGCAGGTGCTTCGCAGCACAGGGCAAACACCATTCCTGCGGTGTTGGGATTTGAGAAGTGTGAGGGATGTGTATTTAAGAATGCGAACAGTGTATGTCAGAAGTACAACAAGCCCGTGGTTACCAAGGTAGCTGAATTGATAGAGGATAGTAAGCAGTATCAGAGGGAGTCTATTCGGTTAGCGAATGCGGGAGATAGTGAGAAGACAGCGAGTTTGTTTAACAACTATGACCCTGATGAGTTTAGTTTGACTCAGGATGATGGTGTGATAGACTTTAGTGAAGTAGAAACCGAAACCCCAAGCAAGTTATCCGCTGTATTATTCGGTGGATATACTGAGGAGTAAGAAAATGTCAAACTATGGCACAGTGAGAGAACCTATTCCGTTTAAGATGTTAGTGGGACATAGAGTGCATGAGTATGACCCCTCATCTCATGCGAAGCCAGCGAAGCATATTCAAGCGTTTGAGGGTCAGTTGGTAACGAATGAAAAGGGGCAAGGTTTATTTGCTAATACAAAGACCTCATCGGGTATTTTGGCGAAGATACAAGTGAGAAACTTGAACTATCCCTTTCCTTTAGCTATTCCAAGAACTGCTATTGGTAGTACAACCGATGTGCAGGTGTATGCGAAGGGTTTGGCGGACTATGAGAATTTTCAGTATTTTACCGCAGGCGAAGCCTTTGGTCAAGATGCGGGGGCTACCGTGCAACAAGTTGCGACTGATTTGGCAGAAGTATTAACTTCTAAGGTAGCGGGTGTTGTGGCAGTGCCCAACGATGATAAAGTTGAGTTATATGTAGAACCACAATATAATGAGTTAGTTATCCAGATTAACAACTTTCAACCTAGTTTAGTAGATGATGCTCCTTTTGTGGTTTTAGATGCGAATGATAATGTCCTTTTTGACCCAAGTGATGGTGGTTTATTGGTGGGGAGAAAAATCTATATTAGGAATAATACGGGGTTAAATCCGGTAACATTAAAGTATTAAAATAGTTATCGAAAGAGGCTTTAATGAAGAAGTTACCTACAGGTATATCAAGAGTACAAGTAAAGAATGAATATGGTAAGGTGTTATGGAAGAAGCCATCAGAAGTTTTAGAGACAGATGTTGTGCAGTTTCATCCTGAGACGGGGGATATGATGGTTATGTACCATGAGCCCGGACGCCCCTCTAGTAAAGAGATACCATTTATAGGTAAGTCTGATACTACAGAGGATGATGGGGAGCAGATAATCCCTGCATCGGGGGATTTTGATACGATAGAGGACAAGCATGGGGATTTGCCCTTAGTGCCTACCTTATCTAAGGCAGAGCTTGCCTTGAAGGCGTTGCAAGATAGGAAGAGGCAGACATATAAGAGGGACATGGTATTAAGGACAACGAAGAAAAATTCGGAGTCATCAAAGGTGTTGGATGCGGTATTGATAGGGTTAGCTGAGGAGGCTACGAGTATTAAGTTTGAGAAGGAAGAGATGGAGAGGCGGGGAGAGTCTACTGCTCAATTATCGCATCGTCGCATCATGGCCTTGAAGGCGGTGAGTGAGACATGGTTAAAGAAGCGTGAGTTAACGGGGGGAGATGGGTTAATAGACTTAGGGAGTAAGGAATTTCAGGCGTTATTTGGGTTTATAATGGAGACATTTAGAATAGCGTGTGATGATGCGGGAGCGAGACCTGAGTTGGTGGATACGATATTTGCGAGGTTTGCGGAGGCGATATCAGACCAAGATTGGGTTAGTGATGCGAAGAATAGGATGGAGAAGGTTAAGGAGTAGGTTATCTTTTTGGGATTGGAGGGGGTTTTATAGAGAGTTTAAGAGCATCATATTCTTTATCAAGATTGGTTAGTAGTTCTGTGGGGATAATCCAAGGGTATTTAGCATGGTTTTGTTCTAATTCTTGGGTGAGTTGAATATATTCCATAGCTAAGTCCACTTGTTCTTTTGTTGCTCTACGGGCTTCATAGATATACTCAGCTCGTGACTGGTAGTATTCGACGACTGCTTTCCCTAGGTGAGAATGGGTTTTATCTAATTCGTCTTTTTTAATGGGGATGATTGAATGCTCATGGGGGTCAATGAACCTCTTCTTAAGGGCTTCATCAAAGTGGGTGTTTAAGGGTTCAGAGAGTTTGCCCATGAGGTATGTTGGGATAATTTCACAGAAGAACTCTTCTTTATTGGTTTGAGAGTAATTAGTTGGAAATAGACCTAGGTTGTGTAAGACTTGGTAGGTGGTATAATCTTCTTTGCGATTATTATATCTGAAGTAGTATTTAGTGGGGTACGAAGAGTCATCAATTTTATGGATGAGGTCTTTCCCCGGCATGGTGGTACTAAGGGTCTTTTGGTCTTGTAAAATTATGCCATACTTCCAATAAAGGGAGTCTCCGATTTGGGGTAATCCGCTTCTTGATGATGAATTTAAGCTTAGTCTAGTTTCTTCATAAAATAGACCCCATTCTTCTTTTTCGGCATCACTTAGGACTTTTCTATAATATCTGTGAGAGGTTTCATGGATAATAACCGAAATGGTATATTCAAGCCCATTCTTAAAGAGGTTTGAATCCAGATAGATATTATCCACAGCGGGGTGGTATTTTCCCGAAGCCCCTAACGCTCCGGGACTAGTGATAATATAATCCCCATAGAAAGCGTCTTTAAGGTGGGGTATTTTAGAGGAGGCTACGATTTTATTGCTAATCTCGAAGGCTTTGGTGAAAAACTCTTCATGTTTTTTAGTGTGAGCCGTCCATGCAAAATGCAGACGCATCTTGCCTACGGTAATGTTTTCTTTCTTTTCAGGGGACTGGTGCCAAATAGTCTCGATGGTTTTAAGGAAACGGACTATAACCTTTTTTTCTTTTTCAGAAAGCTTGCGATCATCGTCAGACCCCATGGTTATTTTATAGATGCCTATGAGTTGTTTCATAGTTTTATCTGGCAGGTGCAATTTAACGAGAGTGAGTTGAATTATCCCAACAATCGGGGTAGAGAGGGAGATACTACCCAGAGTATCAAGGAAGTGGGTGATCTGTTTGGAATAGAATTGAATCTTCTCAAACGCTTGACTCAAAGATAAGGTTGCGATCTTGTCATCCTCAAAGGGGTTTTTTATAGGGATAGCTATTTTTTTCATTGTAAAATTTTCCTTATATAGACTTTTATAAGGAGGGTAGTATTAAAGAGTTATTTATGCCCCGCATAAGGGATAACAAAATGGTTCTCAAACTCGGTTTCAATAATATGTTTGACCATTGGTCTCAACGCCCCCAAAGAATATAAGGCTAGGGTCTCACAGAACAACTCTTCGGGGTTTTCTCTTGAATACTCCGTTGGGAAATAACCTCTCTGAGCGAGTTCCCCATCCCTGAAGAAGCTTTCCCCACTCCCGTTTTTGAAGAAGTAGTAATGCTCTGGCCCAATCAACAAGATTCTGTGGATAATATCCTCTCCCGGCTTTACCCCTTGGAAAGAGAACCCCCAATCAATAGACGCTGAGTCTCCAATCTTCGGTGCTTTTGACTCAGTATATGGGGTTGCCACAAGTACCGAATAGAAATCACTCCATGCTTTCTTTTCTTTGGCATTAAGAACCTTTCGGTAATACCGATGCCCTAATTCATGGATGAGAGTTTCTTTTGATACCTCTTTGGGTTGCTTTCTCCATAAGGTAGAATTAAACCAAAGGTTATCCGTTGATGGGGAATATACCCCTGCGGTTGAATGGTTTTCTACATGTTCCATAAAAAAGACATCCCCATAGAAGACCTTATCAAAGTGGGGTAGCTTAGAAGAAGCTAGGAGTTTATAGACCTCTTCAAACATGGAAATGATTGCCTCTTTTTCAGGGGCTTTGAGTTTCTTATCAACAAAATAGAGATGAACCTTGCCTCCGAATATCTTAACCATGTCCTTTTCCTTATCCTCTTGTCTATCGGGGGCGTTATGCCACATATCTAGGAGGTGCTTACTAGCATCTAAGGTTCTTGGGGTATTTTTAAGCCAATCTTCTTCAAAAATATGGGGGACTCTCCCAAGTAGCTTATTGTAGATATAAATAAGCCTATCCCTATCTGGAGCTTTAAGCTGTTTAAAGGTTAGAATGTATCCAATAGCATGGGTAAACAGTTGCTCTAACTTGAGGTCATCTTGCTCACTCATATACTCATAAGGTTCATCATCGTCCATCTCTAAAAGTTGGAGAGTTCTGTCCCTTTGTTGGACAAAGAAGTTATGGAACTCAATGACCTTGCGTTCCGCAACGTCTTTTTTAACGTCCTTAAACTTCTCCCAGTCTTTGAAGTAGTCTTTCTTAATATCTATTGCAGTCTTCTTCATTATAATGACCTCCTTATTGGTTCATATCTAAGGAGGTTAATATTAAATATCTATTTAAACGCCAAATTGTCTGTAGAGTTGGTTGAGGACTTGTTCTTGTCTAGCACTTAATTCGAGTTTGCCACGGGTACTGAGCATTCTAATCATGTCACGGGTAAATTTAGTAGCAAAGTCATTCTTCTTAGCCATAGCCTTTTCGAGCAAGTTATCAAGGCGTTCGAGGTTATGTGCGTTTTCTTCTTTTTGAGTTTCAGTCTTTTGCTCTTGTTCTTCCTTCTTTTCTTCCGCAACTTGGTGATGTCCCATGGTGCTTACAGGTTTAGAGGCAACGAGACGTTTGTAGATTTTCTCAATAGCAGCAAATTGGGCATCAGAGCATTTACCATACTTTTTAAAGTAGGCTTTGATGCTAGTAGCAAAATAAACATCACGGTCAGAACCTTGAGCTAAGATGTAGTCAACCATCTCGGGAAGAGAAGCAGTGCCTTTGGCAGGGCTATGCTGTTTGGCTTCTTGTTCTTTGAGGCGGGCTTGTTCTTCTTCCTTAAGTCGTTGTTCTTCTTTGAGGCGAGCTTGTTCTTTGATGAGGGCTTCTTGTTCTTCTTTAAGTTTTTTGAGGCGGGCAGTTTCTTCTCGTATTCTTTGTGCTTCAGCTTGTCGTTCAATTTCCTTATTAAATAAGTCTTCAGCTTGCTGATGGGCATGCTTTAATTCTAAGACCATGTTATTGGGCATATACCATGGGTGGGGTTTGGACTTATTATCTTCGAGGAAGGCGATAACTTTGAGAGCGGCTTGTTTTTGAGTAGGTTCAGCAACATCTTTGAAGTCTTCGAGGATTTGGTGGGCGAGTCGTGCCAATTCCATACTGCCCTTAGTATCAAGTTCGGTATGGGTTTTGGACATATCTTCTTTAATGAGTACGGGGGCATCTTTTTGATAAGGTGCTACGAATTTATTATGGATTTCGCCTTCAAAGTAGGATTTGATGGGTTCATGTAAGTCGCCCTCAACATATCTAGGGACAACTTCACAGAAGAACTCTTCGGCACTTTCTTGTGCATAACTAGTGGGGAAGACACCGATTGATTGTAGTATTCTCCAAGAGATGGGGCATTCTGTGCCATCGGAGAACTTAGTTATATACAATTCATTTCCATTAATCTCCACTTCTATTCGATGGATGAGGTCTTCACCGGGGATAGTGACAACCCCTCCTTTGCCTGTACCAAATCTTAGACCATACTTCCAATAGATAGAGTCACCGATTTGGGGTTTGGCTTTTTGGATATTGGAGCGACTTGTGCTCCGATAAAAAGACGCCCATTCCTTCCTTTCAGCATCATTTAATACTTTTTTATAGTATCTGTGACATACTTCATGGACGAGACTATGTTCAATAGCCTTAACCCCCTCTTTGATGTTGTTGTAGTCGAGGGAGATAACATCTCTACCTTTCCAATAAGCCCCTAGAACCTTCGCACCAAGAGAGCCGGGGGGGACGATAAAGAAATCGCCATAAAAGGCTGCGGAAAAATGAGGGATACCTGTTGAACCGATTTTATTTTTTACATTAGTAAACGCTTGGATAAAGAGCTCCAAGTCCTTTGATTTGAGTTGGGGGTACATAATATGGATTCTCATATTCCCAACTTTAATGGTTTTAATCTTTTCGGGGTAGGTCTTCCAATATCCTTCGATAACTTTAGTGAAGTGCCCTATTGCAGAATTTCCACTCCTGAGATCAGCATCAAGCTTGGCTGTTGTTTTATATTTAGTGATTAGGTTATAAACCTGTAGTAGTTCTTTTAGGATGTTTTGTGGGATGTCTAATTTACCTATGGTGATTTCGACGGCATTTAATACAGATTGAATAAAAACATTAACATCTATCGAACGACGGATGTAAATCCCAGAGGTGAGTTTTGTTGTTTCATCCATAAAGACTTTTAGGATACCGAGGTCTTTTTGGAGGATAGCTAATGCTTGAGGAATGGTGGTATTAGCATAAGTATCAACAAAGGGATTGTTGTTGACATCAATAGCGATGCGGTTTCTCATTGTAAAATTCTCCTTATGTAGGTTTTTATAAGGAGGGTAGTATTAAAGGTTTATTTATTTTTTACCCACATAAGGAATAACAAAATGGTTCTCAAACTCGGTTTCAATAATATGTCTAATACTAGGGCTTAACATCCCTAAACTATATAAACTTAAGGTCTCACAGAACATCTCCTCCGAGTTCTTTCTAGCATAAGCGGTTGGGAATACACCCCTTTCTGCTAAATCCTTATCGGTGATATACAGGGAAACCCCATCACTATTTAAGAAGAAGTACTTGTGTTCTAACCCATCCTCATCCATCTCTATTCGGGTGATTACATCTTTTACTTTACCTAAGGGATAGATAAACCCAAAATCCTTAGATAAGGAATCCCCTACTTTAGGTGCATGGCTCTTATCATAGGGCTTCTCAATCAAGACAGAATAGAAATTCTCCCATGCGTCTTTCTCCTTCTGGTTAAGAACCTTGCGATAATATCTATGCCCTAACTCATGAATCAAGACCTGCACACATAACTCATTCCCTAGAGACCTCAATAGACTAGAGTTAATCCACACTTCATCTTTGTTCTCATAATAGAAAGCATAGTGCCTATGCCCTTTGTTATGTTCCATAAAATAGAAGTTCCCATAGAAAGCCTTATCAAAGTGAGGCAACTTTGATGCAGACATTAGATGATAGGCTTGTTTAATAATACCTAAGTGTTCTTCCATCTCTTGTGAGGTAATCTTCCTATCTACGAAGATAGCATGAGCCTTGCCCCCAAACATCTTCACAAGATTACCCCCACCCTCTTGTCTATCTGGGGCATTAAGCCACATATCTAAGAGATGTTTACTTGCATCTAGGGTCTTAGGCTTTGGCTTAAACCAATCCTTCTCAAAAACCCCAAACTCAAACGAACTATTTACAAGATGGTTGTAAATAAAGGTCAACTTCTTTCGCTGGATAGGCTTGATGTCCTTAAAGGCAAGAACAAACCCAATGCTCTGCATCATCAAAGTACTCAGTTTTTCATCGTCCTCACTTGACATCCTGATGTCCCCAACCCCCATCTGCTTTAACTTCAGGGCATTATCCCGTTGTTTAACAAAGAAGTTATGGAACTCTCTGACCTTGCGTTCCGCAAAGTCTTTCTTGACGTTCTTAAACTTCTCTGAGTCTTTGAAGTAGTCCTTATTAAGGTCTATTGCGATTTTCATGAACTCGTTGTCTATCATTTTTAGCCTCAGTCAAACATATCGGCAAAGCCAATATCATCCAAGTCATCCTCATCAAAGCCCGATTCCTCTTTGGCTTTTTCCAAGAGTTTAACAAAGTCCTTCATGAGTTCTTTCTTAACATAAACCAAGCCCTTTGCTGGCTTGGTCTTCAATGCCTTTGTCACATCTCTCAATAGACCTGACTCATTAGCAGTAATGCTCTCAAGCATTTCGGGGATTTCTTTGATGGCTTTTTCAATGAACTTAATATCCGAAGGACTAAGGGCATGCAAATCGGTAATGGTCTTCTTCTTCAAAACAGCAGTATCGGGGTCTTCAAAAGGAGTGATAAATCTGTTCTTAAATTCTGCCTCTAAGGTCTTCTTTAAATCAGGTCTAATTTTCCCTGTGGTGTAGAAGGCAATCGTCTCACAGAAGAACTCTTCTTTGTTGGTCTTAGAGTACATAGATGGGAAATGAGGAGGGTTTGCTTTCAAGAAGGATGCCTCGGTCAAGACACC
>JACCDX011353266.1_pt1 | contig 51608 bp, 78 predicted proteins | sample 7449681 | NCBI WGS metagenome assembly JACCDX01 (sample SAMN15323450, study PRJNA562643) | freshwater metagenome | isolation source: river surface water | place: USA:Blue River Watershed | collected 2017-08-18
GCCCTGCCCGCCATCAGCCATCACGCATGGGGATTGGGTGTGCCGTGCTAGCCGGAGATGAGTGATCCTCGACCTAGTCTCCAGCCGTGATGGTTCAATCGCTATGCGTTCGCATTGCATCCGCATTGCGTTCGCATTGCGTTCGCAGTGCGTAGGGTTGGGGGTTCCTGGCCGCCATCACTTTGATTGAGGGGCACTATGCCAATGAATGGCTTCATGGAGCTGTGGGATGTGACGGTAGCCCCGGAGACGCCATCGGTGACCGTTCGCCAGTGCCAGGGGCGGTTTGAGGTGATAGCCCCCGGCGAGATAGCTGAATGGCAGGCTGAGGCGCTCTTGGAGGCCCTCCAGGAGTGGATAGACCGACGCCTTGAGTGAGGGCATAATCCTTCGCATTCCCACAGGGCTCGCCTATGGCTGACAATCAATCTGCGGCTTTCGGGGTTTTTCCCCAGATGAAACCCCGCCGCTCGGCTCAAGACCGGGAGGCCGCAAAGAACATTCCGGTTGATGTCGCCCGCGGGTTTGTCTCTGGCGTGGCTGGCATGCCCGGTGACCTCGAGTCCATCGCCCGCCTCCTGTTAAACATCCAAGGCCCTGAGCGGTTCGTCATGCCCAAGACGAAGGAAGAGGGCATGGCCATGCTGGGCCAGATCTTCGGGGCCAACCGCGTGGGCTACGAGGCCGCCCTGCCCACTTCTGAGGACATCGAGAAGCGCCTGCCGTTCAAAGGCACCGGCCCGACCTCTGAGGCCTTTACGGGCATGGGGCAGCTTGCTGGGGGCTTCTATACCGGGCCTGGGGCTCCGATCCGGCTGGTGACTGGCATCCCGCAGGCGGTGGTCAAGGCTGGCAAGGACTTTGTGGTGGCCGCTGGCAAGCCTGCGGTTGCGATGAAGACGTACCACGGGTCTAAGCACAGGTTTCCGCCTACCCCAAAAAACGAGCTGGGTGAGTTTGATCCCATCAAGATTGGCACGGGCGAAGGTGCTCAGTCTTATGGATATGGGCACTATCTGGCAGAAGCGCCGGATGTTGCCAAAACATATCAGCCTCGTTCCCCAGAGTTTGAGGGAAAGTTGCTTGATCTGTATCAAAAGGCGCAATCAACCAGAAACTACCCAATGATGGAGGTATTGGAAGATGCCATGCTCCATCGTTCTCCAAGCGAGATCGTCCAAAAATTTTCTAGTGTGGATGATGGGTACACCGCCAAACACCTCAAAGCCGCGCAAGACTTTGCAAAGTGGTATTCAAGGAACCAGCCAGAAGTTGGCGGACTCTACACCGTAGACCTGCCTGACGAAAAGATCGCCAGGATGCTTGATTGGGACAAGCCGCTGAGTCAGCAGTCAGAAGCGGTACGCAATGCGCTTTCTGGGCTGCCGTTCACCGACGACGTAACGGGCCAAAAAGCATACGAGTGGTTGCAGCAGATTGGTGGCGGCACTAAAGATCGGGCGCAAGCCTTTGCATCTAAGCGGTTGCAGGAACAAGGCATCTCTGGCATTCGCTACCTAGATCAAGGCCCTCAAGGCGAGGGCACCAGCAACTTTGTCGTCTTCCCTGGCGAAGAGGGCGCTTTGACCATCCTAGAGCGCAACAAGGAAGGCGGAGCGGTTCACAAGGCTGGAGGCGGCGCCCTTGTCAAGGCCATCCGCGCAGCGCAGAAGATCGCTCCTGTCGAAGCCCCTGCGGTTGTCATCCCCAGCGCCATAACTCGCGTGCAGCAAGCCGTACGAGAGTCCAAGGGCGACTATGGCGCCAAGCGCGTGCAGCGTGCAGCCGATGAGGTGAAGAACCTTGAGAAGCTGTACAAAGAAGAAGCCCTGCGGCAGGCATTCACTGGTGACAACGCTCAAGCAATGATGACCATAAATCCCGCGGACTTTGAGAGGTTTGCGCTGGAGCTGATAAAGAGCAAAGGGGCCAGAAGCCCTAGCGGCGCAGAGATCGACAAATACTCGCTGCCGACTGACGAATACATCCAGTACCTGCAAAGATTGCGCGGCGGCTTTGATGATGTGCCGTTCCTGGGCATCAACAAGGATGAGGCGGGGCTACCGATTGTCCCGTTCATCTCGGGCCATGAGGGACGTCATCGCAGTCGCGCTCTGGCCGCATCTGGTCAGCCCACGAGCATCGTTCGTCTGGTTCCCCGCGCTGAGCTGCGTGAGCCGTTCCCGCGGCGCAGTCAGGAAGAATACATTGAGGCGCTCCGCAAAGAGTTGGAGCTGACCGACAACATGATCATCCCCGAGGGCGATCTCAACGCATACCGCAGCGGTGAGGGCCCGCCGCCTCGTCCCGCTATCAAACTGCCGCAGCCGTATGCCAAAGGCGGCCTGTCCTGCGCGTGTGAGGAATAACTGATGGTCAACCCACTGATCAAGGCCATCGGCCAAGCAGCAAAGAAGCCCGTCAAGAAGGGCGCAGAAGAGGCCATCAGCAAAGCCGCAGAGTCCGCTGGCATGAAGGCGCCGGTGGTGGCTCAGAAGGATCTGACCACGCTGCAAGACTTCCACACCTCGCTGGGTGACCGCATCCGCGCAGAAGCCGAGGCCACTCGCAGGATGATGGAGGGATTCGATTACAAGTACGACAAGGGCCAGCGCGTGTTCACCGAGGACAGCGCGGCCAAGAACCGCGCCCCCTACGAAATCCTCGAGCGCACCCGCGTGGGTAACCAGATCATGTACGACACGACCGGTGGCGGCATGAAGCAGATCAAAGACCCGGAAACCGGGAGAGCCAAGCGCACGCCCTATGAGCCAGGGTACCGGGTTCGTTCCATGTCTGATGAAGGCGAGGTGTACGAGTTCGTCATCCCCGCATCTGCCATCAAGGGTGATGTTGAGTTTGCTCGAGGCGGCAAGGTTCACTTCTCCTCCAACCCGGACACTATGCGGATGGAGCTGGAGGATCGTCGGTTCGACAAAGGTGGCGCAGCATTCGGTGTCTTCCCGCAGATGAGGCCCCGCCGGTCGGCCCGCTCCGATGTAGATCCGAACGTGGCGATCCCTCGAGGCCTTGCCCGTGGCTTTGTTTCCGGGGCCGCCGGCGCTCCTGGAGACATTGAGCTACTGGGCCGCCTGCTGGCAAATACACCCGGCGTGCAGGCCTATGGCGAGGCTACAGGCGCTGCAACGCCTGGGAAGTACCGCCAGGGTGAGGTAGGCATGAAAACGCGCCTGCCGACCTCTGAAGAGGTGGAGCAGATGCTTCCCTTCCGCCCGGAGAACCCGAGCGCCATGGAGCGTGCTGCCACCGGCCTGGGCCAGATCGGCGGCGGGTTCTACACCGGCCCTGGGGCTCCCATCCGCGCCGTTACCGCCGTTCCCAGTGCTGTGGCTCGTGCTGGCCGCGACTTCGTCATGGCTGCTGGTCAGCCCGCGGTGAACGTGGTCAAGCCCAAGGGCGGAAACTGGCTCACCGGAAACATTGAGAACAAGCTCCAGAACCTAAAGGTCGAGTACCCCAACAGCCCCTACGGCCGCACTCCCGAAAAGGTCATGGAGTTTCTGATCAAGAGACACGGGGAAGAGGGCGCCGAAGAGATTCTCAGATCTGGGATGTTCATGAATCCCACGATCAAAGAAGACATCGCCCTGAACCAGTGGATCGACAAGACCCTGGGTAAGTACATCAAGAACGAGATGGGCACGCCCAGCGATCCTGTTCGCCGTGCTGTTGACAAGAAGTTTGGCGAGATTGAGGCCAAGTACGCTCGGGACATGGCTCGCTCTGAGCGCACCGCTGAGCGTGCGGCAGAAGAGACCGATCCTCGCCGCAAGGGCAACCTGACCCGCCAAGCACAGCGTGAGGCCACGGAGGCGCGTCAAGAGCGCCAGCTTGCCATCGAGAACATCTACAACTCCCCCGGCGCCGGTCTCTACTTCGGAGCTGATCGTATGCGGGAGAACGCAGCCAAGTACTCTGGGCCCGAGTACGGCACTGTGATGTCCACCACTCCTGCTGGCAAGGCATGGGAAGACGCAACGGACGCGCTTATTGGAACTTCACCCGCCAAAACTCGTTTGAATTTTGAGCAACAAGTTGAATCTAGCCCGTGGCTGAAAGATCTTCCGCCTGACACCCCTGTTCATCATCTTGGCGGCGGCACTCGGGAGATCGCTGGCTTTGATCATGTCGTTGACATCCTGCGCCAGGATCTGGCGACTGGGCGTCTCAAGCCTGAAGACCTGAACAAGATGACGGTAGATCAGGCTGTCCTTCGCACTGGCGAGTACGACAAAGAGATGGTCAAGGCGTCTCGTGAGGCCCAGCTCAAGTCCACCGAGGGGATGCCTGTCTACAAAGAGTACCCCGAGCAGGGCATGAGGTGGTACGAGCTGGCGCTGGGCGATCTGCCCCCCGGCTACACCCGCGAGCCCTCGGGCATTTATGTGAGCCCCACCGGCGAGCGCTCCCTGTATCACCCCAACTACACCAAGCTCGAGGACGCGCTGAATTACGAAGGCGAGGTTCTCTCCCACTGCGTCGGCGGTTACTGCCCGCGGGTTATTTCCGGCGAGTCTCAAATCTTTTCGCTTCGCAACGAAGCGGGGCAGCCGTTTGCAACTGTAGAGGTCAGGCCACCCAAGAAATACACCGAAGACGATGTGATGCAACAGTTCCCCGGCGGGGTTACTGATGCTCTCAAAAAGTCTGGCCCAAAAGGCGTCGAAGAATATGTCGCCACCAAGTTGGCTGAACTCAATTCTCAACCTCCGGCAATTGTCCAGATCAAGGGCTTCAAGAACCAAGCCCCTGACCCGTCTGTGCGCCCGCTCATTCAGGACTTTGTCCGCAGCGGCAAGTGGTCTGATGTGGGCGACATTGAAAACACAGGCCTGTACCGCGTAGATCCGCAAAGCGACTTGGCAAAGGCCTTGTCTGCAAAAGGCGTTGAAGTGCCTCGGTATGTCACCGATGATGAGCTGACCCAGTTCCGTAGCCAGATGCCCCCCGGAACTAATTGGCTAAAAGGCTCCGATGAGTACAAGCGCGGGGGCCGCGTCCACATCTCCAGTAACCCCGACACGATGCGCCTGGAGCTGGCAGACAAGAAGATGGCTGGCGGCGGCATCGCCAAGGCCCTCAAGGAGGCCCTGAAGCCCCTGCCCCGCGCCGCAGCCAAGACCAAGCAGGAGATTGAGGCCATCGCCGAGCGCATGGCCCCGCAGGTTCTGGGCGAATACGTGCGCGAGAAGCCCAAGAGCGCGGTGACCGTTGCCGGCAAGACTAAAAAGCAGTTTGAGCGCGAGAAAGAGTTGCCCGTGGATGTTCGCGGGGAGACCAAGACCCCCGAGACCCTGGACATCGAGAAGCTCAAGGGCAACGTGGTGATCGGCATCCCGGGCGATCCGACCATTACCGACAAGGCGCTGCACGCGGTCGGAGACATTCGGCTGGAGTCTGCTGCGCCGCAACACGGCGGCCCGCTGTATGGTCTGGGCCGGCCTGACTTCTGGGCCTCTGGCATTGGCCCCGCCACCCGGGTGCAGAACTTGGCCGCCGAGGTGGCTGAGCAGTACGGCGCCCCGGTTCTGGGCAAGTACGTCATGATGGGCCCGGAGTCCATCAACTACGCCCAACACTTTGCGGATGCCAACCTGCAAGCGATTGATCTGTCCAAGATGACCCGGGCTCAGATCGACGGCTTTAACGACCTGATTCGCCGCGGTAGCCCCAAGTCGGGCCCGCGCCCGAGCTTCCCCGGCATCGAGGACAAGGGGGCTGCGTACCTGCATTTCTCGGTCGATCCTGAGCTGCGTAAGCACTTCAATGCTGTGATGCAGCAGCCGAAGGTCACCGAGGCCTTCAGCCTGCCCAGCGGCCAGGACATCCGCTTTGCCATCACCGAGCCGGCGCTGCGAGACCTCGAGACCGGGGTCACCGGCTTCTCCCTGGGCCGTATGAAGCCCGGAGAGGGCCTGAAGCTGTCTGAGCACCCCACCTACAGCCACGACATCCCTGGCGAGTTCCTGGGCCAGTCTCGCTATCCGGCGCCCTATGAGCTGTCTTTTCCGGACACCTTGCAGGCCATCCGCGCCAATCCCAGGCAAGCCCCGCAGGAGTTTGGCTCCCTGAAGATGGTCGGCCCCCGTCAAATCATCGACCAGCAGATGATTGATGAGCTGAAGACCTACGAAGAAGCCATGAAGCGGCTGACTGGCAAGAAGAAGGGCGGCGTAGTTAAACTAGCGGCTGGCGGTTTGTCAAAGGCGGCTGTCGAGGCTTTAACTAAGATGCGCGGTTTGAGCAAAGAGTTTGCCGAGAAGAGCGCTGAATACTCGAAGTACATCCAAGAAACCAAGAAAGTGCCGACCAAAGATCTTCCGAGCTTTGAAGAGTGGAAGGCACTGCAAATTAACGTCACCCCTCAGAACATTGAGCAGCTTCGCAAGGAAACTGGCAACAAGCGTGGTGGCTCAATCAAGAAAAAGCGGTAAGGACTGAACATGGCTACCCAATTCCCCATCGAGCAGGACTACGGTCGAGAGATTGAGGGCATCCCGGGGATGCCTACCGAGAACGAGGACGGCTCGGTTGAGGTGGATCTGGATACGCTCAGCGAGTCCAACATTGAGGAGCTGCCTGACGGCTCCGCTGTTGTGAGCTTGGATGACAACCTCAAGGGGCCTTCGGAAGACGAGGACTTCTACAGCAACCTCGCCGATGGCGCCATCGACAAGCTGGATCTGGATTCCATCGCTTTTCGCTACCTTGAGCTGATTGAGAAAGACCGCGAGGCCCGCGAGCTGCGGGACAAGCAGTACGAGGAAGGCCTGCGCCGCACTGGCATGGGCAAAGACGCCCCTGGTGGCGCGACGTTCAGCGGTGCATCCAAGGTGGTTCACCCCGTGATGGCGGAGGCCTGCGTGGACTTTGCTGCCCGCGCCATCAAAGAGCTGTTCCCGCCCTCTGGCCCTGCCCGCACCAAGATCCTGGGTGACGCTGACAAAGAAAAGATTGCGATTGCCCAGCGCAAGCGCGACTACATCAACTGGCAGCTTACTGAGCAGATCGAAGAGTTCCGCGACGAGCAAGAGCAGATGCTCACCCAGCTTCCCCTGGGCGGATCGCAGTTCCTCAAGCTCTGGTACGACGAGGACAAGAAGCGCCCCTGCGCTGAGTTCGTCCCCATCGACAACATCCTGCTTCCGTTCTCCGCGGCGAACTTCTACACCGCTCAGCGCGTTACCGAGCAAAACGACATCACCGAGTGGGAGTACAAGCGACGCGTTGCTCGAGGCCTGTACATCGACACGAGCTTCATCCGCGCATCGATGGAGCCGGAGGAGTCCAAGGCTGAGAAGGCCAACGACAAGATCGAGGGCCGCAAGCGTGATGCCGACAACGTGGATGGCGAGCGCCGGATCTACCACATCTATACGTGGCTGGAGCTTGAGGGCGATGACCGCGCCAAGGGCGCGATGGCTCCCTACATCCTCATGATCGACGAGATCGAGTCTGAGGTCATTGGTCTGTACCGCAACTGGGAAGAGGGCGACGAGACCCTCACCAAGCTGGACTGGCTGGTCGAGTTCAAGTTCATCCCCTGGCGCGGCGCCTACGCTGTGGGTCTGCCGCATCTGATCGGCGGGCTGGCCGCGGGCCTGACGGGCGGTATCCGTGCTCTGCTGGACTCGGCGCACATCAACAACGCCGCCACGATGCTCAAGCTCAAGGGCGCCAAGATCAGCGGCCAGAGCCAGCAAGTGGAGGTCACCCAGATCGCTGAGATCGAGGGCGCTCCGGGCGTGGACGACATCCGCAAGATCGCCATGCCGATGCCGTTTAACCCGCCCTCGCAGGTTCTGTTCGAGCTGGTGGGCTATCTGGACAAGTCTGCCCGCGGCGTGGTCAGCACCGCCCAGGAAAAGATCGCCGATGTGAACGCCAATGCACCGGTGGGCACGACCCAGGCGCTGATCGAGCAGGGCGCGGTGGTCTTTGCTGCGATCCATGCCCGCCTGCATGACGCCCAGGGCCGTCTCTTTAAGATCCTGGGTCGCCTGAACCGCTGGTATCTGGACGACCAGCGCAAGGGCGAGGTGGTCGCTGATCTGGACATCCGCAAGGAAGACTTCAGCCGCAACACCGACGTCATCCCGGTGTCCGACCCCAACATCTTCTCCGAGACCCAGCGGATGGCCCAGCTCCAGGCCGTCATGGCGGTCATGGACAAGAACCCGGACTTGTTTGACCGCAAGGCCGTGATTGAGCGCTTCCTGACTCAGATCAAGGTGCCGGAGGTCAATGAGCTGATGAAGGATGTGCCGGCGCCCGAAAAGCGCGATGCGGCCAACGAGAACGTCGCCATGGCCCTTGGCAAGCCTGCCTTCGCCTACATCGAGCAGGATCACCTCGCGCACCTCCAGAGCCATCTGGACTTCGCCAAAGACCCGATCCTGGGCGCCAACCCGCTCATGGCCCCGGCGTTCCTGCCTAACGTCATGGAGCACGTAAAGCAGCATCTGACTATGTGGTACCTCAACCGCATGAACGGCTACGTCCTGAAGTCCTCCGGCAAGATCGAGGACTACGACCAGCCCGACGTCACCGGCAGGGTGGACAAGCTGTTCGCTGTTGCAGCGCAGCATGTGAACATGGACACGAACGAGGTGTTTCAGGGCGTGATGCCGCTGATCCAGAACATGATTCAGGAGATCCAGAAGTACAAGCCGCAGCCCCCGATGACGCCGGAGGCTCTGGTGCTGGAGCGCACGAGCATGGCTGAGACCCAGCGCCGCGCCGCGAAGGATCAGGCTGACGTCCAACTGGCGCAGTCCAAGCAGCAGCAGGACGCGGAGCTGAAGATGGAAGATCTGCGCCTGCGTCTTGCGATTGCCGAGGGCGATCAGGAGACCCAGAAAGAGATTGAAGCGGCGCGACTTGAGCGAGATGCGGCCAAGTTGCGTCTGGACGAGGGGAAAGCCGCTCTCACTTTTGTGACCAAAGGAGGTTCATATGGCTACCAGTGATCAAGAGCAGATGGGCGCGGGCGTGCCCATGCACAAGCGTATTGCCATGGGCGCCAAGCTCGATGGCACCTCGCTTCAACCCAAGGGCCAGCCTGCCAAGGCTCCCGCTAAACCGCAAGGAGGTCTGAGCCAAGCAAAGAAGAAATAAATGGGAACCGTAAGTGACCTCATTGCTGGGATAAAGCACTCACAGAGCGAAATAGCTCTTTCCTTGGCGCAGGGAAATGCGCCTACATGGGAGTCTTACCAGCGTATGGTTGGTCGTTATCAAGGGTTAACTGAAGCCCTTGAGATCTTAAATAACCTTTTGAGAGAACCTGATGAAGATGAATGAACCGGAAGCTTTTAACGAAGCTGAATTGGCTTGGGCATTTCCGAGCGTTGACCCCGGTGCGAAACCCCTTGGTGGAAGAATCCTTGTGCAGCTTCGCCGCACGAAGAAGAAAACTACTGGCGCCGGGATTATCTTGGTTGAAGAAACCAAGGAAACCGAAAAGTGGAACAACATGGTTGCCAAAGTCATTGAAGTTGGCCCCATCGCGTTTTGCCATCGAGACACCATGAAGCCGTGGCCCGAAGGGTCGTGGTGCAAGGCGGGTGATTACATCCGCGTCCCCAAGTGGGGTGGTGACCGCTGGGAAGTGAAGATTCCCGGTGAAGACGAACTCGAAGATCCGGCGCTGTTCATGATCCTCAACGACCATGAAGTCATCGCAAAAGTGACCGGTGATCCGCTTGCCATGCGTGCTTTCATCTGAGGAACATCATGAGTAACGAAGTCGAAGACAAAGTTGAGATCAAGGTCAAGGAGGAGCAGGACGGCTCCGTGACCGTTGATTTGCCTGAGAGCATCCCGAGCCCCGACGCTGTTAATGAAGACGGCGCAGAGGAGGAGATTCAGGCAGAGGCCAAAGAGGGCGGGGAAGTCTCCGCTGCTGACGACGATGATGTAGACCGCGAAGGCGATACGGAGGCCATCCGTGCTGCCCGCCGCGCCCGCCGCAAGGCCAAGAAGGAATACATCAAGAAGACCAATGAGGAGAAGGATCAGCGGCTGGCTATGCTAGACCGCCAGAACCGGGAACTCATGGAGCGCCTGTCGGTTATCGAGCGCAAGAGCCAGTCGGCTGACCTTGCGCGCATCGACAAGGCCATTGAGGACAAAGAGCTTCGGGTGCAGTACGCCGCCATGAAGATCTCCGAGGCCACCTCTGCCGCTGACGGCGAGGCTCTGATCAAGGCCCAGGAGATGTGGTACGAGACCCGCCGGGAACTCGAGGCCCTCAAGAGCATGAAGAACCAAGCCGTGCGCTCTACCCGAGACCCGGCTCCTATCGACCACTCGGTCAAGCTCCAAGCCCAGCAGTGGATGGAGCGAAACCCCTGGTACGACCCCAACAGCGATGACGAGGACACCGCGATTACCAAGGTAATCGATGAACGGTTAGTTAAAGAAGGTTGGAATCCGGCCACCAAAGAATATTGGGAAGAGCTTGATCGCCGTGTACACAAACGTCTCCCGCATCGCTATACTGACGACATTGACGAGAGGCCCATTAGTTCTCGAAAGCCGAGGAGTGTTGTGACTGGATCTGGTCGTGAAGGCGTGGCAGCTTCTGGTGCTAAGAACACGTTTGTGCTTAGCCCTGAACAAGTACGCGCTATGAAGGATGCAGGCATGTGGGATGACCCCGCTGCTCGCACTCGCATGATCAAACGTTACGCCGAACAAGCCCGCCAGAATAGGAGCTAATCATGGAATCTCGTCTTAAAAAATCCCTCAACGCGGGTGGCCGCGAAAGCCGATCTTCGCAAGATCAGAGCCGCGCCGCCCCCGAAGAGAAGTTCATGTCAACGCAGGAACGTCGAAAGATGTGGAGCGATGAGTGGACGCAATCGGCACTGCCCAAAATCCCTGCGGACTCGATCCCGGGATGGCACCTGTGCTGGCTATCTACCACCAACTCTTACGATCCTATCAACCGAAGGATGCGACTTGGGTACGTTCCCGTGATGGCGGATGAGTTACCCGGGTTCGAGAATCATCGCGTTAAGGCTGGTGAGCACGTTGGTCAAATCTCGTGCAACGAGATGCTGCTGTTCAAGCTGCCCATGGAAATTTATCAATCGGTCATGGCCGAGTACCACTTTGAAAAGCCCCGCGAGGAAGCTCAAAAAGTTGAGGTGCAAGTTGAGAATCTCCAAGGTGCGCGTGACTCCAACGGCAAATCGCTCGTGAGACTTGAAGGTGATGGCTTGGGTAATGTTGACAAACAGCAAACCAACTACGCCCCCGTCTTCGAGGGCTAAAAAGGAGTAATCATGAGTGCAACCTCTGCTCCGTTCGGTATGCGTCCTGCGTTCCATCCTTCTGGTCTGGATCGCGCTCGCGCATATGTGGACGGTATCGTGTCGGGCTACGGCTCGGCCATTCTGAAGGGCCAGCCGGTCAAGCTGGTCACCGCTGGTGTCGTGGAGCCCGCTGCCTCTGGCGATGCGTTCCTGGGCGCCTTTGATGGCGTCGAGTGGACTGATACCACTGGCCGCCGCCGCGTGTCGAACTACTGGCCGGCGTCTACCGCCTACCAGACCGGTTCGTGCATCGCCTATGTGTGGGATGACCCGCAAGTTGTGTACGAAATGCAAGCTGCTGGCTCCCTGACTCAGGCTGCCATCGGTGACCAGTTCGACATCACCAACGAAACCGCTGGTTCGACCACCACCGGCCTGTCTCAGGCCACCCTGGGCACCACCGCTGCTGGCGCTGGCAACAGCAAGCAAATGCGCGTGGTCAACCTCGCTCCGTACCCCGGCAATGCTTGGGGAGATGCCTACACGATCGTTCAGTGCCAAATCTCTGAACATCAATATGTCGCCGACCGCGGCGCAGTTTAAGGAGGGCTAAAAAATGGCATCCCCGATGCGTAGTACCGACTTTCGGTCGATTGTTGAACCTATCCTGAACGAGTGCTTCGATGGCGTTTACGACCAGCGTGCCGACGAGTGGAGCCGCGTGTTCCGCCAGCAGGATGGTATTCCCCGTAACTACCACGAAGAGCCCGTCCTGTACGGCTTTGGCGCTGCTCCCCAGCTTCCTGATGGCACCCCGGTGACCTATCAGCAGGGCGGCGTGCTGTTCCTCAAGCGCTATGTGTACTCGGTGTATGGCCTCGCCTTCGCCCTGACCAAAGTGCTGGTTGAGGACGGCGACCATATCCGTATCGGTCAGGTCTATGCGCGTCATCTGGCTCAGTCCCTGATTGAGACCAAAGAGACCCTGTGCGCCAATGTGCTGAACAACGCCTTCACCGGTGGTGCTTCGGCTGGTGGCGACGGTGTCGCGCTGAACAGCGCCTCGCACCCCATCGTGAACGGTACCTTCAGCAACCTGCTGACCACCGCCGCGAACCTGTCGCAGACCTCCCTCGAGCAGATGCTGATCCAGATCCGTCAGGCTGTGGACAACAACGGCAAGAAGATTCGTCTGGTGCCCCGCCAACTGGTGGTCGCTCCTGGCAACGTCTTCCAAGCTGAAGTGCTGCTTAAGAGCGTGCTGCGTGCTGGCACCGCCAACAACGACATCAACCCTGTGAAGTCGATTGGCCTGCTGGACGAAGGCGCTGCCGTGATCTCTCGTCTGACCAGCCCGACCGCTTGGTGGGTTCAGACCGACGCACCTGAAGGCATGAAGCTGATGATGCGCCGCGGTCTGGAAAAGACGATGGAAGGCGACTTTGAAACTGACTCGATGCGCTACAAGGCCACCGAGCGTTACGACGTCGGCTTCACTGATCCGCGTGCGATGTACGGCACCCCCGGCGTCTAATCAAAGTGGGGGCTTCGGCTCCCACTCCTTTAAGGAGAAAAGACAATGGCACAAACGTACTTCGGTTCTGCCCTGCGCTCTGGTTCGACGGCGCTGACTGACACTGTTGACGGCGGCAACGTCGTTCTGTCTCAGACCACCACCGTTACGACCGTCGCTGCGGGTACCGCGGCCAGCGCAACGCTGACTCTGCCCGCCTACTCCCAGATCATCAACTTCTTTGTTGACACGATTCAGGACGAGGTGGTTGGTGGCGGCACCGCCACCGCAATCGCTATGACTATCGGTACCGCTGCCGCGGGCACGCAATACGTGTCCTCGACGGATGTGATCGGTGGTGGTCGCATTGCCCTTTCCTTCACTGCCGCTCAGTTGGCCGCGATGGACGACATTGGCACTAACCAATCTGTTGTCATCACTGTTGACCCCAACGGCACGATCAGCACGACCCAGGGCATCTACCGCCTGACCGTTGTGTATGCTCAGACCGTTTGAGGAGACGCAAAATGGGTCAATTCAAGCCGATGGTCAAGATGATGACCACGGAGCCCACCGTTGAGCTAAAGCTCAAGAAGGGCGGCGCGGTCAACAAGGCTGACGGCGGCATGATGGCGGCGCCCATGGCTCCTCTGTCTGCCCCGGCCCGTGGCGGGATGATGGGCGCAAAACGCCCGATGCGTCCCTCCATGGCCGCCCGTCGCCGTGCGATGGCTGTTCCTCCTGCTGTGTCCATGCCCCCGATGAAAAAAGGTGGCAAGGCCGAGTCTCCCGCCGAGCACAAGGCTGAGATGTCGAAGATGAAGGGTCTTGAAAAAGAGCTGAAGTCTCACGAGTCCAAGCCTGCCAGCAAGGCCCACAAGGGCCTGAAGACTGGTGGCGTGGTGATGGGCCAGGGCGGCTTCAAAGCTGGTGGCGTCATCAACACCGAAAAGCAAGGCGGCGAGTACCGCAACACCAAGATGGACACCTCCAAGGTTGACCATTCGCCCGCCAAGACTGGCGGCGTGAAAGAGGGCAACGCTGGTGGCTACAAAAAGGGTGGCGGCGTTCGCAAGTACGCCAAGGGCGGCGGCGTTGAAGGCAACGTGTCTACCAGCACTGCTGGCGCGACCAACACCATGACTGGTGAGGTGAAGAAGGCCAATGCTGGCGGCTACAAGAAAGGTGGCGCCGCAAAAAAGTTTGCTAGGGGTGGTGCGGTCAATGACTCTGGGAACGTCGAAAAGATGCCCCAGGGCAAGAAAAAGCCCTCCGCCCCGGTGAGCATCAATGCGTTGTCCGGCACCTTCAAGAAAGGTGGCAAGGTCATGAAGCGTGCCGAAGGCGGTGACATCACCGACGACGAGCGCAAGACTTTTGACCTGTCCAAAGGCGCGTATGACCGCTTCTACTCTGACCAAAAGAAAGAGAACGAAGCCATGCGTGACACCATTCTTGGCGCTCCTGGGCGAGCCATCAAGCGTATCAAGGGCTTCTTTGGCGGAGTGGGTGACAAGCCCGATCTGCCCTCGGGCAGCGTCACCAAGACTGAAAAGTCTGTGACGGTGACCCCTGCTAAGAAGCGCGGTGGTGCGGTGAAGTGCTGAACCAAGTGGGGGCTTCGGCCCCCGCTTTTAATTGGGGATAGGACATGAGGGTACAGACCGTATCAAGAACTGGTGCTGGATCGACCGATGCGGTTGTCATCAACACGAACACCAACCCAGTAAACATCGGCTTTGCGGTGATCGTGACTGGAACCGTGAACTACTCGGTTCAGTTCACTTACGACGACCCGTCTGGAACTTTTACGACTTGGTTCGATGACGCCACCATCACCAGCAAGACTGGCAACGAGGACGGCTACATCAATTTCCCGATCACCGGCCTGAAGGTTCTGGTTAACTCCGGCACTGGCACGGTGACGCTGAAGGTTGTCCAAGCAGGAATTGCGTAATGGGCACCTACTCTTCCGCAACCCGTCAAGGCTCCTACGAGCCTTTTGACCTTCAAGTTGCCCGCGGGCAGATTGACGGCCACAGCACAGTCAACATCTACGGCTACCAGCCTACTGTCGGCACGACCCTGATCCCGATCTGGGAGAACGCGACCGCCTACACCTATCCTGGCTCAGCGATCACGATGTATCTGTCGGGCACTGCTGGTGACACCGCTCAGATTCTGGTGTCTGGCTTGGATGCCAGCTACGCCGCAATCTCCGAAACCGTGACGCTCAATGGAGCCACCCCTGTTGCCACTACCAAGCAGTACTTGCGAATCAACAGCATGTCGGTGTCTGTGGGGAGCGCGACAAACCCCGCGGGCATTGTGTACCTGAAGAATCAGGCCGGCACCGTGACTTACGCTCAGATCAATGCGGGAGTGGGTCGCACGCAGGCCGGGATCTACACGGTTCCGGCTGGCTACACCTACTACTTGCAGCGGGTGAACATCTACACCTCGCTCAACGGCAACGATTACGTCACCTACACCAACAAGACCATCAGTTCAGCGGGCGTGGTGCAACTGACCCAGCAGGCGCCCTTTGCGGTCAGCTACGAGGCTCGGCGAGTCATGCCGCGACCCTTTACTGAGAAGACTGACATCCAGTTGATGGCGAAGGTGCAGACCGGCACCGGTGCTGTTGCTATTGCCCAAGAGGGCTATCTCATCAAAAATCCGGATTGATCATGCCCGCCAAGTCCCAAGCTCAGTTCCGGCTGATGAAGGCGGCTGAAAACAGCCCCAAGTTTGCTAAGAAGGTCGGCATCAGCCCCTCGACTGCGGCTGAGTTCACCCAATCGAACAAGGGCAAGAAGGCCTATAGCAAGCTGCCTGAGCGCATGAAAGAGGGCGGGCCTAGTCTGGCTGTGGGTCGGGGCGAAAAAATGCCTGTAGAGCGCGGTGCGGGGCTCACTGCCAAGGGTCGGGCCAAGTACAACCGCGAGACCGGGGCCAATTTGAAGGCTCCGCAGCCCCAGGGCGGGTCTCGACGCGATAGCTTCTGCGCTAGGATGGGTGCTATCGCCGAAAAAAGTGAAAAGGGAAGCCGCTCCAGAGCCTCTATGAAGCGCTGGAACTGCCCCGGATGGTGAGGTAACCCATGGCGTACAGCGGAACAGTCGGCCAAACCGTCATCAGCGTGCAGACGTTGATCGATCATGGCGCTCGTCGGGCTGGAAAACTGGCCGAAGAGCTTACCAGCGAGCAGGTTTTGAGCGCCAGAGAGTCGCTTTTCTACCTGCTGAGCAACCTTGTCAACATCGGCATCCAATATTGGGCCATCGACAAGAAGGTTTACGGCCTGAAACCCGATCAATACGAGTACAAGCTGCCTTTGGGCGGCGTGGATGTGCTCAACGTGCTGTATCGGCAGATGCAGCGGCCCACCGGCGGCTATTCGGCGTCTTCTGGCGTGGCAAACAACGCTTTTGACAACGATATTGACACGGTTTGCGTGCAATCGGCGCCAAACGGCAACATCAGCGTCAATTTTGGCAACGACAACGACATCTACGCCGGCTCCATCGGCATTTTGCCGGGTGTTTCGGGCAGTTTTCACATCCTTTTGGAGACTTCGACCGACGGCGTGACCTGGGAGCTGCTCGAGGACACCGGTGTGACCACCTGGGTGAACAATGAGTGGCTGTGGTACGACATCGACCCGGGCGCCTCCAAGCAGTTCTACCGGATGCGCGAGACCGGCGGCAATACGCTACAGGTGCGCGAGTTCTACGTGGGCAACAACAGCCGTGAGATCACCATGGCTCGCCTGAACAGGGACGACTACACAAACCTGCCCAACAAGAACTTCACCGCGAACCAGCCGTACCAATTTTGGTTCAACCGCACGATCCCCCAGGCGACGATCACGCTGTGGCCTACGCCTAGCGACCCGTTCATCCAGATGACGGTCTGGTACTCACGCCAGATCATGGATGTGGGCGACCTCACGGATGAGTTGGAGATCCCCCAGCGCTGGTATCTGGCGATCCAGTCCATGCTGGCTCACCAGATGAGCCTGGAGCTGCCTGGGGTGGATGTTGCCCGGATCACGTATCTCGAGGGGCAGGCCGAGAAGCACTTCAATCAAGCCGAGCAGGAAGAGCGCGACAAGTCGCCGATCTACTACGCTCCGGCTATCGGCGTGTACACGAGGTAAGCGATGCCCCGTTTTTTGGATACTAGCGGCAACGCCTCACTGGCGATCTTCATCTGCGACCGCTGCAAGATGAAGCGTCCCATTGATGAGCAGATGCCCGATCCAAACTTCCCGGGGCTGCGTGTTTGCCAGAACAACTGTGCAGATGAGAAAGATCCGTATCGACTGCCAGCCCGGAAGACGGAGCGGATTGCTCTGCGTTTCCCGCGTCCGGATGTCAGTGTGGCGACGAACCCGAATGATCTGCTAGTCACCGGTGGTGGCTATGACGGGTTTGTGATCTCTACTGAGCAGAACACACAGACGCCGGAAAATAACGGCAACCTTGATGGAATAGCGTCTTGATATGCCAAACATCCAAATTTCCCAGTTGCCGGCAGCCGGCCCCCTGACCGGGACTGAGCTTGTTCCTATCGTTCAAAGCGGGGTGACGGTTCAGACCACCACCCAGGCTATCGCTGCGTCTCCTAACCAGACCCAGACCTTCCTGACCGTCAATCAGGAGCCCACCCTCCCCAATAGCCGCTCTTTGGCTGGCAACAACGGGGTGACGCTGGTCGATGGCGGCGCCCAGGCGGCCATGACGGTGCAGTTGACTGGCGCTGCCTTGCAGTTCCAAAACGCCGCCGCGGGCATCATGGCGAAGACCTCGACCGCCACGGTCGCGTCCCGCACCATTACAGCCTCTGGAAGCGGCCTACAGGTCACCAATGGCGACGGGGTGTCCGGTGACCCCACCGTCGCTCTGACGGGCCGTGCAGCGGCTTTGGCGGGCCTGGGTGGCTCCTCTGGTCTTGTGGCCCTGTCCGGGGCTGGGGCGACTGCTGTAGACATCGTCGGGACTGCTGGCGAGATCGATGTTGCCAACGGCGCTGGGCCCGGTAACCCGACCATTGGGATCGCTGATGATGCGGCTCTCCCGGGCACCGGTGGTGTGGTTCTGCCCAAGGGCTCCTCTGCTCAGCAGCCCCTTGGCATCTCGGGCCAGATCCGCTTTAACACGGACACCCAGACGTTCGATGGCTATAACGGGGTCGCTTGGTCGCAGTTCTCGACCGCCGGCGGCGTTACGTCTTTTGATGGCGGCTCTACCGGCCTGACCCCGGCTGCCCCGACCAGCGGCGCCATCACCCTTGGCGGCGTCCTGAATGTGGCTAACGGCGGCACTGGGGCCGCTACCCTGACCGGCTATTTGGTTGGCAACGGCAGCGCCCCGTTTACCGCGGTTGCCACGATCCCGAACGCCGGCCTGACCAACAGCTCTATCACGATCAACGGCTCTTCGGTGTCCCTTGGCGGGGCTGTGACGGTCACCGCCACGGCCACGAGCGCCCTGACCATCGGGACGGGCCTCTCCGGTACCAGCTACAACGGCTCCAGCCCGGTCACGATTGCGATTGACTCGACGGTCGCCACGCTGACGGGCATTCAGACGCTGACCAACAAGTCGATCAGCGGCTCGACCAATACGCTGTCGAACATCCCGAACTCGGCGCTGACGAACTCCTCGATCACGCTGGGGACGACCTCTACGGCCCTGGGCGCCACCAGCCTGACCCTGGCCGGCCTGACTTCGGTGACGGTCACCCAAGACCCGACGACAGCCCTGCAACTGGCGACCAAGCAGTACGTGGACACCCTGGTGTCCTCCGGGATCACCTATCACGCCCCGGTCAAGTACGAGGTTCCGAACTCTACGGGCAACCTCAACGCCATCTACAACCAGCCCGGTGGGCCCGGGGTGGGGGTGGGGGCCACCCTGACCAACAACGGCACCCTGGCCGCGTTTGCGCCGGATGGCCCGATTGCCTCCCCGGGCGACCGAATCCTGATCTACAACCAGACCAACCAGTTTGAAAACGGGGTCTATACGGTCACCACGGTGGGCGACGGCTCCACCGCCTGGGTGCTGACCCGCGCCACGGATGCGGACACCTACGCCCTGAAAGACCCGAACGGTATCGGCAACGGCGATGCGTTCTTCGTCACCTCGGGCAACACCGGCGCCGGCGAGACCTACGTCTGCAATACGCCTGGGGTTATCACTTTCGGCACGACGGCGATCACCTTCGCCCAGGTTTCCGCGTCCCAGGTCTACTCTGCCGGCACCGGGCTGACCCTGTCTGGCACCCAGTTCAGCATCACCAGCACCGGGGTGTCGGCAAGCACCTACGGGTCGGCCTCGAGCGTTCCGACGATTGCTGTTAATGCTCAGGGCCAGATCACCAGCGCCAGCAACACCCCGATTGCGATCAACGGCAACCAGATCACCTCCGGGACTGTCGGATCTTCGTACATCAGCGGCTCCTACACTGGGATCACGGGTGTCGGAACTTTGACAGCCGGCACATGGAACGCCTCCGCGATTGATGCGCTCTATGGCGGCACCGGACTGACCTCCTACACGGCTGGCGATCTGCTGTATGCCTCGGGTACCGCGGCGCTGTCCAAGCTGGCTCTTGGGATTTCTGGTTACGTCCTGACCGCGGGCCCCTCGGCCCCCCAGTACGTGGCTCAGAGCACGCTGTCGGTGGGTTCGGCCACAAACTCCTCGAACTCCGCGATTGCGCTGGATTCGACCAACGCCGACTACTTCATTAACGTGGTAAGCGCGAACACTGGAAATTTGCCTATCAAGGTAGCTACGGGGCTGACTGCAAACCCGTCTACTGGCAAAATCACTGGCGGCATCGCCGGAGGGACTTTCTGAGGTAGCCATGTTCTACACCTACGCACACTTCAAGCCAGACAACTCGGTGTTCTACATCGGGAAGGGGCAAGGTCGTCGTGCTTGGTCAAGCAAAAACCGCAATCCTTACTGGCACCATGTCATTGAGAAACATGGAGAGCACAAAGTTGAGCTTCTGTCTCGGTGGTCAACCGAGCAACAAGCCCTTGACCATGAAAAATTTTTGATTTGGTGCTTCAGGGATATGGGCATGTCTTTGGCAAACATCACTGATGGTGGTGATGGAAGCTCTCACGCCGAAGAAACCAAAAAGAAAATTTCTGAAGCCAAGAAGGCTTCTCCATCAAGGCATTGGTTAGGTAAGCCGAGAAGCGAAGAGACAAAGAAAAAAATTTCAGACTCACTTCGTGGGCAACCTGGAACGCGACATACAGAAGAGACCCGAAAGAAACTTTCTCTTGCTCATATGGGGAAAAAACAAGGCTCCCCTAGTGAAGAGACTCGTAAAAAATTGTCGGAATCTGTGAAAAAATCATGGGTATTCCGCAGAAGGAAAGGAAGTTGATATGCCGGCTAGTGGCTTTACCCCAATCTCGCTGTACTACAGCGCTACGCCGACCAACGTTCCGCTCAACACGGACTTGGTCTCTGGCGAGCTGGCGATCAACATTGCCGACGGCAAGCTGTTCTACAAAGACAGCTCCAACGTCGTTCAGGTCATCGGAACCAAGGGCGGGGTTGGTTCTTCCAGCACCACGCAGGTTCTCTATAACTCTTCGGGGCTGGTGGTCGGCTCTTCCAACCTGACCTTCAACGGCACCACGCTGACGGCCAACACGCTGAACCTGACCAACGTGCTTGGAACCACTTACGGCGGCACTGGGCTGGCGTCCTTCACTTCCGGTGGTGCTGTGTATGCAACGTCTACCTCTGCACTGACAACTGGTACTTTGCCAATTGCTTCTGGTGGTACTGGTGCGACAACTGCTTCCGCTGCACTTTCTGCGCTCGGGGGCATCAATACGGGCAAGGCAATCGCAATGTCGATGATCTTCGGTGGGTAGCGTCCAAATGCTATCATGTGTTTTTCGGAGATTAACACATGTGGTCAGACGAACAAAGGAAAGCGGCAAGTGAAAGAGCAAAGAAGCGGTGGGCCAACCCCGGTGCTAAAAAAAGTCACAGTGAAGCTGTGTCTAAGCCTCCGCTATGCCCGTCTTGCGGCGAAACAGAGCTTGCAAAGTTCTATCAAGACAAAAACGGCAAGCGAACCAACGCCTACTGCAAAGAGTGTCATAAAAGGCGTTGCAATGAGCGTTGGCATGCGCGAAGCTGGGTTGATCGTTGGTCGTCTCGCGCCTACAAGTACGGCGTTACGCCGCAGTTCCTTGTTGAGTTGTATGAAAAACAAGGTGGAAAATGTGCGCTGTGCGAGGCTGAACCGCAGACCGAAAGAGGCTTGCATGTCGATCACTGCCATGCAACGCAAAGAGTCCGAGGTCTTCTCTGCCACGGATGCAACACTGGTATTGGGGCGCTCAAGGAAGACCCCGAGATTTTTTCAAAAGCGATCAGTTATCTGAAAGGCAGATAAACCATGGCAAACCCAAACATCGTCAACGTCACTACGATTCTCGGCAACTCGTCGCAGGTTTCGTTGAGCACCACATCTGCCACCTCCCTAGTAAGCAATGCCGCTTCTAGTGGCAAGGTGTACAAGATCAACTCGATTGTGGTGGCGAACACCAACGGCACCGCGGCTGCCAACATCACGATCAACACCTACTCCCAGGCGGCCCTGGGCGGTACGGCGTATCCGATTGCCTCGACCATCTCGGTGCCGGCAAACGCTACGCTGATCGTGACGGACAAGACCACGAGCTTCTATCTGCTTGAGAACCAGTCGATTGGCGCCACGGCGGGCACGGCCAACTACTTGACCGTCACTGCGAGTTGGGAGGAGATCAATTAACCGCATGACCATAAAAAGGAGTTGAACGATGTCTCAGCGTTACCTGGGCGGGGTGATCACCGCCAACCCAACCACGCCTACCATGACCACGGAGAGTGGGGTGTGGACGCTTGAGCAGCAGTTTCAGTACTCCAACGTCTGGTCGCCCAAGATCGTTGGCAACAGCGTTCGCCTGCGCTCGAGCGCGAATGCTTACTTCAACCGCACTCCGGGGAGTGCTAGCAACCGCACGACTTGGACTTGGAGCGGCTGGGTCAAAAGGGGCACTCTGGGTAATGCGGTCAATATGCTGCTTACTGCTGGGCCATGGACTAACAACAACCAGCTAACTTGGTTCGGTTTTAAGACGAACAACACATTTGGCGTAGAGGCCGGAATATTTGGCATCTCTACTGAATTTGCTGGAGAGACTACCGCCGTTTTTCGTGATCCATCGGCTTGGTATCACATTGTCGTGGCGTTTGACTCTACACAAGCCACCGCCGCTAACCGAGTTAAGGTCTATATAAACAGCGCTTTGTATAGCCTGTCTGCGTATCCTTCTCAGAACTACCAAGCCGCAATAAATAACAATGTGGGCCACCGGCTAGGCAATCAGCCTCTTGGTGGCGGCGGGGAAAACTTCGACGGCTATCTAGCCGAGGTCAACTTCATCGATGGTCAAGCGCTGACCCCCAGCAGCTTCGGTGCGTTCGACAGCACTGGCGTGTGGCAGCCGCTTCCCTACACGGGCACCTACGGCACCAACGGCTTCTACTTGACGTTTGCTGATAACAGCGGTGTGACTGCCACGACCATCGGCAAGGACTACTCCGGCAACGGCAACAACTGGACGCCTAACAACATCAGTATCACCGCAGGAACGACCTACGACTGGATGCTGGACAGCCCGACCAACTGGATCGGGGCCGCTGGCGGGAATGGGGTGGGGAACTACTGCACGGTGAACCCGTTGGCCGGCTCTGTGTTCTCAACCTACGTTTCCGTGACTGAGGGGAATCTGAGGGCGACAAACCTCAACGCGGGCGCTGGTGTGCCTGCTGGCGGCACGATCATGGTGTCGTCGGGCAAGTGGTATGCCGAGATTCAAGTCCTTGTGATGGGGCCAAACACCAATACGATGGGCATAACGTCCAACGTGAACGACACCAACGCGCTGGGCAACGGCGGTGGCACGGTGTCCTACGGCTACGTCAGCAATGGCAACAAGCGATCATCGGCTGGTTCGTCCGCATACGGGGCCACCTGGGGTGTTAACGACATCATCGGCATCGCGCTGGACATGGATGCTGGGACAGTCGCGTTCTACAAGAACGGTGTGGCACAGGGCACGGCGTTCACCGGGCTGTCGGGCAACTATACATTTGCAGGCGACCAGTTCGGCAACGGCTCTATCGCATTCAACTTCGGCCAGCGCCCCTTCGCCTACACCCCGCCGTCCGGGTTCAAGGCGCTAAACACGCTGAACCTGCCGACCCCGACGATCACCAATGGCGCCGCTTACATGGCGGCATCTTTGTACACCGGTAATGGCGGCTCGCTCACAGTAACCAATACCGTCAATGGAACATCGTTCCAGCCGGACTTGGTGTGGCTTAAAGCCCGCAGCCAAGCCTACGATCACAAGCTGGTTGACTCTGTGCGGGGGGCGTCCGGTGGCATTTATTACGAGCTGGACAGCAACCTCACGAACGCTGAAACTTTGCCCGGAGCAGGTGTCACCGCGCTGAACAGCAACGGGTTCAGTATCGGCAACAGCACCAACAACGGATACAACGGCAACGGCACCACCTTTGTTGCTTGGCAGTGGCAGGCAGGTAAGGGCGTAACCTCTTCCAACGCCAACGGCACCATTACCAGCACTGTGAGCGTCAATACAACCGCTGGTTTCAGCGTCGTGAGCTACACGGGCAACGGTTCTTCCGGAGCGACTATTGGTCACGGCCTTGGTGTTGCTCTGAAAATGATCATCATCAAGAACCGCGCATCATCCTACAACTGGCGCGTCGGGCATTCATCCCTGCCTTCGTGGACAAACTTCCTGCAACTGGACGGAACCAACGCGCAGGGCAGCAACAACGTCATCTTCAACGGCACCGCTCCTACTAGCACGGTGTTTACTGTCGGCAACGATGTGTCGGTGAACGCAAGCGGTCAAGCTCATATTGCTTATTGCTTCGCCGCAGTCACGGGCTTCTCTGCTTTCGGCTCCTACACTGGCAACGGAAGCGCTGATGGCCCATTTGTGTACTTGGGGTTCAGGCCTCGTTGGTTGATGATAAAACTTTCAAGTGGCGTAGAAGATTGGCGTGTGTACGACACATCTAGAAGTACGTTCAACGTAATGGGGGAAGAGCTTTACCCAAACAGCAGCGGTGCGGCAGGGTCGGTTACGTTTGCTGATTTCACATCAAACGGATTTAAGATTCGCAACAATGGCAGCGGGTCAAACAGCAACGGCGGCACCTACATCTACGCAGCATTCGCAGAGAACCCGTTTAACATCGCCCGAGCACGCTAAGGACGAGAGATGACTCAGTACTCAGGCAAAGTAATCCGCAAGAACCCGGTCACTCCGACTCAGCAGGCGGCTTCTGGGGTGTGGAAGCTGACCGATCAGGCGGCAGCCATCCGAAACAACAACTGGCCTGTCCCTGGGGTTCCCAACCCCATCAGCCGCTCGGTGCGGTTTCGCGCCAGCGCGTCTGCTTACTTCAGCCGGACGCCATCGATTGCTGGTAATCGACAGAAATTTACTTGGTCTGGTTGGGTTAAGCGAGGATTGATGAGTTCAAGAGTGGCTCTGATCTCCGCTGGCACGGGGAACCAGGGGAGCCTTCCGGGTGGCGCTGTATATATTCAATCTTCCGGCCAGCTTGAGCTGATTGGCGCCGGCGGAACGTCTTATAACCTTACTTCGACGGCGTTGTTCCGCGACCCTTCTGCGTGGTATCACATCGTCATTGCTTTTGACACAACGCAGGCCACCTCGTCCAACAGAATACGGGTTTACATCAACTCGGCGGAAATAACTGCGTGGTCATCGGCGTCTTATCCGTCCCAGAATTTCTCCACCGACTACAACAATACGGTCATTCAGGCGCTTGGATCTCGGACAGACGATGCTTTTGCATCTTGCTGGGATGGGTACATGACAGAAGTCAATTGGATTGACGGCCAAGCCCTCACGCCCTCAAGCTTCGGCACGACTGATCCTCTGACTGGTGTGTGGGAGCCCATCGCCTATACGGGCACGTATGGGACGAACGGCTTCTACCTGAACTTCAAAGACAACACCAGCACGACGACGCTGGGGTATGACTACAGCGGCAACTCCAACAACTGGACTGCCAACAACATCTCCCTGACGTCTGGGGCGACGTATGACTCCATGCTGGACGTCCCGACGATGTGGGTGGGCTACAGCACGACGACGGACACCAGTGCGGTGACGCGGGGCAACTACTGCGTGATGAATCCGCTGGATTCCCGCAACATCACCAACACGTTTACGTTGAATGCCAACCTGGGGGTGACCAACCCCTCGACGGGCACCAACGACATGATGCGTGCCACCTTCATGATCCCTTCTGGGAAGTGGTACTGGGAGACGACGCTTACTTCTGGCACCTCTTACTGGGGCGCCTGCATCATCAAAGAGAATTCGGCGCTGGCGTACACATCTCTGAATTCTGGAGATGCCTATGCGTACAGCAACAACGGAACGAAGAACAACGGGCAGACGTCTACCTCATACGGGAACACCTACACGGCAGGCGATGTCGTGATGGTGGCGTTTGACTCTGCGTCTGGGAAAATCTGGTTCGGCAAGAACGGAACTTGGCAGGCCAGTGGAGACCCGGTTGCAGGAACCAATGAAGCGTTTTCCGGTATCTCTGGAAACTACTTCCCCGGTGTTCTGATCAACACCGCCACAGTCAACTTCAACTTCGGCCAGCGCCCCTTCAGCTATACGCCCCCGTCTGGCTTCAAGACCCTGACCACCACCAACCTGCCTGACTCGACGATTGTGCAGGGCAACAAGTGGATGGATGTATCGTTGTGGACGGGTAACGGAAGCGCTCGCAGCATCACCAACAGCGGCTCTATGCAGCCTGATCTGGTGTGGGTTAAGAGCCGGTCAATTTCAGGCTACTACCATGTTTTGACCGACGCTGTGCGTGGCACGAACTCGCAGCTGTTCTCTAACGATACGCTGGCTCAAGAAACCAGAACTGACCGCGTGACGTCGTTTAATGCCGATGGCTTCTCGCTTGGCGTCAAAAACGATGTGAACGACAACGGAGCTACTTTTGTCGGTTGGCAGTGGAAAGAGGGCGCTACGGGTGGCTTTGACATCGTGACGTATACGGGAACGGGTGCGAACCGGACGGTGGCTCACAATCTCGGCGTGGCCCCGGCGATGATTATTCTCAAGAACAGAACTGGCACGCAATCGTGGTTTGTGTATCACTCTCAGATCGGCGCGACTAAGGGGCTGTTCCTTGAGCAGACCACTCAAGCGGTTACGGATTCAACTTACTGGAACAACACGGCACCAACGTCCTCTGTGTTCACTGTGGGCACCGGGAATACGAACGTTAATTCCGGCTCCTACGTCGCCTACCTGTTCGCCCCCGTGAGCGGCTTCAGTGCCATGGGCTCCTACACCGGTAACGGCAGCACGGACGGGCCGTTTGTGTTCTGCGGGTTTAGGCCTAGATTCTTGCTTATTAAATCGACTACTGACGTTGAGTCGTGGATTATCTTGGACTCCGCTCGCAGCCCGTCAAACGTGGCATTTAATAATCTACTTCCGAACTCTAGCTTAGATGAGAACGTAGTGACGGCGGCGCGGGCCAGCACGGACATACTGTCTAACGGATTCAAGCTAAGAAACGCCGGCGATTCAAATCCTAGCATCACCAATAAGAGCGGTTCAACCTACATCTACGCTGCCTTCGCTGAGAATCCGTTCAAGAACGCGCTTGCGCGATGAATTTCAAGTACAACAACGCACTTTAAGGAGTAACCCATGTTTGCAGTTGTTCAAAACGGCGCAGTGCGCCAAGTCCTCCAGATGGATGTCCCCTTCAGCGTGGGTGACAAACATTACTCCAGCAACTTCCTACGCACCTCCAGTGCTCAAGAGAAGCTGGAGGCCGGTGTTTGGGAGATCATTGAGGGCCCGCGCCCTGATGACCGCTTCTACTGGGTGAGCGGCCCCAACTATCGCGTTGTTGAAATCAGCAGCACCGTCGAGGCCAGCTTCCCGGCCACCCCCAAAGATCTGGAAGACCGGGAAGAGGTCGATCAAGACGGCAAGCCGATGTACGTCAAGGTGCTGGGCATGGTGGACGGCAAGCCCGCCATGGTGGACAGCGACAAGCGCCTGATCGCCAAGGGCCTGAAGTCTCAGTGGATCTCTCAGGTCAAGCAGCAGGCAGGCAGCCTCCTGGCGGCGACTGACTGGATGGTGATCCGCAAGGCTGAGCGCGGCGTTGAGATCCCCGCATCTGTGGCGACGTATCGCGCTGCGGTTGTGGCTGAGTGCGCGAGGCTCGAGGCCCAGATCGCCGCGGCAACCAGCGTTCAGGCTCTGATCGACGCCCTGGCAACCGCCAACTGGCCTATCGCGGAGTGAAGATGGACAAGCTGTCGCTGTCGATGACCCTGGTGAACCAGATCCTGGCTTACCTGGGGACTCGGCCCTACCAAGATGTGTATCAGCTCATTCAGGCCCTCCAGAAGGAGGCTGAGCAACAAGTAAAGGGCAATGATTGATCATGGACTATCAAGTGTTGTTCAATGTTGCTGTTGGGCTATCCGGCGTCCTCGGAGGTTGGATGCTGAACAACATCACTCGATCCATCAACTTGCTAGACAAGGATGTGAGAGAGTTGCCAAAGATCTACATTACCAAAGAGGACTATCGACGCGACATCGATGAGATCAAAGACATCTGTCGCCAGATCTTTGCGAAGCTAGACAACAAGGCCGACAAATAATGGTGTAAGCATGATCGATTGGCTGGTTTCTCTCGCGCTAGCCATATTGGTAGTTGCTTTGGCAGTTTTGTTGGTCTACAACATACTGCCAATTTTTGTATACACCATTAGATAAGAGGTGCGCTATGTCAGAGGAAACCAATCTCGCGTTGTTCAAGGCTCAAGTGCGTGCGGAGATCAGCCGCATGGAGGCTCAGAGCACCGCCAAAGAGGTGGCGGGCAAAGCCATCGGCAAGCACGGCCTCGCCTACATCACAGCCATTGTGGTGATTGGCGTGGGCGCCTCGATTGTTCTAGAGAACGAGAAGATCGCCGCTGTTATGGGCCTGCTGGGCGCTGCGCTCACGGCGCTGATCTCGATGCTCAACGGCATCGCTGGGGCCAATCCGAAGCAAGACAAGCCTGAGTTCGAGGTCATGAAGCAACTGATCGACAAGCTCGACCGCCTCGACCGCAAGGAACAGCCGATGCGCGTGGATGTGGAAGGCACCAAGGTCACCGTGACCAAGGGTGAAGACAAAGTCACCGCAGGAGGTGCGTGATGGACTGGCTTAAACAGATCGCGCCCACGGTTGCCACGGCGCTGGGTGGCCCGCTTGCGGGCATGGCGGTCTCCGCCATCTCCAAGGCCATCGGCGTCGAGCCCGACAAGGTGCAGGATGTGATCTCCGCTGGCAAGCTGGACGCCGAGCAGATTGCCAAGATCAAGATCGCTGAGATTGAACTCCAAAAGCAGGCCAACGAGCTTGGGCTGAACTTCGAGAAGCTGGCGGTGGATGACCGGAAGTCGGCCCGGGAGATGCAGGCCGCCACCCGGTCTATCGTCCCGCCCATCCTGGCCGGGGTCATCACGATTGGCTTCTTCGGCATCCTGATCCTGCTGATGACGGGCAAGGTGCAGGGGGACAACAACACCATCCTGATCATGCTGGGCTCGCTCTCTACTGCATGGACGGGGATCATTGCCTACTACTTCGGATCTTCCGCCGGCTCTCAAGCTAAGACTGAACTGATGTCCAAGACCAAATGACCATCCTAGCCCTCACCGAAACCCTGACCAAGCTCAAGATCGACCCCAAGTGGGCCGAGCCGCTGCTGGAGGTCTTTCACCGCTATGAAATCAACACTCCTAGCCGTCAGGCTGCGTTCATTGGTCAATGCGCTCATGAGTCTTCCGGGTTTAAAACGCTCCAAGAGAACCTGAACTACTCTGCCGAAGCCCTGATGCGGACTTGGCCCAGCCGCTTCCCGACGATGGAGGTGGCCCAGCAGTACGCCCGCAACCCCGAGAAGATCGCTAATCGGGTCTATGGGGGCCGGATGGGCAACGGCCTGGAGGAGGCCGGCGAGGGCTGGAAATACCGTGGCCGGGGGCTGATCCAACTGACCGGCAAGGACAACTACACGCTGGCCTCGGACGCCCTGAGCCAGGACTTCGTCAACAACCCGGATCTGGTGCTCGAACCCCGCTGGGCTGCCCTGACCGCGGGCTGGTACTGGAACAAGCGCCAGCTTAACAAAGAGGCTGATGCTAAAGACTACACCGCCATGACCAAGAAGATCAACGGCGGCACGATTGGGTTGAACGACCGTATCGCCCATATCCAGCACGCTCAAGAAGCCCTGATGGCTTAAAGGGGGCCTGATGAGCACCGCGACCAAGACTGACCCTGCCAAGTGGAAGAGGATCGTCTCCCAGGTTAAAGCCTCCGGCAAGGGCGGCAAACCTGGGCAGTGGAGCGCTCGCAAGGCGCAGCTTGCCACGCAGAAGTACAAGGGCAGCGGAGGGGGTTACAGGGGCCCTAAAAAGGCGGATAATTCATTAAGCCAGTGGACGAAGGAAGATTGGGGGACTCGATCTGGGAAACCGTCCACGCAGGGTAAAGAGGCAACTGGGGAACGGTATCTGCCAAGACAGGCCCGCGAAAAGTTAACTCCCGCCGAGTACGGGGCCACCACCCGCGCAAAACGAGAGGGAACGAGGCAAGGCAAGCAGTTTGTTCCACAGCCTGAGTCCATCAAGAAAAAGGTGTGGTAATGACGACAGCCGCTGTAATGACCTATGACTCGCTGGCCGCCGACATCGCTACCTATCTTGAGCGCACGGACACCGCCACGATTCAAAAGATCCCGACCTTCATCATGCTGGCTGAGCAGATCATCGCCAGCCAGATCAAGTTTCTCGGGAACCTGACCGTTCAAACCAGCCAGATGGTGGCCGGCAACCCGGTGGTGGACAAGCCCGCCCGGTGGCGCAAGACCGTCTCGATGAACATCACCGTGGATGGCAAGCGCCAGCCCGTGCTGCTGCGCCGCTACGAGTACCTGCGCGAGTACTGGCCCGACCCGACCAGCACGGATGTGCCCAAGTTCTACACGGACTACGACTACACCCACTGGATGGTGGCGCCGACGCCGGATGTCGCCTACAACTTCGAGGTGCTGTACTACGAGCGCGTGCAGCCGCTGGACTCGAGCAATCAGACCAACTGGTTCACCCAATACGCCCCGCAGGCCCTGCTGTACGGGTCGCTCTTGCAGGCCATGCCGTTCTTGAAGAACGACTCTCGAGTGCAACTGTGGCAGGCCATGTACAAGCAAGCCATGGATGTGCTGACCGCGGAAGACAAGCTGCGAGTGGCTGACCGTCAGGCGATTGCGGTCGATAGCTAAAGGATCATCAGATGAGCTACAACAGCCCATTCACTGGAAACGTCATTCAGCCGACTGACGTTTCTTTCCGTGCGGTCACTCTTTCTGCCAATACGCAGCTTCAGTGGCCGATCAACGGCAACGCCACCAACGACTACGCGGCTCGCATCATGGACGTCACCGCGACGTCTGCGGGGCTCGAGCTATGGATGCCTCCCGCGAACCAGACCTCGGTCGGCAATGACGCGCTGATCCGAAACGTCGGCGGCAACTCTTTTGATGTCCGCACGTTCGACGATGACTCGGCAATTGTCACCATTGCCCCGGGCGAGGCGAAGTACATTTACATCGAGACCAACCCGGACGAGTACGGCACCTGGGGCGTGATTGCTTTTGGGGTTGGTACGAGCAACGTCGATGCTGCGACTCTGGCTGGTTATGGCCTGCTGGCGGTGAGCAACACGCTCAACGTGAGCCACCCCGTTACTACGTTCTCGTCTAACACGACCGCCACCGTCGCTTTCCGGGCCCAGGCCTACGTCTGGACTGGCGGCGCTGGTACGCTGACGCTTGACCCCGCCTCCAGCCTTGGCAACAACTGGTTCATGTTTGTCCGCAACTCCGGTAGCGGCACGCTCACGGTTGCCACGACTGGCGGAGATCTGTTCAACGGCTCCTCGACGGTGTCTTTGCAGGCGGGGGACTCCTGCATCATCGTCTGCTCTGGCACCGCCTTCTACTCGGTGGGCCTGGGCCGCGCCACGCAGTTCAACTTCACGCAGCTTACCTACCCCGTGGTGAGCGGCACCTACACGCTGACCAGCAACGAAGCGGCCAACGTGATCATGAAGTTCACGGGTACGCTCTCTGGCAACGTGACGGTGATCGTCCCCGAGACCGTGCAGGTCTACTACATCCAAAACGCCACGGATGGAACGGTCAACAACTACACGGTCACGATTTCCACGGGTGTTTCCGGGGCCTCTACAGCCGCGATTCCCGCGGGCCAGCAGGCGACCCTCATCTGCGATTCGATCAATCTGGTCAACGCAAACACCATCTTGGCCGGCTCGTCTTCGATCAGCCTGATTGATGGCTCGGTGGGCTCTCCTTCGCTGAACTTTGGATCTGAGCCCACCACCGGTGTTTACCGCAGTGGCGCCGGCCAGTTTGACATCTCCGTCCTGGGCGTCAATCGATTTGCTCTGACGACCTCTGGCCTGAACATCAACGGCACCGGCAACTTCACCGGCGGTGTTCTTGGGGGCACGTTCTAATGGCCTCTAAGGTCTTCTCGCTTGATACGAAGCCTGGAATCCAGCGCGACGGCACCATTTTCGACAAGTTGTTTTACAACGATGGTCGGTGGGTGCGGTTTCAGCGTGGTCGGCCTCGCAAGATGGGGGGATACCGAGAGATCTCTGGTCAGTTGGATGGCCCCTCCAGGGGCATCTGGGTGACTCCTCAAGACGGCTTCACCAAGATCTTCAGTGGCTACTCTGATGGCTTGCAGGCCATCTCCGTAGACAACAACGGCATCGGCTCTGGCGTGTCCAGCTACACGCTAAGCGACTTCACCCCAAGCCCTAACAACCTGTGGCAGTTCGACGGCTTCTACGATGTTGGCGGGGCCGGCGTTGCAACTATCGTGGCTCACCCGGGGCAGGACTTGGCCCAGATCGACAGCACGGTCAATACGCCCGTCCTGATTGGCGCCGTCTCCGGAAGCACCCTGTCCAAGATCGGCGTGTTCACCGACTCCTTGTCCGTGAGCACCGGCAGCCCCACCGCCACGCTGGCTGTCGCCAATATCCTAGTTGGAGCGGGACAGACTGTCACCGGAACCAACATTCCTGCTGGCACGACCGTGGTCTCTGTGGTCGGCACGACGGTGACGCTGTCGCAAAACGCTACCGGCACCGCAACCGTGACGGCCACCTTTGACAACAACGTGGAAGTCTCGGGCGGCGTGGTGGTTCTGCATCCGTATGTCTTTGTCTACGGCAACAACGGTCTTATTCGCAACTGCGCTGCTGGCAATGCACAGGACTGGGTCTCTGCGGACGCCAACGAGACCAACGTGGCCTCTGGCAAGATCGTCCAAGGACTACCCGTGCGAGGCGGCTCCAACAGCCCCAGCGGCCTATTCTGGAGCCTGGATAGCCTTATCCGCGTGTCCTACGCTCCGCAGAGCCTGGGTGTGGCTGGAACGCAGAACTTTGCGGCTCCGACCTTCTGGCGCTACGACATCATCTCGAGCCAGACCTCGATCATGTCCAGCCAGTCGGTGATTGAGTACGACGGCATCTACTACTGGTGCGGCGTTGACCGCTTCATGATGTACAACGGCGTGGTCAAAGAGATCCCCAACGCCATGAACCAGAACTGGTTCTTCGACAATCTGAACTACAACCAACGTCAAAAGGTGTGGGTTCAGAAGGTTCCGCGTTACGGTGAGATCTGGTGGTACTACCCCCGCGGTGATGCCACTGAATGCACGGACGCGATTGTCTACAACGTGCGCGAGAACACTTGGTATGACGCTGGTCAGGCGCTAGGCGCCCGTCGCTCTGCTGGCTACTTCTCCCAGGTGTTTGCCTACCCGGTTAATGCTGGGTGGGATGTGAGCGCCGCAGAGGCTTTGGCGTCTGGCGTGTATGACACGACCAACGGCAGCGATCTGCTGTACGCCAACACCTACGACGGGGATGTTGTCTTCAACTGCACCGTCACTGGCAACGGCATCCCCGCGGACACCAGGATCGTCGGCATCACCACCAGCGGCATCAAGACCCTGTCTGGCCTGATCCCTGGTGCTGGCTATACGAACGGCTCCTACACCAACGTTCCGCTCACCGGTGGCTCTGGCTTTCAAGCAACCGCAAACATTACGGTGGCCGGTGGCGCGGTGACTACGGTCACGATTGTTTCTGCTGGCGCTGGTTACGTGGCAGGAGATGTCCTGAGCGCAGACGCTAGCGACATTGGCGGCACCGGGGCGGGCTTCTCGATTGCTGTAGCCACTCTGTGGGGCATGATCCTCACGATGTCGAATAACGCGACGGTTACCGATACGGGCGTCACCATCAACTTCACCACCACCCCGGGGCTCATCAGCCTGTGGCAGCACGAGTACGGGGTGGATGAGGTCAAGGGCCAGACGCAAAACGCCATTGAGTCTTACTTTGAGACCAATGACCTGGGCTGGGTCTCTGGAGGCCCGTCTGAGCCTGGGATGGTGGGACAGAACAACTGGCTCGATCTGGAGCGCCTGGAGCCGGACTTCCTGCAAGTTGGCGAGATGGAGCTGTACGTCACGGGCCGTCCGTATGCTCAGGTCGAGGATGTGACCACGGGCCCGTATTTGTTCCTTGCGGGCACGGGAAAGATCGATCTGCGTGAGCAGCGTCGGGAGTTGCGTCTGAAGTTCCGATCTGACGTCCAGGGTGGCGACTACCAGATGGGCCGCGTGATCGTCAGTGCCGACTTTGGCGATGTGAGGGGCTACGGTGGCTCTTAATCCCGCCCTCGTCTATGACCCCAGGTACCACTCGTTTGAGTCCTGGGCGAGCCTTATGTGCGAGCTGTATGCGCCCCAGCAGCTCGAGATCCCCGGCCCGTTTACGGACTGGAAGGCTTGGGGCAACGGCATCCGCGCCATCGATGTGTTTGCCAACGAGGCGATCCCGATGACGGACAATTTTGAAAACTGGATGGACTGGGCCATGGCCTTGATGGGCGCAGTCAATCCAAGACAAACGGCATAACCATGGACGAACAAGAGCAGCAAGAGGTCTACCGGATCGCCAGCGAGTACTTCCTGCAAGAGCTTGGCTCCGAGGAGCGGGCTCAGGAGGCGCTGAACAAGCTCGCCTCCCTTGTGCAGGAGGAGGGCGCCAAGCTCGTTCACATTGGCGATGTGCTGTTCCTCGTGATCGTTCGCGGGCAGGGCGTGGTCGAGGTTCATACCATCGGCACGCAAGTGAATCCCCGAGAGTTGGCGCAAAACTTTGTTGAGCTAGCCGCCTATTTGCAAAATATCGGCGTCAAAGTAGGTTATACCTACAGCGAAGATAATAGGTTTGCTCGTCTTGCAAAAATGACCGGCTTGCCAATCAGACAGACAAAAGCTGTCATTGGCGACAAGCAAGTCAACGTTTACATAATGGAGTTCTGAGATGCCAGCAGTACCAGTCGTTCTGGCGGTAACGGGCGTATCGGCGGGTATTGGCGCTGGTGTTGCCACGGCTATTGGCCTGGGCACCGTCAGCACCGCCGTTGCCACCGCCATCGGTACGGGCGTTGTGGCTGGCGCCATGACCGCGGCTGCGGGCGGTGATGCTGGCGACGTCCTGAAGTCTGCGGTTGTAGGGGGCGCCACTTCCTTCGTTGGGGGGGAGATAGCTGGGGCGGTCGGGCAATCGGTTGCAGAGGCCACAGGAAGCGCCGCAGCGGGCCAGATTGTGGGCAACGTGGCTGCGGCAGGGGTGACCAGCGGCGGCGACGAAGACGCCATGCTCAAGGCCGGCTTGCTATCTGGGATTGGCGCCGGCATCAAAGAGGCTCGAACCGCCGCGGTGGACGACTACCTCCAGAGCATCGATCCTCAGCCCTACGGCGACTCCTCCGGAGAGTTTGACTATCTGGCTGCGACGGGAGAGGCCGCAGATGCCTCTTTGTACCCGCCCCAAGACTTTGGGGTTCCGGTAAGCATGGATACGCCCTTTTATTCCGGCGACATGAATTCTGGAGTTAGTGCGTATACACAAAACCCGGACGGCACTTCTACATATAAGTACGACGACGGAAGCTCATTAACTATCGACAGTTCGTCGAATATTGTTGATTACATCCCGTCTGCTGACATTCTCAGAGCCGCGCCTGAATCTCAAAATCTTCAGGCCGAAAGAGATCTGGAGCAGAAGCTGGCTGCGCTCAATATCGCCCAAAGGCTTGCGCCGACGGCGGTTAACGCCCTGCTGGAAAAGAGCAGGCCGACGACGGGCTCCTCGTATGGCACCTACGGCACATACGGCACCGCCGGCGCCCTGGGGCTGCTGTCTGATGCCACGACCAGCGATGAGTCGGAAGACCTCAAGCATCTGGTGGCTCGCATCGGCAAACCCAAAGAGCAGGCCGGCGACTTTTCTAGCTTCCTATCGCCTTTCTTCTCGAAGGCTGATGTCGAGGCACCCTTCCTTAATGTTGAGGACTCCGGAGTTTTGCCGGACAATAACAATAAGACTGAGACGGCGTTTATGCAGCCTTACTTTAACTATGGGTCAGAGTCGCCGATTGAGCAGATTCTGAACTTTGGCGGGGATCAACAGGTCAACCCGAACGAGAACTTGCTTGCGGCCTCCGGTGGCGCCATCTCGCCGCTGATGGGCGGTGGCACGCGATACGGGCGATATGCCCTTGGGGGTATGGCTTCGCCTCTGATGGCTGCCGCTGGCGGCAAGGCCAGGGTGGACTTTCGCAAGGGTGATGCGGTGACTGGGCCCGGGGATGGGCAGTCTGATGACATCCCTGCCATGCTCGCGGATGGCGAGTTTGTGTTCCCCGCGGATGTGGTTGCTGCAATCGGCAATGGTTCGACTAAGGCTGGATCGGACAAGCTGTACGACATGATGCACAGCATCCGCAAGCACGTAAGATCCGCCAAGCCCAAGGACTTACCGCCCGAAATCAAGTCCCCGCTGGACTTCTTGAAATCGTAGGAGCGATAGATGGCAACAATTCTTGACCCGAACATCAATCGGTTGGTCACTGAGACTCAAAGAAAGACCACCGAGGCTCCTGATTACTACACCGACTACCTGTCTGGCCTGTCTAAGGCTGGCACGACTGAGCTTGCAAAGACCCCGGATCAACTCGTTGCGCCTCTGACTGCGTTGCAGCAGCAGGGTTACGCCGCGGTTCCTGGCGCCGCTGAAGCCTACCGTCCGCAATTGACGACTGCACAGCAGACCGCGGCCCAGGCATCGGGCGTTTCTTCCGGCGACATCTCTCGCTTCATGGATCCCTACACCCAGAACGTGGTGCAGGAGATGGAGCGTCTGGCCCAGCAAAACATCCAGCGCAACGTGATGCCCAGCCTCACGGCTGCCGCGGTGGGCCGTGGTGACCTGGGTAGCCGCCGGTACGCTGCTGCTACGGGTCAGTCCCTGGCCGACATTCAGCGCAACCTGACGGGCCAGCAATACGGCGCTCTGAGCGCTGGCTACAAGACCGCTCTTGATGCGGCCATGAGCGAGGCTCAGCTACAGAATCAAGTGGCCCAGACGCAATCGCGTCAGGCTCAAATGGAGCAGGAGCTGGGTCTGGCTGGCGCTAAGGCCATGACGACCGCCGGCGGTGAGCAGCAGGCCTACGAGCAGGCCCGACTGGAGTCTCCGCTGAAGGCCGCGACCGCTGTGTCCAAGCTGATGCAGGGCCAGTCCGTGCCTCTGAGCACGCTGCAAAGCATTACCCGTCCCGCCAAGGGCCAGGGCGGCTCTGAGCTTGGTGGCTCGACCATGGGCCGGATTGAGTCCCTTGGCGCATACATCAAGGACACGATGTCTGACAAACCCGTCAGCACCGTTGCTCAGTTCTTGCGGTACATGGGCATCAAGCCCACCGGCCCGGGCGGTGCGTACACTCCCGCCGAGCTTGCTGGCGACTTCTCGTATCAGAACATTCCCTCGCTGTCGGATTTGCAGGGCGCAGAGACCACGGGCGACTGGGAGCAGCAATACGAAGACTATCTGGCCCAGCAGGAGGCGGAAGCAGCGGGGCAGGACTTCACTGATTACGCCAATCAATACGGCTCTGACGACTTCTATCCCTAAAGACTGAACTATGGCAACGACTTCACCTCTTGCTGCCGCTCTGAAGCCGACGTTTGCCGTCGATGATGAGAGCGAGGCCAAGTATCAGTCTGCCTTGAGGCAGCTTTCTGACGCCTTGGAAAAGCGCCGCAGACTCCCAGGGGATGCGGTCAACGCGGGATACCTTGCGGGCCTCAACGACCCGAGCGTGCGCGGCATGGGCTTCTTCGCGGAGTTTGCCTCTGGCCTCAAGGGCGCTCGAGAGGCTCAAATGCAAGAGGCCAAAGAAGAGGCAGATGTCGCAGCCCTTCGCCTGCAAATTGCCCAGGCTGAGCGCGAGATGTCTCGCCGTCAGAAGGGCTTCCAGTTCCTCACCGGCGGTCAAGAGCCGACCCCTGTCATTCGCGGGGCTCGACCCGCACCCGCTGGCGCCCCCGCTCCTGCTGGCGCACCCGCCGCTGGTGCTCCGGCTGCCCCTGCTGCCCCTACGGCTGCACCGGCTACTCCTGTTGTCACCGCTGGCAACCAGTCTGGCCGCGGCGTGATGATTGGTGGCCGCGAGGTAACTCCGGCGCTTATCGCCCAACTGAGCTACGTAGACCCCGAGCTGAGCAAGGCTCTGGAGCAGCAATACAAGCTCACCATGGAGTCGATTGCTGTTCAGCCCACCGGCTATGTAAACAAGCTCACGGGCGAATTCACGCCCTTCGGCGGCAAGGCGCCGGTGACTCGCTTTGTCCCGGGGAACCCCGCCACCGGTCAGAAGGCCATGACGCTGGAGCTGTCTGAAGAGGACGCCATTGCGTTTGACAAGGCCCGTCGCAACAATGATGCGGCCACGTACTATCGAATCATCGACATGTACACCAAGCCGCTGGCTCGCCCCGCAGCCGCTCCTGCCGCGGCTCCGACGGGCCAGGGCGAGCTGGCTGTTGGTACGGTTACGCCTGGATCTACAGTTGCCAAGCCTCCCGCGGGCTCGTTTGCTCAGACTCCTGGCGAGGCTCAGTCGGCGCGAGAGGTTGACCAGAAGGTACGAGAGACCCTGGCTGTTGGCGAGGCCACGCAGGCGCTCAAGGCTACCGCGGAGGTCAAGACCGCAGGCAAGGCCGCTCTTGCTCTGCTGCCAGTTTATGAGCGGATGGAAAACATCCTGAAGACCCCCGGCATTGAAAAGGTCATGGGTGTGCTCGAGCGCGGTGATGTGCAAAGCGCCCTGGGCAGCTTGGTGGAAGAGGCTGTGCGCGTGGGCAACTTCAGCGTCGGCATCCCTGCTGTTCGCAAGATCGTCGCGCAGACCGGCGCTCCGCAAGAGGTTATTGACCAAGCGGCAACGCTGGGTCAGCTCCTGGCGCTGACTCAGTTTGAACAGCGCAAGGGCCTGGGCTCCGGTACGTCTGTGTCTAACTTCGAGCAGCAGATGGTCAACGCCATGGGCCCGAACATGGCTGATACGCTGCGCTCGTTCCGCCAGAAGCTGAGCTTCATGCGCGAGAAGGCCAAGTTTGAGGCCGAACTCGCCAAGGTCATGCGCTCTAAGAAGATGCAGTACGAGGACTTCGAGGATACGCCCGAGTTCGAGCGCATGTTCTCTGATTACCGCAACCGCGTCGTCAACATTGTGTATCCCGGCGGCGCTCCGGGCCGGCCTGCTGCTGCCCCCGCCGCCTCTGCTGCCTCTGCTGCAAGTGCGCCGATCACGCCTGAATCGCTCAGAGAGAGACTTAATCGTCAAAGAGGCAATCCGTAATGGACGATCTTAAATTCATCGACACGCTTGATGACGAGCAAAAGGCCAACCTTGCTCGCGTGATTGATGCCGCGAACAAGTACGGCGTCAACCCGCGGCTGGCGGCTGCTCTGGCCTACACCGAGAGCCAGCTTCGGCACAAGAGCGGGGACAAGCTGGTGCGCGGCTCTGCGGGCGAGATCGGCATCATGCAAGTCAAGCCCGGGACTGGCAAGCTCATGGGGTATGAGCCTAAGCAGATCATGGACGACCCAGAGGCCAACATTGACGCCGGCATAAAGTACCTCAAGCAGGCGATTGATAAGTTTGGCGACCCCGTGCTGGGGGCTGTCGGATACAACGCTGGGCCTGATCACCCGTTTTTCCAGGGTAAAGGAGACCCTCCCGCGCAGTCCGTCGATTACGTGAATCGTATCAGGGCTTACGGTGGTTTTTCTGAGCCCGTGGCCCAGGAAGAGGTGGCGCAAGAGGCTCCGCCGGAGTTGGTTCCTGCCGAGCCCGAGTCGGATAACCGCACCGCGGTGGCCGCCGGTCTAGGCGGTGCAGCGGGAACTGCCCTGGGACTCGGTCAGATGGCCGCTGGAGCGGTTTTTGGCGGTGGGGCTAATGAACCCCCCGCCGGCGCCAGACGGCTTCCTGGCGGCCCTATGAGCCCCGGGCAGAAGTGGGCCTCCAAGGTCACCGGCGTGATGCGCGAGGGCGCTGATACGGTGGCTGAGGCCGCACAGTCCTATCACCGCGCCATGCCCTCGGGCAAGGTCTCTGGCCCGCTTGCCAAGAAAGGGTTCATTGGCCCTGGCTCGCTGTCCATCCACGGTCAACCCCCCGCCCCCGGCCCCCTAGCCCGCACGGCTGCTGCTGTTGCGCCGGTTTTGCAAAGCCCCGTCGCTCGCTATGGTCTGGCGGGCGCCGGAATGGCTGGTAACGTGCAAGAGTTCATGACTCGCCGCCAGCAAGAAGATGTGCCTGGGCAGGTCTTGACTGGCACCGGAGCCCTGGGAAGCGCCATGATGATGTCGCGTAATCCCGCCGTTTTGGCGCTTGGCGGCGGTATGGCGGCTGTTTCTCCGCTTGCTCTGGCGGTGCTGGATCGGGCCCGCAAAGTCCGAGCCGAGCCTCCGGTAGCTCCTGCGACCGCAGCGGAAATGCAAGAGGCTCAAAGCCCTGTCTTCCGCTATGCTCGACCCTGACCGGTGTGTCTCCCACCGGTTGCTCTTGCAGTTGCCAGATCTCAAGAGCCTTTGCCCCGGCCTTAGAGCCGGGGTTTTTTAGAGTAGTCCAGCGCGACGGGCCTGATCAATCTGCTCGTCGGCCATCATGAGATCTTCTCGCACGGCCACCCAGTCGGTACCGCGGCACAGGGCCTCCCTGATTTCGTGGTACCTCTTGGCGTCCTCTTGCATGGAGGAGATCATGATCGCAAAGATGGGAAGCTGAGCCTCTGTCCAGCCGTCCCCAAATAGCGCGGTGATGAACTCACTGGGCGTCACAGGGGCCCTCTGTACTCTTCGAGTTTCTCGGCCACCAGGGTATTGAGGCTTCGCACAAAGCTGATGCAGGCCTTGCGCTCCGTGCGGACGATCTCCGGCATGGCGGCCATGATGAAGGCATCCGCCAGCGCCTGAAGGTCTTCCTCGAGGAAGTTGTGGTTCTCCTGAAGTTGGCACTTCATGAACGCCTCTTTGATCTGTTGAAGGTCAATGTAGGGGTTCATGCTTCAGTCACCGCTTCAGTCAGCACAGGTACTTCAATTTGGGAGAGCGGCGCAACAACCTTTTTGGCCGGTTTGCGACCGGGCTTCTTGCGAGGGGTGCCGTCAGCCTTGACGCCGTACTTGTACTTGCGGGGCTTCTTCATTGAGTCCACGACAGGCAAAGCGATGAGGCTCTTGCTGTTCATCGCCAGATAGCCCTCGAGTTCCCAGATCTTCTCAAACGCATTCTTGTACGCGATCTCGCGGCCAAGGGTCAGGTTGAACTCATTCTTGTTGATGCACGACGAGGTGCCGATGACGGAGAAGCCGTTGGCAAGCTGGAGCTGGCAGATGGTGGTGCGACCATCGGGCATCACAACGTACACGGCGTCTTTGATTTTTGATTTGATGTGCTCTTCTTTGATCATGGTGGTTCCAGTTTTGGTTAAGGGTTAAAAGATGTTCCAGTCTTCAGCAAGGATGTCGGTCTGGCTTGCTAGCCATGGGACTCGAGCGCCGGGGGTGTTGATCGCGTCCTGCGGGTAGTTCAGATACAGGTACGGAAGCGTCATCTTGCTGTGCGCGTCGGGGACTTGCATCTGCACCCACAGGCCTTTGCCGTTCCATCCAGATCTGGCTGCCTTCTTCCCAGCTTTCAGTGCCTCGAGGGCTTCTCCAAAGTTCATGTTCTCTCCAGTTTTGAGTTTCAGATTCTTTCGCACTTGATGGCGGGCATCAGGACGGCTTGCAAACCACTTGGACAGCCTCTTGTCGTCGTCTTGCAGTAGCCCTGGGGGCCATCCTGTTTTCTGCATCAGAAAGGGTGGGGTACTCGCTGCGTCTGGGTAACGCGGCGGCCTTTAGAGTGACCGCTTTCCGCCCAGCATCCGCTTTCCCCCGATTCAGATTAGTAGCAGCCGCACTGCATCTTGCCGCTGATGGTCGAGAAGCACTGATAGCGAGTGCCAGCAGGACAAGCGGCGAAGGCGGAGAACGAGACGATAGCCAGAACGATGGCAGCGATTGATTTCTTCATGAAGATGCTCCTTAAAAAGCGCCAAACCAAACCCCGGTGCCGTGTACACAGCCGATGGGGAAGAAAATTGCACCTGCCAACAAGAAAAGCCACTTGCTAGTTGAGATGCAAACTATCACATGCGTCAGCCATGCAAGACCTACCCACGCGATGAGTCCGATGTTCAAAAGATCTTTCATTTGTCTCCTCACTTGTGCTGGTTCTTGGCCTGCCAGTACTTGAGCAAAGACTCGAACATGCTCCAGCCCCGGGACAGATCCTCTTGCGACCACTCCACGATCTTGCAAAGCCCAGGCTCGAGGACTGAGGCAAAGACGTTCGCGCAGCGAGCCTCTGGCATTCCCAGGCCCACACGGTAGGCAGCAAGCTGCATCATGTGCTCGTCATAGGCCTCGACCTTGTCCATGGTCTCTTTGGTGAACTCTTTGGACTTGACGTCCAGCACGATCCCGGGCGCGTACAGATCCACCTTCCCGCCAAAGCCTAGCTCGTGAGCGAAGGATTTCTCGGGCAGGAAGTGCAGATCACCAAACTTCTCTTTGATCGCGCTGCTCACGCCGATCTGATAGTCGGACATGGCCTCATCGACCTCGCCCTCGTAGTGCTTCTCGATGGCTGCATGGACTTTGGTTCCGCGCTCCGCGGCCATCTTGGCGTGCTCTTTGGAGTCGGCCACCACGCGGGTGACAAACGACTCCTCAGACTCGCCATTCACCCTGGGGAGGGTGAGGGCTGCTAGAAGCATCTGATTGAGCTTCCAGGCCTCCAGGCCGGGGCTGGCGGCGCACTTGATGATGGTGGTCACCGAGGGCACCAGACTCATCTTGCGTGCGTCTCTGAGGGTTGTGGCCCTCATGCCCCCCTTGGCGGCCTCCACCGAGTACTGGGGGGTGCCATCCCTGCGGTACCAATGCAGGGATTCCGATGCTCGAACAATGATGCTCATTTGATTAGCTCGTAGACGCCCACCACGCGGGCGTGTGCCGCGGGTGATCGGGATGGGATGTACCCGACGCGCTTCCAGCACTTCTCACGGAAGACGCTGCCGGTTGCGTTGGGGTGAACCGACTCGGGCCGGGGGCAGGCCTCCAGAACCTCGTCGATAGAGACCGAACCCCTCCAGGCTGCAATAGCTTTGGCGGTGGAGCGGGCCTTATCGACCCAGCTCGAGTGGTTCTTGTAGACCTTGGCAACCCCGGCATCCCGAAGCTGCTCACCTGTCGGATTGATGTCAAACAGGTGCAGGGTCATGTTGGCCTTAGAAGGGGATGTCGTCGTCAAAGTCATCCATGGCTCCCTTGGGTTGGGTTTTGGTCTGCGGGGCGGCGGCAAACAGTGCCTTCCACTCCGGGCTCTCCTTGATCTGGTTCTTCAGGTAATCGCTGAAAGTCTCGAACATCTCCATGTCCGGCTCGCCCAGGGTGAACATCTGCGCGGCGTTGACGCCTTTGGGCATGGAGCCCTTGAGGGCGGTGGGCACGGGGGTGACGTTGACCACGTTGGCGTAGACGCCGTCACCGGTGCGGCGGGGCTTGTGCTGCACGTTGATCATGCAGAACTTGTCCAGCACGTTCTTCAGGTCAAAGCGGCGCTGCTCCTCTTCGGAGAAGGGCTTGCCGCGCCACGCCTCGAGGTCTTTGCGAAGGTTGGCCTTCTCTCCCCAGGACAGGGTGTAGTCCTTGGTGATGATGAAGGGCTCGCCCTTGTCAGTGACGATGGGGGAGCCGTCTTCGTCAGTGCCATGCACTTCCCAGACGATCTTGATCTTGCGAAGGAAGTTGACCTTGCCCTCGTACTCTGACTTCTGGGTGCCCAGATCGATGATGCGATAGCAGCGTGCGAGGTGCATACCCGCCGGGACGGGTTTGAAGGAACCGCCAGTGCTTTCAGCGAAGAGACTCATTTTTTAACTCACTAAGTTGTTTAAGGAAGATGGAAGGATCTGTGGTGAAAGGGTCGGGAAGTTGGTTTCGTATCTGGTCTTGTTCGAGTCTCCATTGCTGATATTCGGCTTGGGCTTGGGGGTCGTTCAACCACTCCTCGTATTCTTGTTGGAAGGTCATTCAGAGCTCCCAAAGAAGATGGCAATGCCCGCCTCTGTCGGCAGGGTCATACCGTGGGCGATTGTGTTGTTCACATCGATTGCGTCGTTCAGGCCCTGCCCGATACCGACGAAGAAGTGCAGGCGCTCGGAGTTGGGCTCCAGGGCCATGACAAAGACCAGCCGCCCGTTCTTTTGTTCATCAAAGAATGCGTCTTTGTAGATGAGTTCTTCCATTACGCTCTCCAGAACAGAACGTCCAGCAGGACAACAATGATGGCAAGGAGAAAGATGATGCGCTGTATGCGCTCAACGCGGGTCATCATGCGACCGCCGCCAAGGCAAAGATGACGACCGCCAGGATCGCGCAGTAGATGACCCAGCCAGCGATGCGGCGCTCACTGAACTCGGGCTCGATGCCCAGCAGGACGCCCTGCCAGTAAACATCCTCGCGGGAGTTGTAATCAACGGGGGGCGGCGTGTAGGCCCCACCGATTCGGACGCCCGTGCGTGTTTGCAGGGGCAGCTCTTCGTACTTCATATCGTTCCTTTCCAAAGCGTGCTATCGACGCAAAGCAATTACACCACAAATTTAACAGGGTGTACAAAGATTTCTCTTGTGTTGCTTTTTAACGTCATGTTATAGTCGTGTGGAGGAAACGAACCATGATCGACTACGCTCACCCCACGATGATGGCCGAGAAGGCCCTGAAGGACTTGCACGAGGCGATGCTCCTGCGTCGGTATGACCGGGCCCTCGTGGAGGGCAAGGCGGCGCTCCAGCACATTGCTGACGCTCTGGTGGCAATCGAACACGCACGGAAAAAAGATGACGCTAGCTGAGTACTTCGCCACGGAGCCCCGTGGGGCCAAGATCGAGATGGCTCAGTACCTGGGTATCACCGCCACGTACATGAGCCTGCTGATCCACGCTCAGAGGCGCCCGAGCCCTCAGATGGCCCTGAAGATCGAGCAGGCCACCCAGGGGCTTGTGACCCGCAGCGAGCTGCGTCCTGACATTTTTGTTGACGAGCCCAAGGCTGTCGCATAGATTCGAGTTTTGAAACCCGGCTAGGTGGGGGGTAGCTACCCCCCCGAAAAGCGAGCCTCCCCGCCTGCCGACGTTTCTTCTGTCAGAGGGAGGACAGAGGAGAGGTGCGATGCACTACTACCAATTTAACATTGGCGACTATCAGTCGCACACCGCCCATCTCACCGAGATGGAAGACTTGGCCTACAGGCGTCTGCTTGACTGGGCCTACCTGCACGAGTCCCCGATCCCGCTAGATCTCGAGCAGATCTCCAGGCTCATCCGTATGCGCTCGCACAGCGACTGCATTGCGTCCGTCCTGCAAGAGTTCTTCGTCCGCACTGAGAACGGATGGGTCTCGCAGCGGGTTCAGCAGGAGATTGAGGCCGTTGGTGCTAAGAAAGAGAAGGCCAGGGCATCAGCCAAGGCCAGATGGGATGCGAACGCATTGCGAGCGCAAAGCGAAGGCAATGCTCCCATTACCCAAGACCCATTACCCAAGACCCAAGACACAGAACCCAAGATAGAGGTACCTAACGGTACCCGTCAACGCGAGACGTTGACCCCTGCCGCACCGACCGATGAAATCGTGGCTCTGTACAACGAGAAGCTGCCGATGCTACCCAGGGTCACGGTGGTCAACGAAAGCCGCCGTAGGGCCATTTCTGCGCGTTGGAGGGAGGTTGTCACCGCTGACAAGCTGGATCGCCAAAAGGGCCTGGAGTTCTTCGCGTGGTACTTCGACATGGTCAGCCAGTCCAAGTTTCTGACCGGCAAGGCCAAGGACTGGAAGGCCGACATCGATTTCCTCTTCAACCCGTCCAAGTTCCCCCGCGTGATCGAGGGTTTCTACCATAAGGATCAATGACATGAGCTACCAAACCGCCAAGCGTAACTACGAGTCCGAGAAGCTCGAGGTGGGGTCTTCCGTGCTGCGTTGCAGCAGATGCCAGAGCGAGACTGCCCGGGAGCATCTGAGCGCCTATGGGGCTATGTGCTTCGGGTGCTTCCAGGCCTACTGCAAGGCCGCTCCGCACTACGAGGTGAAGGCCGACTACCCCAACGATCCTTTGGCCTGGGCAAGGCGGATCATCGACAAGCAAAGGCTTGGCATTCCGGTTGGCATCTTTGCTGCCAAGCTGGCTCAAGATGCCTTGGGGCGCAAGCATGAATCATGAGCAAGCCAAGGCAATCCTCGACGCCGCCCGTGAGGGGCGCGATGTTGATACGTCCGCCATCTTCTGTGCCCTGCATGTCACCGGAGACCTTGGAGCACATGAGGGACTGCGAGGCCAGGGAGTGGATCTCGAGGTACCGCAAGAAGATTGGCGAGGTTGGCTCCGCGCCAGCGCAATCATGGTGGGCCGAAGTAAAGAGTGACATCAGAAAGCGCAGAGGAGATGAGGCGCTGCGTGATTTAATTAACAGGATGAACAAGGAGAAGGCCAATGTCAAAACCGGAACTGAGTGACTTCCAAAAGCGCTTCCTGCTGGGCGCTGGCGCTGGGCAGACGCTGTACACCGAGAAGGAGTTCAGCGAGGCAATGACCCAGGCCAAGGCGGAGATCATGGCTATCGCCATCGAGACCAGCAAGCAAGCCGTGATGATTGAGCGGCAAGCCTGCGCTGAGATGGTTCATGCCGCGGGCCACACTGAGCTTGCTGAGCAGATCCTCAACCGCATCCCGAGCCAGCGGCAATGAGGATCGAGCTGGACTTCCCGCCTGCGGAGCTGTTTCCCAACAGAGCCGCGGGCAAGCACTGGGGTGCCGTCTACAAAAAGAAGATGGACTACAAGCACATCTGCGGGGTGCTCACGATTGATCAGGTCAAGCAGCGCCTGCAAAACCCCAAGTCCATCGCTCTGACCCTTACGTACCGGATGCCCGACGGGCGCCACCGAGACGCGGACAACCTGCTGGCTGCGAGCAAGGCGGGCCTGGATGCCATGGCGATGGCCCTGGGGGTGAACGACAAGATTTTTGAGCCGATCACGATCCGCCGGGTCTACAAGTGCGACCCTCCGATGCTCGTGGTGGATCTGGAGATTTCGTATGAGTGACAAGATGATCGACCCGCAGGCCGCGGTGGATTACATGATCGCCAAGTCTGGCGAGTACGCCCAGGCCAAGGCCAACCGGATCTACCTCGAGGAGTACCGCAAGAGCCTCAAGAGCCAGCTCATGAAGGACGCCCTTGCGGGGGGCTACGAGGCCGCCAACGCCCAGGAGAGGGAGGCGTACTCCAACCCGACCTACAAACAGCACCTGACGGCCCTTAAAGAGGCGGTAGAGGCGGAGGAGAGGTTGCGCTGGATGCTGATCGCCGCTGAGGCCAGGATCGAGGTCTGGCGCTCCCAAGAGGCCTCTAAACGCACCGAACACAGGATGACGGTATGAACGGGGTTCTACGCTGTGCGGTGTGTGATAAGCCCGTAGACATGATCGAGACTGTTAATGACCCGATGACATGGAACCGCATATTCCGCGCCTACTGTCACGGGGAAGTCGAGGAGGCCACTATCAGCGATTTAACTATCGTGGATAGCCTGGGGATCCAATTCGATACTGCTTTTCGTCGAGCCAAACTTGAGAGGCCAAATGAAAAATCCACCACCTAAAGAGACTTGCCTTCAGTTGGCTAAGTTTTACTGGGACATCCGCCGTCCCGACTTGAGCTGGGACTTCCTGTTCCTGTGGGGCTTTTACGAGATGTACCTGAGCTGGTGGGATGACGACGCTCGCTGAGAAAAAGCATATGAGTGCGGTGGCGGAGCTGGGCTGCTGCGTCTGCCGGCGCATGGGCTACGAGGGCACCCCCGCGGAGCTGCATCACCCCCGGGCCGGGGTAGGCGGGGCAAGGCGCTCGAGCCACTGGGATGTCATCCCCCTATGTCCGGAGCACCACCGCGGCAAGACAGGCGTCCACGGCCTGGGAACCAAGGGCTTTCCCAAGCACTGGGGCTTTACCGAGGCGGAGCTTCTGGAGGACGTAAAACTGTTGTTAAAAGGCGAAACGTAGCGAAAGACCCCATATTTTTATGGGGATATTGCATTGTCCTTTAACTTGGCGTTAGAATTCCCTCACTGCAATTCGCAGGAACGATACGGAGAATTCACATGAACGCCAATGACATCGCCCTGACCCAAGTTGACGAGCTGGGTCTGCTGCTCTCCCAGATCGCCGAGCTGACCAAAAAAGCCGACGCCATCAAGGACGCCCTCAAGGATGCCGCTACCTCTGGCGGCTCCAAGGTCGTCGAGGGCAACCTCTTCAAGGCCACCGTTGTCGAGTCCAACCGCAAGGTTGTCGATTACTCTGCGCTGATCGCCGAGCTGGGCTGCACTGATGAGCAGCTTGCCCGCTTTACCAAGATCACCGCTGTCTTCTCCGTCAAGACCGCCGCCCGCTAAGGAGTCATCATGAGCGCCGCCTCCATCCCGACCACCAACTCCCAAAACTTTGTTTACGTCTCTGACTTTCACAAGCATGTTTGGCTGTCGATTCAACTTCAAAGTGGCAGCATTCATGTGACTATGAACAAAGAGCAAGTGCAGATGCTGATTGACGAGCTTGCCAAACTAATTGAGGCTAGCCATGTTTGAGGTGCTGGGGTATACCAACTACATTGCCAACTTGATCGTTGGCGACCTCAAGGCGCTGGATTACGAGAAGATCTTGTCTAGCGTCTCCCGCGCCAAGTGGCAGCGAGAGGATGGCGAGATGACGGGCCGACAGACGATTGATGTGCAAGATCGATACGGCAACGCGTATCGAATCATGGTGGAGATGCTATGACCGACAAAACCGGAGGCCCTGCGTTTCCAGCGCAGTTCTTTGACGAACGTGCAACTGGCATGACCCTGCGCGACTACTTTGCTTCTGCTGCCTTGCAAGGGTTGTGCGCGGGGTTCTCTGCGATTGATTCGCGCTGGCCCAGGGATGACGAACCCGAGGGATATGACGTTGTCGCAGAGCACGCATATCACATTGCTGACGCCATGCTGAAAGCGAGGCAACGATGAAACGCGCTCTCTTGTGTCTGGCCCTCGTGGCGGGCTCTTCTCATGCGTACTTCAAAGACGGCAACAAGCTGCTAGCTGAGCTAAACAGCAACACCGGAACGAACATACTGCCAGCGGTGGGCCTTGGATACATCACCGGGGTTGCGGATGCGTTGTACGGCGTCACCAACTGCCCGCCGGAGAACGTCACCGCGGGCCAGATTCGTGACATGGTGAAGAACTATCTGGACAACACCCCAGCCATTCGTCATCTGCCCGCCAATCAGATCGTGTCGCATGTTCTCAAGAGCGTATGGCCCTGCGCCGCTGCGCCTGGGGGGAGACCGCTATGAACAAGACCCCGCAGGAAGAGTGGGATGATTTCATGTTCAACTTGAAGTTTTGGCTCGTTGTCACCTGTGCGGGCCTCTTGATCTACGAAATCATCAAGCTGTTCTGAGGAGACCCAATGAAATGCAGTTGCCCCGCGGGCAGTCCTTTCCATTGGAAGGATGAGAAGCGGCCATCGATCTTCGCCACGGACAACAGCGTCAAGCTGTCTATCAATCAAAGTGCCGTGGTAGACCGCGAGCGAGAGAAGGGCCACGACATCAGTCATGTGGCGGGCCTGTCCGTCAAAAGTCATTCCGAGCGCATCCTGAATGTTCGCCAGTTCACCGTCTACACCCGGGCCAAATGACCGAACCGACCCTCAGCAAGGGCCTCATGTTGGCCTTGGTGCTCACCCCCCTGGTGGTCTCCTGTGTCGTCCTGTTGCTCCTATGAGGGTCACCAAGCGGCAGGCCCAGGTGCTGGACGCCCTGTGTGAGTACGGCCACAACAAGCTCATTGCCAGGGCCCTGGGCGTTGACGTCAAGGCTGTGGAGGCCGTCATCTCCCGGGTCAAAACCAGAACCGGGGTTGACTCCCGGGTGGTGCTGGCGGTGCGCTGGGATCGCTACAAACGATCCATAGGCTAGGGCTATCGTCCTTTAACAATCCATGAATATCTTTTTGTTGACGTTACCGGTAACGATGCCACAATGGAGCCATCAACAACGCAACAGGAGAAACGACATGAACAACTACGAATACGCCAACGCCACCGACGAGCAGCTCGAGCAGTGGGCCTGGGAGGCTTATCAGGCCGAGCAAGATGATGCGTATGAGGAGCGCGTCTGCGCTTACTACGCCGCCCGCGGACAAGCCAACCTGTACTAACAAAACCCGGCCCTTCGGGGCCTCATCTGGAGAACCACCATGAACCCCTATACCCCCGGAACCCGTGAGCACGCCGACTGGCAGTTTGGCTACGACAACGAGCCTTGGAGTGCTCCGGCTGATAACGCCAGCGCCGCTATGTGGCGCGGCTATCACCAAGCTGCTCGTGACCGCATCGCCAAATAACTTAGGAGAACCATCATGAAATACAACTACACCATCAACCTCAAGCCCTACGGTGACAGCCCCGATCTGGGCGTTGTCGGGGTAGACCCCGCGGCCAAGTACGGCTACTGGGAGCACAAGAACGGCGTCGAGGGCGGCGGCCTGTGGTTTGACGAGGCTGAGGGCAAACTCGAGCTGGTGGACTACGACGGATACAGCGGCTACCTGCCCGTCAAAGTGGTTCGAGCCCTGCGTGAGGCTGGCTTCACTGTCGATTCTGGCTTCAACCCGGAGGCCTGAGATGAACCGAGACGACATACTTCGCTTATACGAGAAGGCCAACGGCTGGAGGCCTGATGGGTTTGAGCGCACAGTTAAGGAACTCGAGCGCTTCGCTGCTTTGGTGGAGGCAGCCGAGCGCGAGAAAGTAGCCCGTTGGCAGATTGGCTCCGGCTACACCACCGGTCACGGCGAGACGATAGAGGACTTGCTGGTTGAGCTGGAGTGGCAGGTGCGCGAGTCCGAACGAGAGGCGTGCGCGAAGGTGTGTGAGGAATACGAAACCGAGAATGACATAGCGGCAACATGGCTGAACATCGTGGCTGACGCTATCCGAGCTAGGGGGCAACAATGAGCAACATCAAAACCCTCCCAGGGCAAGTTCCCTTCCACGAGCAGGAGCCCATCGAGGGGCTGGTCAAGATGCTGGAGGCGGTGCTAGAGGACGCCAAGAGCGGCAACCTTCGCAGCTTTATCGGCATGGGCTTTACCGCGGACGGCACCCGGATGTCGTGTTACTCCCCCCATCACAACGTCTACGAGTTCGCCGGCGGGATTGAGTGGCTTAAGAAGGACTACATGGACAGACACCAGGAGCGCATGTGACCCCCCTCATCCAAGAAATGGTCGCCATGAACCCCGAGCGTGCGGTTGACCACCACTGGTTTGACATGAGCGCCGCGTACAAGCGCGAGCAGGCCATCAGCGCGGAGGTGCTGTCCAGGGATCTGCCCTTCCCGCAGACGGCGCTCGTATGCGCCTACGAGGGTAAAAGGGCGCTTTTGTTCATCTCCCGCGTAGGCGAGATTACCGGCGTGGCTGGACTTCAGTGGGACAACGATGCCCTTAACGCCAAAACAAGCCAGCAAGTGATGATTCCGGGGTTCTTCTTTGTGGTGGACGAGCAAGGCATCAAAGTCCGGCACAAGGACGGCACGCCCTTTGACTACCGCACCAGCTACGCCACGGGCGTCCTGGCCTTTGTGGCGGCTTTCCTCGAGTCCCTGGAGACCACCCCCGCCACCGGGTACCTGCCGGTCAAGCGGGCCAACTGGGAGAAGAAGATCCGCCAGGGCAAGGTTCCGACCTACGACTGGACGACCATCACCATCGAGCCAGCAAAGCCTCGAGGCCCTGACCTGGGGGGTACGCACGCCAGCCCCAGGTGGCACGAGCGTAGGGGCCACTGGAGGACGATGAAGAAGTCCGGCAAGCAGGTGTGGGTGCGAAACTGTGAGGTAGGGGACAAAGCCAAGGGCGCGGTCTTTCACGACTACAAGATTCAACAGCCAGCTAAAA
>JACCDX010906967.1_pt1 | contig 51566 bp, 84 predicted proteins | sample 7449681 | NCBI WGS metagenome assembly JACCDX01 (sample SAMN15323450, study PRJNA562643) | freshwater metagenome | isolation source: river surface water | place: USA:Blue River Watershed | collected 2017-08-18
AAAGCTTGTTGGAATACGTCAAAGCCAGCTTCATTAGTGTACATTTTAACACGTCTGTCTTTAACATCCACACGTCTGTAGAACAAGTCACCAAATACAGAACGAATTAAGTTCGCAGTGAACTCACCTCTGTTATACTGTACTAAGTTACCATTGTTTCTCATTCTGTGGTAAACACCAGCAGAAGTACGCTTTAACTCTTGCTTAGAACCATTAGTCTTCACAGTTCCAGGACGAGCCCAGATCATACGCTTAACTTTTAATTCTAACATAGACTTACGCATCCAGAACTCAATGAATGGTTCCCACTTAACATCATTACGAGTTAAAGGTAATTGGTTACGTCTTTGAGGAGCATACACTAAGATATCCAAAGGATTACCTTTACTGTCTCTCATCATCTTGTCGTCAGCCCATTCTGTGATTTTGTGCTCATAACCATATGCAGAACCTAAAGATTCGAACATAGTGATTTGCTCACCTAAACGTGGTAAACCTAATAAGTCTTGGTCAAATTCACCAATTGCAGCATCAACTAACTCTAATTCGATACCTACTTGTAAGAAGATAGGAGATACGAAATCTACAGTTGGGTTGTCACTTACTAAAGTGAAAGTGTACAAGAATCCTACGTTCCAAGGAACTGGATCTTTTACTACGTAAAAACGTGGACCATATTGACGTGTACCTACAGAGATAATTGCGTTCTTGCTAAACTCATTAGTGTCAATGATTAATTGAAACTCTTGTCCATCAATACCAGGCTTGTTTAATTCCTGTGTAGAAGTTGGAACGTCAATGATTTTAGGGAACTTGTAAGGTACTTGTACTTGCCATTTCCAAGCATCACTATTGTTATCAATATAGTAAGGAGTGCTCTTGTTAATCATATCCAAGAAGTCGTTACTATAAAGAGAACTCTGAGTATACAAGCTGATGATTTTCTTATCATAATCAGCAGGCTCAGTTGAGTGGAAGCTCTCTAAATGGTTCGCATCAGTCAATTTACCTACTGCACGCTTGTCCATTGAAGCTACTCTAGCATAGGTAAAACCAGTTAAACCTGGGATTGTTTGAATTGCCATTTGTTATCCTTTTTAATTTTTGTTATAGAAATTGTTATTGAAACCAAGAAGTGGGTTTAGCTGCTGATTTAGATTTCACTGAACTCTTCTGGGCTTGTCTGGCAACCTCACCAAATAGCTCGTTTGACTTCTTGGTGATACCTGTCTTTTGAATTGTTGATAATGTAGGATCTTTTTCTAAGATCTTCATTAACAATGCAAGCTTTACTTTTGTTGCATGATTCTCAGGACGCTTAAGCTCCAGGATGGTACGATCAAAGTCTGTTAATGTTTCACCAGACGCTGTCTTGTACTTATCTGTTACTAGGAAATCTTGTAGTTCACCAGCTAATTTGGGGTTAAGTGGTATGCCATCAAATTCTTTTGCTTTGAGCTTCTCCTGTAAAACTGTGTTTACATTCTGAACGTATTGCTGTTTGATAGCTTGTTGCTGTTGTAATTGAGCAGTTCTTTGTTGCTCTAATTCTTGAAGCTTTGCAGCTTCTTTCTTTATTAATACTTTGTGGTGTTTAGTAGCAACATTCTCTAAGTCACCATAGTTTTTCAATCTTTCAACCTCAGTATCAATGTCTTCTGAATCAAAGCCTTGATCTGCAAGAGCTTGTCTGATGACAGCCACTTGGTTGTTTTCTTGAGTTAAATCCATCTCAGAAAAAGATTGGATTTGATTATATGAACTGAAATAATCTTTAGGATTAACACCTTTAACAAATATTGCATCGAATGCTTGTTGGTAATCTTCACCAAACTGACCAATGAAGTTGTCCACTATTTCAATAGCTCCTTTCTTCTTCTCTGCTTGGAATCTTTCCAAGAAAGCTTCTGGAGTATCTATAGCAACATCTTCTTCATCATCTTCTTTAGAGAATACACCTAATTTGAAAAGGTCTCTAGACAAAGCTGTGAATTGACTTGTAGGAGCTTCTTCACCTTCTTCATCTTCATCTTCATTACTATCTTCTTGATTATCAGTACCTTGTGCAGTTTTCTTAGCTGGAGGTGCTGGTTTCTCATCATCTTCTTCATTCTCATCTTCATCTGTCTCATCTTCACCATATAAGAAACTTTGAATATCCTTCACAGGATTCTCATCTTTTTTCTCCTCTCCTTCTTCAGGAGCTGGTGTTTTAGAAGTAGTCTTCTTGGGAGCTGGAGCAGGTGCTGGAGCAGGGTCATCTTTGATATCTTTAATATCATCAGGATTACCTGTAGCAGTTTCTGATCCAAATAAATCATTTAATAGCTCAGGGCTACCCATTCCCATGTCCATGGTATCCTGAATACTAAAATTACCCAATTGGGGTGTATCTAGATTATTGTCCATATGTAGTTATATTTGTTTGGTTTTCAATGTAAAAGTATATTAAGTTAAATTAATAGCAAAGAGACAAGCCTATATATAGGCTATTATTCAATATAATATAGCATTAATATTTTTTACTCTAATCTAATTTGTTAAGAAAAGAGTCATTTATGAACCTAAAACTTCTGATTGGAGCTAGGTCTGTTAGTGTAACTTGTTGAACCTCAACACCCCACTTCCTTGCCTCCACTCTAACTTTCTTGGTCAAAGTGTTATCAAGTTCAGTATCTGTACATTCGTCCAAGGTCATAGACATAATAACATTTTTTATTATGCTTTGAGACATATCAGACAGGGCATCCTGTGCATCATACACCTCAAGTAAAAATGTTTTAACATCAGATATTTTATATTTAATTACTCCCTTGACAACTATATTCTGTTTGTCTATAGTATATAAAGACTGAGCATCTAAACTTAAAGTGGTAATAACAACGTGCTGATCTATCACCTCATCTAGTAGAGGAATCTTAACATGCATTCCTGGTTTAAGAACTGCATGGAATTTTCCAAATCTGAGAAGCACAGCTTCCTCATAGTCTCTGATAATAATCACTGGGGTTATTTGGAACCACCAGTGAGTTATTATCTCAATGAGTTTATCAAACATTATTATTTAGTTTTTGGTTTTGCTTTTGCTCTACCTTTAGCATTTTCTTTAGCTACAGCAAGATCATTGGCTTGATTCTCTCTAGCTATCTTAAGTTTCTCTCTTTCTATCTCTAGCTTCTGAGCTGCCAATTGATTCTTAGTTTGCATATCCATCATCTTAGCTTGGTAGTCTCTTTCTGCCTTTGACTGAGCCAATGCTAGTTTATCAATCTCTAAAACATCTGGAGCTCCTGACTGATCTACATCTGACAAAGGACCACCCTTAGCTTCAGCAGCAATTAAGGCAATCTCTTTCTTATTGATTCTATCAAGCTCAGCTTGGTAGTTATCATTAGCAGTTTTCTCAGCTTGTTGTTGTTGAGCAGCTTCAATTTGAGCTTGAGCAATTTGTTGTTGTTGATCTAACTCTTGTTGCTTTTGTTGTAATTGAGCATTCTGGATAGCCTCTTGTCTTTGCTTCAATGTCTTGAAGACATTCTTCATTTGTCTCATAGAGTTAGTGCTATATAACTCAATCACATCATGTAAGCTACCACCATTTTGAATAACAGCTTGAGACAATCCTCTAATCTCAGTAAACATTTGTCTGTCTTCTGGTCTGTTAGTTAAGAACACTTTCAAGTCTCTGAATCTTAAGTCTGTACCATTTACAGATACAAATGCAGATTCTCCTTCAGATGTAATGTAAGAAATAGTAGACTGAGGTTTTTGACTTTCAACATATAAAGACGCATCAATAATAGCTTGATATAATTGTCCAAGTACATATTCATGAGCTACAAACAATGGTTCTGTTTGAGCATAAGATTGTTGGATAGCTGTATTTGTACCTGTAGCAGATTCACTTGCTTGTACAGATCCAAGTCTTTGTCTTGACATACCTATTAATTCCCAACACTCATTCTTAATCTGTTGAGCTAGAGTATATCTTGCTTGGATCTCCTGAGTACGTGTAAGGTCTAAGCTGGTATATTGGTTGAATGAGCTTGGAGACTTTAAGTTCTCTGGACTATCATCCACAAATACAACACCTCTATTTCTAGCTTCCATTTCCCAAACATCTAATGCATCTTGAGCATCACCATCTTTAGGAATAGGAATATGTCTAATAGACATTAATTGTACCTTACCAACTTCTTTCTCCAATAACTTATAAAGTTGATTCATACAAACATTATAAATTACTTGGAAAGGTTTCATCATATCTACTAAACTCTTAGCTTCTGTATTCTTCACCTCAAACACTTGTCCTATGATAGGGCAATAAGGTAATAACTTAAAAGGTTTAATATGGTAGATATCTGGACCAATCTTGATACCTTGGTACCATTGGTTAATCCATCCCCACTCTAATGATTGTTGTGTAGGTATAGTTCCAGACTTATAATCTTCATCTACTAACATAGATTGTTCATTACCTACCTCATCTAAGTAAATAAGTTTACCAATTTTTTTCTTAGAAATCCAGTAGGTTCTAACAACAACATACTTGTAACCAAAGCTACTAACATTTGAAGTTAAACCTAAGAAGTCTTTTAATCCATCATTGTTCTCTTTCATCTCAGACTCAATAATCATTCTAGTTTGAAGAACTAATGGATCATATGTATCATATTGGATAGAGTCATTACCTGGAACAGCATTAGGATTACCTAAGTTAGATTCACGCACATTGATCAAACCATAGTCTTGTAATGAACTACGTAAGTGATCAATCTCTTCTTTAGTTAGGTCAGGAATAGATTCAATAATCTCAGATAATTCCATTACCTGTACAGTACCAGCAGCATAAGCTCCTTGGTTTCTACCTGTAGGATCAGAGATATACTTTCTGTCTGGAGTGGTTAAGAAGAATGTATTCTTAGGGTTAGCCACCTCAATATTAAATCCTGTCTTAGAGTTATCTTCATAGATATGATAGAACTCTCTAGCAGAAATCAATAAATCTCTAAATGCGTCTTCAGACTTCTCCTTCAAAACAAACTCAGCCTTCTCAGCAGTTAATACGTGGTTAGCCCACTTCTCTGCTACAGATGTATAGTTATCTAATTCATCCTTAACTTGCTCTAATGTTTTTTCTTGTAACTCTTCTTCTGAAATCTCTTGACCATCAAAAGCAGCTTTTTCCATTATCTTTCTCTGTGCTTGAGAAACAACATAGTCTTGTAATAACTGAGTTTTAAATTCTAACTCTTCAGCTTTACTGTCATCATCAAATGCTTTGACACGAAATGCATCAGGTCTTTTTGATATCTCACCTACCAACTCATTAATAGGAGTGGTCATGATTGAGTAATGTTTTACATATGCAGGAAGATCTAGATCTGCTGTTAACATATCTGTGAAACTTCTTACCTCTGGTTCAACATAAAAGTCTTCTCTTCTTAATATACCTTTTACTAAGTCATAGTTCTTAACAAAGGTATCTCTGCTTTTAACATACTCTGCATATGCCTTATTAGCAAAGTAGTCCATAGTATTTTTAATCCAACTCTCATCCATCTTCTCCTTCTCAGTCTTGAACTGGTCAGGGAAGATATTAAGATAGGCATATCTAATTGTTGCGTCTTTCGTATATCTTATAATTGCCATTATGAAAACAATTTATTGCGTTTATATTTATTTTTAGATTGTCCAAACATTTGATTCCTAGCATCTGTAAAAAGAACATTTCCTCTTTTCTTCTTAAACATAGATGCAACTCTCTCGTCACCAGTACCTCCAATCTTACCCATGATAGGATCCATTTTTATAGCCTGTGCTATTGCAAGCTCAGCAGCAATGATTCTATCAAAGTTATCTTGATCATTGTATTGAATAACCTCTTCTAACAATACAGGATCAAATATCTTACTAACTCCCAACACTTCTCTAATCACCTGACCTTCTTCATTCTTCTCTACAAAGATAGGACTTTCCATATACTTTTTAAGACAAGTATGAAGATAATCAATTATCTTTTGTGCAGATCTATGGATACCATATTCTCTTTTTACAGTGGTGTTTGGAACAATTTCTTTTAACCAATCAGGTTGTCTTTCCAAAAGATGAGCATCCCCTTTACTCTTCATATATTCAATAAAGGATATATCATCATTCTCACACAATGTTCTAGCATTGTAATACTTAATTAACAATCTAGCCTGTTCATTCCAATGGTCTTTGTTATCAGGTCTAGCTACATAGGATGCTACGAACATGTCCTGATACTTTTCACCTGTCAAATCATGCATACGTTTATAAATGTAGACAGCTCCTAATGAGGAGCTATATGCTGATTTACCCTGTCTATAAGGGTCAACTCCAGCTACATACAATCCATATGGTGGATTTTCTATAGGGAATTCATATATTACTACAGGTGCATCTTTTAAATCTGAAGGCTTTAAAGGGAAGTTTGTAATAGGTTGTTTGTCTGTAAACTCATGACCTATCTTCTCTCCATCATAGAACAATACAACAGGTGTGCCTGTCTTCTCTTGTTGTAACAATCTGAACTTCTGTCTCTTAGCAGCCTCTATATCAAATATATTTGTATCCTCATTCAAGAATATATCATCCACCTCAAGTGGGTAATACATCTTCTCCTTTAGATACATACTTCTATCTCCAGCTTTCTTAAGTCTCTCAAGATTAGTTTCTGTGATCTGTTTTGCTTTGACCTCATCGCTTACTAACATTTGAATGTTGTGTAAGTCTGAGCTATTTGGCTCATTTAAGAAAGCACCAAGTGTAGATTCCACCTTAGCTTCCATTCTATATTTAGCAGGGATGAATAAACCATGTATACGTTTCTCATCCTTCTCATTGTTATATTCTAGGAAATTGTAATTGTTTACATCAAACATCAAGGACTTAGCATCCATGAATCTCTTCATATCACCTCCTGTACCTGTAAGAATAGGAGAGCAACCCCATCCAAATGGGGTAGTAAAACCTGGCACAGCTGCCTGAAATCCTCTGAGAAAATTACCCTTACCAATCTCATCTATAATTAATTTACGTGGTTTAGTACCTGCAATAGCTTCCTCATTATTACCTTCATCAAGGTTACGTATTAATATCTGTGAGAAAGGAATACGTTCTCCTGCTTTGGTCTTGATACCTAGTGTCACCTGGTTCTTCCAGTTGTCCTCTACTCTTTGCCATCTCCAATATTCAGGGATGAAGTTCAAGCCTTTATCTATCTTATCTGTAATCAGTTTAATATCTGCTGCATTCAAACCAGCGATAATATTCTGAGAGTTCTCATCAAAGGTAGCACCCCATGCAATATAGGATGCCTCTAAAACTGACTTGGCAAAACGTCTAATACCTAGAATGACTAAGCCTTTCTTTTCAGCATTGGCTCTGTCAATTTCATTTGTTACAAGCCATTCATTATCTCTAAGTAGAGGATTAGCATACTTTTGATATATACGTCCTCTATCATCTACAATGTCTACCTCTGTGTGCCAGATGTTTAAGTGCCAATAAAGAAAGGGGTTAATATACACCCCATTCATCATAGCACCATCTAAGCATAATTGTTTATGGAAATCAAAGAAAGGTTTATACTCTGCTGAATCTTTGTCAGGCAGACGCTTCTGATTTATAAACCAGTCTTTATAATCTATATTTTGTAGTTCCATTATTTTCTATTCTTCAGCCAGTCTTCAGCAGCACCAGATAGTTCTCCTTTACCTCTCACCTCTACCTTGGCTTCTTCAGCACTTCTGAGTTTATCAACCACTTCTACTAACGCTAGGTAATTCTTCATTGTCTCTTGGACAAACTTACCCTGAGCTTCTATACTTGCTATGACCATAGGAAGCATTCCACCCTTAGCTGTAGGTTTCCATTCAATCCTGTCCTTCAATTCATGAAGAGGATTGGCATCTACATAAGCTTTCCAGGACTTCAGCTGTGCTTCTGCCCATTCTAGCTCTGTATTGATGTATGTAGTTTTCTTAATAGTCGCCATCTTCATCCTCCTCCTTGAGGATATTGTCAAGGTCCATGCCCTCTTTAATTATTTTATCTAGTTCAGATTCATCTGTGTGGGGAACATCCATCTCTATCTCAGCCTTGTATTTGCTTAGAGCAAATGCCAATTCTTTATCTGTTAGTCCCCAGATATCTCCATAGTCTGCTAGAGCTGTTGCTAGGTGTCTCCCCATGTTATACGTAGGAAAAGCCTTATGTAGTTCTTGTAGAATATGAATCACTTCTGTATAGTGGTTCTTTTTACTCATTTTATATTAAGAAGTTTAAGTCATCATCAGTTAGTTTGCCAGGCTTGATTTCTATTCCTTCATCAAGCTCTGCAAAGTTTTTCTTCCCCTGCTCTGTCATATAGTCTCTATTGAAAGCTATAGCCATGCTATCATATTCCTTTCCAGGAACACCAGCTATGTCAATATAGTCTATTCCTTTATTATACAGTTCAACAAGCGTATCAATTAGCCTGTCCAGAGGAATCTTCTCTATTTTCACTTCCCTGTTTTCCATATATTGTTTGGATTAATTGTTCTTCATCTTCCCTAGATTCCATCTCTGGTCCCCATTTTTCTATGGGACAGGCACAAGATAAACACTTAGTCTTGGCTGCTAGGGTACATCCACAATGAGTACAATGCTTGTCAAATCTTCTGGGTTTCTTTGGTCTGTTCTCAGAACACCATTCACATGCATCACAAATAGCCATACGTTCCTGGCTTATTTGTCTGATATGTTCTTTCATGTCATCAGCTGGAAAGAGGTTATTCTTCCACCCCTCGTACACTTGGGAGAAGTTGATCTTCATAATTTACTTTGTTTTTTAATAAGTTGATCAATGCTTCTGTTTTCTCTAGTGTCACCTTAGATGTTCTTCGTCTTTGTTCAGACAAGGTTTCATCAGCCACATATCTTTCCATGGCTTCTTTCTTACTGTATAGGGCAGCTAATCTTTTCTTAGCTTTCTTCTCGTTGAAATAGAACTTCCCAAACCCAGCAATCTCCAAGCTATTATTTGTATCCATTGCTTCGTTGGCAGATTGAAACTGGTGGTTCACCACTGTCTCAATTAGCTTCTCGCTCTTTAACATCTTAACTGCCAGGGTCCTAATAAGGTAGTCCTTGACAGACATACTTATAGGCTTATCCATGTGTAAGAGTTATTTGTAACACAATGTCTTTCTCGAAGTTGAGCAAGATGACAGGGTTCACCTTCACCTTTGTACCATCCTTTATCAGGATGCCCATCTTCTTCAGCTTGCTTACAATGTTATTGATTGCAGCAGGTGTACTCCCATGAGCCTCACAAAAAGCCTTACGTATGTTAGCATACGAAATGTTGCCCTTCGTGGCTGCAAAAGAAATCAACTGCACCTCCCTATTTGTAAGCTTCAAATTGTTTACAGCAGATATAATCCTGTAATACTTCTCAGCCAGGGCAATATCACTGTCTACAGAGTTCTTTAGTCTCTGTACAATAGGAGCTGTTGGTTTGTTATTGGTTTCCATAAATAGTTGAGATACAAAGGTATGTATATCTGGGCTATCTACAAATAACTATTTTAGTTATTGTAAAAGTTAATGCTATATTATGCATCAAATCTCCTAAACTCAGCAATTAATGTAAACAACAAGAGCCCAATCCTCAATTCCTGCTCCTGTCCACCATCCTCTAGGTTGTAGTTTCTGTTAGATATACCTAGCTCAAAACTGTTGTACCCTTTAGGTAGGAACTCTATACCTACTTCCCACTCATCAAAGTACATAAACCCCATAACCAATACTATCACTGTTAACAACCCAACGATACAAGCTAGAAGCTTCAATACTAATATTACCATATTTATTGTCTTTGTCAAAGCTGGGGTTTATTCCCCACCCTCCACCCTCAAAGGTAAGGGGTATTTATAATACCAACCAAATTTATTTTTATACCCAGTCAGGTATAATGTCCCTTATAAGGAACAAACTTATACCCTATTGGGTGTTATATGACAAGTTATAGCTTTACCAGTTGTCCAGTTTTGTCAAGTGATAACTGGACAATGTTCCCCATGGAACAATCCATGGCTTTGATAAATTCCCAATTTAGCCCCCCATCCCAAAATTTTAGCCTACCCCCCAAACCTACTGTGTCCATGGGAGAGGAGCCTTCTCCATATCACAACCCCCAGTACAGATTGGGGAGTTGACACAGCCCCCCTAATTAATTAGTTAACAATTAAAAACGAAAAACAGATGACAAAAAATTATGTTATCAACAATGGCAGTTTCACTGCATCAGGCAACTTCAGTGGTTACACAGCATTAGGCGAAAGAGTTCACATCTTTGGCAGACAAATGGAAGCCTTGGGATGGAAGAGCAACGCTGACGTAACATTTCCATTCTACTCAATTGGTACTATGAAGACAATCAACCAATTGAATGAGAAGGGAGAAACAATTGGCACAGCAGAGAGACTTACTGCATTGAGTGCATTCAAGACTCGTGAAGAAATCAAGCAAGCACATGCTGATAGTTCACTTCTTGACATTGAAATCCAACAGGAGATCAAAGCACAAGCATCAAGTGCAGGCTTAACTGAACAAGCAATCAACAACTTGTTGTCAGTAGCATTCTAATTTAATCACAGAGAGCAGTGTTCCACATGGAACATTGTTCTCTTTTTCACTCATTATATATAAGGGTGGGTGTGATGAACACGTTTGGGTGGGAATAACACATTACAACTGCTTGATTTACAATATTTTATTTGTAAATGAGAAAGCAGGTGTGTGTTCTTTCACCACTTATTAGGTGTTTTTAGCAAGCTATCAAATCATGGTTTGCATATACAATATATATAGCATTAATACACAATCATACACATACATCTTGGATTATTAGCCTTCTATGCTTACCAAAGGCGATGTATGTATTATACACACATTTATTTACTAACTAACACACATTATTATGAAGAAATTAAACTTATTATTAGCCATATTATTGGCTATATTGACAACGATAGGGATATTGTTGTTCTTTTACAAGAGGCAAGAAAGTAATCTAGGATGGGCAATAGTTATATTATTCTCTATTATAGGCTACTGTGGCTCATACATCTATTACGAAAACTATAAAGATATTGGCTAGTTGGCAATTGTGTGTGTGGAAGGACTCTGCTTAATTGTGGAGTCCTTTTTTTATCACCATTGCTCAATTATCATTATATTTACACAACACATTCTAAAACTAACAAATTATGTTTATTCTAGCAAAACTAGTCTTTGAACATTATATACCTGAAACATTGGAGAAAGGTATGTGGTTCAAACAACGCATTAAAGATGTCATATATGGTAGAATATATGAATATGACAGAATATTTCAGTCTAGTGCTCCAGCACTATCACAAGAAGAATTTGACTCATTTGTGTCAGTACATGGCTATCCTGTTAAACCTAGGATTATGTCCATTACAGCCAATCCAGATGAACCAGCTGTTACATTAGCTACAGCTGAGCAAATAGGTTGGTGGGATGAAGATCCACAGTCTGATGAGATGAGAGACATAGAACTCAAAGACATCAACATAGTCTTAGCAGACTATGATGGTGAAATAGAGATAGAAATAGATGACTCATATATTACTAGCTTGGAAGACGATGAAATCATTGTTCCTATATTATATATGGACAAGGTTACATTGGCTTATCCAGGCACACATGATGAGTCATATGATGACTATGATGATGATTGGGATGATATGGACGATTGGACTGATGACGAGCCAGACACAGACAGTGCTGGATTCACTGAAGATGACAGGATTGTCAATGGTGAATATAGAAATCAACAAAATTCTTGTCCTAAATATGACTCAGACCATGAAACAGAATAACATTATTAACGAAAATGATATAGCTATGAAAAAAGTGTTAGAACTATTCAAAGGCAAACAAAAGACAGAAGACAGACCCAAAATTACAGTTAAGTCAGTTAAACCATTTACACCTGAAGAGCGTGAAAGATACAATCAATGGTGTAAAGAACTGAATGTCAGTATTTTATGGGAAGATAATAGATTAAGGCTAGGTTAGATGGTTATGGTTAGTAAGTAAAGAGCCCTGCAGCAATGTGGGGCTTTTTTATTATTTTAGTATTTATTCATTTAAAAACATACAACATGAAAGCAAAAGGACAATTAAACTATTCATTAAAGGAATTAAAGTACATCAAAGGTGCATTACGTGAAAATGCAAAGATGACAAAACCATGGTCTACCTCTAAATTAGCAAAAGCTACATCTAGAGTGTTAGGTAGATCATATACAGGTGTGTATTACAAGATGCTTGGAATGAAACCAGCAACTACTAGAACAAGAGTTAAGGGCACAAGAGTGGTGGCTCAAAAGAATCCAGCTCCAAGCTCAGTGACTCTTGGCAGACCAACCAAGATAGAGATATCTAACAATGGCATGACATTTTATTTCTAACCAATAAAATCTAACCACCATGTCTTACAGCCTAGTCTACAGTGCTAAACCAAGCACATCCTCAGTTCTTGTGTATGAACCAGGAACAACAACTCACAACCAAATGGATACCATCAAAGCATGTGGCAAATTAATCGATGCCATATTCAGACATGCGTTCCATTATAAGACACCAAAGCGTTTGCATATTAAGGGAGACAGATACATGTATATTCCCTCAGATGCATACAAAATCATCAGAGTAAAATACTTTACGAAATGATATATTTCATTATCTTTGTGCTATTAGCATGGGTATGGCTTTTATCTGAATGGATAAATGCACCATTGCATAATAATACATATAACAATGATTCAACAACTCAATCCAATGATACCAATAATCAGGAAATCTGATGGTATGAAAGGATATGCTTTCTTAGTGATAGATTATTCTCAGGAGCATTACATATTATTTGTGTGTGCAATGGAGAATGGTGATATATGGAGCTTAGATAATAGAGAAATATCTATGCAGAATAATCCATCACTTGGAAGGCATTTAAAATAATAATTATGAAGCAGTATTTACAGTTTGTATGGGACTCAGCTATACATCCAAATAGTATATTTGATTTTCTACCAGCAATTCAATTACTCTTAGTTCTTATATGTTTTACATATATAACTATATTATTTGTTGATATTTACAAACACAATAAAAAAATGAAACATGGCAACAAGTAAAATACCAAAGGTAGAAGAACTAAATGCATACTTCTTTCTAAGTGTTCAGGGTAAAGATGTACAAGTGGTGTATAATGATGCTTCTCCTAAAGGATTGGCATTAGGTGCAGCATTTGCTAGTGTATTGCAAGAAGATAAAGGACTATTTGATATATTTAGTTCTGCATTCTTAACAGCAATAGAACATAGAGATAAAATAAATCTTAGAAAAGAGAAATATATTTCTAAAAAGAGCAATAAAGTGCAGATTCCAGTGAAAAAAGCTGCAAAAAAGAAATAAATTTCTAATTTAGTGCAATAAATTACACATTATGAGATGGGAAATTGAACATGAAACCTCACCAGAAATAGGTGATGTTAGATTTGTTACTAGATTTGCATGGTTACCCACACGTGTTCTTAGCAAAATAACACATACAGATCATTTAATATGGTTAGAATTATATGTTGAAGAACAAGAATATAAATTTTCACGTGATAATGTTTGGGCAACATATCAACCTCAATGGACAACTGTAGCTAAAACAATACATATATGAACGTAGTAATACCACAATATCTGTGGACAACTAAATGGGATAATATAGATAATAATGCATTGTACAATACATGTATAAATGTAGAGACAGAGCTGGCTAAGGTATTTCCACCTGTGCCTGATCCAAAGATATATGGCTGCTTTACATCATACTATCATGATAATTATAATCTATTCTCATTTCCATGTGCACAGCTCAGTCAACTATATACAAACATGTCTGCATCTTTTGGACAGATACTGCCACCAGGTGCATATTATATACGTTGTTGGGTTAACCTATTTGATAAGGGCAAGAATATAGATTGGCATTCTCATTGGGATGCTAAGTATAAAACCTATCATGGGTTCTATTGTGTTAATACAGAAGGTGAGCATGAATCATACACTGATTACGCTGTACCACATTTAATTGGTAATAAGATATGTAGAATAACAAGTGCTGATGGTCTATGTGTAATAGGTAAGTCTGAGCGTGATCAACACAGAAGCTCAGAGTGGTTAAATGATGGTAAATATAGAGTGACTATTGCATTTGATATTATACCATTAGCAGCACTGAGACCAGAAGAAAGATTTACACACATAGATATAAAAAGAGAATTTATCAGTAACTTTATTCCTTTATTAATACTTAGATAATATGGACAATTTGTATGATTATGTATTGCACTACAATCCTTACCAAAAAACATGGTTTGCAATACCAAGAACAGGATATACATTATGGTTTGCTGATAGCAGTAATAACCAAGGTGTTAAGAAAGCTAAAACAGTGGCTGCATTAATTAAAATGATTAAGTAATGAATGTACTCATCTATGATATAGAAACCATGCAGGAATTGTTTCTAATCAGTATATATAATCCTGAGACCAAAGAAATGCATGATTTTGAGATGAGTAAGAATATCAATCAAATAGATGCATTCATTAGATTCACTGAACAATACAATGACTATTATTGGGTAGGTTATAATAACTTACGCTTTGATGCTCAAGTGATTGAGTGGATCATAAGAAACTATGAGCACTGGCATGAATTGGGTACAATGCAGATTGTGGCTAAAATTGCACAGAAAGCTGCAGATGTTATTGATGATGCTAATTATGATGTGTTTCCTGAATTCAGGGAAGAGAACCTATCTCTCAAACAAATAGACTTATTCAAAATAAACCACTATGATAATAAGAATAGAATGGTGAGCTTGAAGAGACTAGAGTTTGAGATGGACCTTGAGAACATTGAGGAAATGCCCATTCATCACAGCAAAACAAACATGACAGATGAGGAAATCAGACTTACTAAAGAGTATTGTCATAATGATGTTATGGCTACTTTTTCCTTCTATAATGTTACCATTGGTAATACTGATCATCCTTTATATAAAGGTAATAACCAGATTGAACTAAGACAAGACATACAAGAAGAGTTTGGTATTCCATGTTTGAACTATTCTGACTCCAAGATTGGTGATGAGATGATTAAGAAGTTCTATTGTGAAGAGAAGAGAATACAATACTCTGACTTACCAAAGAAAGGACAGTTTAGAACTGAAGTGAAGGTAAAGCATTGTATAGCTAGTTATGTTGCATTCCAGACACCAGAGCTGCAGGCATTCTTAAAGAGAATCAGCAAGGAGGTGCTAACACAAAAAGATGACTTTAAAGAATCAGTAGAATTTTATGGAAACACCTACACGTTTGCAAAAGGTGGCTTACACACAGAGAATAAGCCAAAGATTTTTGAAGCTGATGAAGACACTCTTATTGTTGATTGGGATGTATCCAGCTACTATCCTGCTATTATTATTAATAATGGTAGATATCCTGTTCACTTGGGTCCTGAATTCCTTAGAGGGTACAAGACAATGTTTGACAAAAGACTTGAACTTAAGCCCTTGGCAAAGAAAGATAAGAAGATTAAGGGGATTGTGGGAGCACTTAAGTTGGCAGTTAATTCTGTGTATGGGAAATCTAGCGACATGCAGTCTTGGATCTACGACAGACAGCTCACAATGTTCACAACCATCACAGGAGAGTTAAGTTTATTAATGCTGATTGAAGCCTATGAATTAGCTGGTATACGTGTTATATCTGCTAATACAGATGGTGTCACCATCATGGTGGATAAATCTCAGGTGGATAAAATGCATGAACTAAACAAGTGGTGGTCTGAGCTAACTCAGTATGAGTTGGAACGCACAGACTATTCTAAGATTATCTTCTCAACAGTTAATGACTATTTAGCAATTAAAACAGATGGAGAAATTAAAAAGAAAGGTGACTTCCTCACTGACTTTGAACTACACAAGAATAAGAGTGCTAGGATTGTCCCTATTGCACTTGAGCGTTTCTTTGTTAATGATGTGCCTGTGGATACCACTATTCACAATCACACAAATATATATGACTTTTGTCTCAGACAGAAAGCAAGTAAAGACTTCCACTATGAAGGGAAAACAAAAGATGGTAAAACCCACACCTACAATAAACTTATCAGATATTATGTAAGTAATACTGGTGAGAAGCTGTTGAAGGTAAAGAATGAGAACTCTGATAGTGGTGCTGCAGAAGTCATGCAGGTTGAAGCTGGTGATTGGATGGTAACAGTATGTAACAAACTGAAGCCTGACCACCCACTAGATAACATCAACCATAGTTATTATATAGAGCGTGCTGAACGCATAATACATAAGATACAACTGGAAGGTAAAAGAAGAAAAGTCAATACTGACAAGAACCAATTAAGTTTATTCTAATGGGAAAGATTAATAGATTTAACATAGCAGAGCACTTAGTTGATGTTCAATTAAAGATGGTAAATAGGACAATGTTTGAAGCCATGCAGAACCCTGATTGGTTTCATGAATGGACTATGACCACAGAACAATATGAGAAGCTCAAAGCATATGCTATTCCTCTTCTCAAGAAAGTATTTAAGTTTAACACTAACAAGGCCAAATCTACATTTGATTTCTTTATGTTACAATATGGCCTAAAGATACAAGATTAGACACATGAAAGCACAAATAACAAGAACAGAAAAGAAATGTAGCAGATGTGATGTAGTTAAACCCATTACATTGTTTGCTAAAAGCAAGGATAGTGTTGATGGACACATATACCATTGCAGAGAATGCGAAAAGAAAAGAAGAAAGAGCAAAAATGATGGTATCATTGTTGCCTTTGACTACTACGAATAATCATAAAAACATAACAAATGAGTAATCTTAAAGTGATGTACTTTAGTGCACCATGGTGTGGGCCATGCAGAGTGTACAAGCCTGTATTAGAAGAAGTAATGACAGGATTCAATGATGTTGAATTCCAAAAGGTAGATGTTGATGAAGAGTCACAACTAGCTGCAGATCATGCAATTAGAAGCATTCCTACAACAGTTATGTTTAAGAATGATGAGGAAATCTTTAGACAAACTGGACCTATTGGTAAAAACTGGTTGACAAATTACATAGAAACAAACAAATAGTTATGGCAATATCAACTTGCTGTGGAGCAGAAACCTCAATGCCAGAGATTGGCATATGTCCACAATGTTTAGAGCATTGTGATTGGGAAGAAGAAAATGATGAACCAACTGATGATCAGTTGTTCAACAATCATAGAACAGAAGGAGGAATTTCATTTAATACACCTGCTTGGAATGGTAGATAAACTAATTAATTATGCCAGATATTTCAATGTGCAAAGGTGGCAGTTGCCCTTTGAGGCTACACTGTTACAGATATACAGCAGAAGCTGAACCATTAGGTCAAACATATTTTGTTGACCCTCCATATAAAATGAGTGTGATGTTAGACGATAATGATAATTCATTGGGTGTTGTAACATCAGCTTGTGCTTATTTTTGGAATAATGCAGAATATAAGAGAAATGAAGAGAAATCTACAAATTAATGAAGACTGGGAGCGTGAAGCTCAAAAAGATTTAGTATATTTGCAGGAGACACAGCACCTGCTTGAAGAGGAGGTTAGATTAGCAATGAAACAACCTGCTCAGATAGTGGTAATTGATAAGGACAAAATACTAAACAGAGACCATGAACATCAAGATAACCCCTTACCATTTTGAGCAACTTCTCAAAGATGGATATACATTAGACATGATATTTCTTCTTAAGCTTATAGAAGAAGAATTTGACATCAAAACATTAGCTGAAGGAGGACCAAAGGTGGATGCATTATGTCAAACCTTGCGTAGAAAAGGATTAGTGTCTGAGCAATTTAAAATTACAATACTAGGTAGAAATCTATTAGATTTCATGAACACACGTGCTAAGACCAGTAAAATTGTTAAGAAAACACAAACATATGCTGAGTTTGAGAAATGGTGGAATGCCTACCCAGGAACTGATATCTTTGTTCACAAAGGTAAAAGTTTTGCAGGTGGTAGAACATTACGTGTTCATAGAGATGACTGCCAAGCAAAGCTAGATGCTATTCTAGCTGAAGGTGAATATACAATTGACCAACTAATAGCAGCGTTAGAATATGAAGTGAAGCAAAAGAAAGAGAACTCTTTCAAGACTGGTACAAATAGACTAACTTATATGCAGAGTAGCATTACTTATTTGAATCAGCGTTCATTTCAGAACTACATAGAACTAATCAATCAAGGAGTGGAGATTCAAGAGACTCCTCCACCAGTTACAGGAACAGACATATGAAAATTATTAAGCAAAGTACCAAAACTCTTGTTACAAGAGATAATGGTAGAAGTTCTGACGCTGTCAGTCCAAACTTTATATATGGTTGCTTAGGTGGTTGTATGAATTCTTATTGTTATGTAGGAAGACACAATCATGATAGAGTCTATCTTAACCAGAACACTGACCAGATATTAAAATCTGTGGACAATTGGATTGAGAAACAGCCTTGGGATAAAACACCAAATCAATGTGATGAGAAATACTACACTATTGATATTGGTTGTAGTACAGATGTAGCACTAATGCAGAAGCATTACAGCTGGCAGCCTGTGTTTGATTATTTTAACAATAATCCAAAAGCTAAAAGCACATTTGCTACTAAGTATCCAAGCAAGTTCAATCCTGCAGTGTATCAGTTAGATAAAGACAAACATAGAATTAGAGTGAGTTTAATGCCTCAGAAGTATTCTGATGTATTAGAACCAAACACTGACATGATATTTACTAGGATACAAACTATACCATATCTACAGCAGTTTATGGAGGTGCATATTAACTTCAGTCCTATTATTTATGAAGAGGGCTGGTTAGATGAATATAGGCATCTGTTTAATCTGTTAAAGACTGAAGGTATAGATGTTAAATGTGAATGTATATTCTTGACACATAACTACAAGCAACATGAGCGTAACTCTGAGGAAGTGCAGGCTCTATTATGGAAGCCAGATGTCCAAGAGATTAAACACTCACAATATGTAGCAGAGAATATACGTTATCAATGGCAGTTAAAGAGAGAATTAGTAGAACAGTTCAAAGCATTGTATGCTGAGTTCTTTGATCTATCTAATATCAGATATATATTTTAAACAAAGACTATGAGTTTTGAAGATTTAAAACGAGAAGTTCAAGCTGGCCTTGATGGTAGAAACAATGGTATACCTATGGGCTTTGAAAGATTGAACAGATACATTGGCATCAGAAAGTCTATGTACACATTGATAGGTGGTTTGACTGGTTCTGGTAAGACTAGCTTTGTAGATGATGCATACGTTTTGAATCCTTTTGATTGGTATATCAGTCAGAAAAACCCACAAGTAAAGTTACGTATTATCTACAGATCTATGGAGCGTAGCAGAACATACAAGTTTGCTAAATGGGTAAGTAGAAAGATATTTCTAGACCAAGGAGTTATTATACCTGTACCAAAGCTCTTAGGCTGGACAGACAAGATGAGTCATGACGAGCATGATTTGTTCTTAATGTATGAAGACTATATGGAGAACATGAGTGACGTTATCACTATTATTGATGGACCAGAGAATCCTATTGGTATAGCTAAGCATCTAAAAGACCACGCATTGGCTAATGGTGTAATGGAAGACATTGACCAATACAACAAGAAATACATTCCTAATGATGAGAATGAAATCACTATTGTTGTTATTGACCATATAGGTCTATTGAAACCTACCAAGGACTATCCTACTAAAAAGCAGACTATTGATAAGATGTCAGACGAGCTTAGATATGTTAGAGACATGTTTGGATATAGCCCTGTTGTGGTGAGCCAGTTCAACAGAGATATTAGTAATCCACTAAGAATCAAGAATGGTGATGTAGAACCACAGCTAGAAGATTTTGCTGAGAGTTCACAGACCCAGAATGATGCTGATGTAGTCCTAGCACTATTTGATCCTATGCGTTATAAGGTGGCTGACCCTAGTGGTTATGACCTTAATAAACTAAAGGATGAGTTTGGTGCAAAGTATTTCAGATCATTGAGACTAATCAAGAATTCTTATGGTGAAGATGATATGAGAATAGGTCTAGGCTTCTTAGGTCAGATTGGTATGTTCAAGGAATTACCAAAGGTGAAATACATGACTGATAACACTTATTTTGAGGTGACAAGTAAAACATTTTTTATAAATAATTAATATGAATATAAAAGCACATGGTCATAATACATTACCCACAAGTAAAGACTACTGGTGGCAGATAGTATTATTACCAACAATAAGTATTTTTAACAGAGTGGATGCTGAATCATATGCAGCCATCAATTTTGAATGGTTGTTTTGGTCATTCACAGTAACAATAGAATATGGCATCCCTACGAGATAAGAGACAGCAAGAATTTGCTGATGTATGGTTGAACAATGATAAGTTTGGTATCCTCAACTTATGTCCAAGATTTGGTAAGATTTACACCACAATCAACATACTTGAGAAACTACCAAAAGGTATTAGCGTACTGATAGCTTATCCAGACTTAAAAATTAAGGCTGCGTGGGAAGAGGACTTCAAGACTAGAAAGTACAAGAATCCTAACATCACATATACAACACATCTGTCTATCAAAAAGCACACAGAGAGTCATTTTGACCTGGTTGTGCTTGATGAGATACATTTGTTATCAGAAGCTCAGATAGAAGCAGTTAAGGAGTTAAAATACACCCACATGTTGGGCTTAACTGGTACACTGGCTAGAATGACAGAAGAAACATTAGGATTAGAACTAGGACTTCCTGTCTTAGCAACTTACCCAATAGAACAAGCTATCAAAGAGAATGTTATTGCAGACTATGAAATCACTGTAGTGCATGTCATGCTTGATGATAAGAGAAAGAACAACTATAAGGGTAAATGGAAGACTGAGAAGAAGCAGTTTGATGCCTATGGTTGGGCTATTAATCAGTTAGACTTAAGAGGTCAAAATGCTATGTTTCTACGTTTGGCTAGAATGCGTATCATACAGAATAGTGTAGCTAAGATGGAGAAAACAAGAGCTCTATTGGCTAAGCACAAAGATGAGCGTGTCCTAGTATTCTGTGGTGTAACAGCTATTGCTGACCAATTAGGAATTCCTGTATATCATAGCAAAGCAGGAGACAAACAAGTGTTTGAAGACTTTGCTAATGGTAAGGGTAATCACCTTGCTGTAGTAAAGATTGGTAATACTGGTGTGACATACAAACCTCTTAACAGAGTGATTATCAACTACTTTGATAGCAATGCAGAGAATCTTGCACAGAAGATTAATAGATGTATGGCTATGGAATATGACACTCCTGATAAGAAAGCACATATATACATTGTATGTTCTGCAGAAGAAGTAGAGCGTAAATGGCTTAGAAAAGCGTTAGAATTCTTTGATAAAGACAAAATTAAATACATATGACAATAGAATTAACAGAAGACACAAGTGTTACAAGTGGTACAATGTACTGCGTAAGAATGGATGGTTCAGCTATTAAATGGTTTGCTAAGAACGAAGAAGCTGAGAAGTTTTATAATGAGGTTATTGCTAATCCAGAAATATTAAAACCTACAAGAAATATTTTGAAATCTCAAGATATTGATGTATCTTTGGAGAAATAAAATCAGTAAAACATGGCAAGCAAATTAATTGGAATTGTTGGTCCTACAGGGACTGGCAAGTCAACTTCAGTGAAACATTTAAATCCCAGTGAAACTTACATCATCAACGTTGCTAAGAAAGAATTACCTTTCAAAGGAGCAGAGAAATTGTACAACTCAGAGAACAAGAATTACAAAGAAGTAGACGATGCAAATGAGATTACACGTTTATTACGTACTATCTCAGACAAAGCACCACACATCAAGAACATTGTTATTGAAGACTCAAACTACATTATGGGTTTCAATATGTTAGCAAGAGCCACAGAGGTTGGCTTTACAAAGTTCACTATCATGGCTAAAGACATGGTAGAATTATTTAGAGAAGCTAGACGCTTACGTGATGACTTAAAGATTTTCTATTTTACACATCCTGAAACTATTGAAGATGGTGGAGAGATTGTAGGATATAAGATTAAAACAGCAGGTAAATTGATTGACAACCAGATTGTATTAGAAGGTTTGTTAACAGTTTGTTTGTACACACACGTAGAAGAAAGCAAGGATGGCACAGCGTCATATCATTTTGTAACTAATAGATTCAAGAAATATCCAGCAAAGAGTCCTGATGGAATGTTTGCAGAAATCAAGATACCTAACAACTTACAAGAAGTAGTAAACGCAATAGATGAATATTACAATTAATAACAATTAAATCCAGAAAAAATGAGTAACATTGGAGGAGAAAAAAGACAAGCACCAGTATTTGAAGACAAAGAGTATACCAAGAAGATTGGTTTATTTGAAGCAAGAGTAATTGCAGTAAATCCTACACGTGAGGAATTTGCAGATGTATTAGACAGACAGTTAAGTGATGAAAGCAAAGCTGATCAATATCTTACAACTAGCAAGGATGGTAATGCAAGATTACGTATTGACTTTTGGTTAGAAGAAGTTAAGAATAGAGATAAGTTCAAAGTGACATTCTTTATTGAAGACAAGCAAAGAGAAAATAATGATGGCACTAAGTTACAATATATCAATGACATTGGACGTACTACATGGGCTGATAGTCCAAACAACTTACCTACATGGTTCAAAGAAAGAGAGAGTCGTGTAGCATATGTTGGTGAAGAAGATTTATACAACTTCTTACGTTCATGGTTAAGTAACATTGACTTTAGCAGCAAGAAATCTACATTACAATTAGAGTTCAACAAGTTGATTAAAGGTAATGTTAAAGAAATCAAAGAGCAAATCAATGGTGAGTGGGCTGCAAACATTGTAGCATTAGCCACTGTATCTACACAAGAGAAAGCTGATGGTTTGAAGGAATTCCAGAATGTATACAACAAAGCATTCTTACCTCCATATAGCATCAAAGCATTCAGATTGGTAGATTACAATAAAGCAGAATCAGTAAGTGCTTTGCGTAATAAATCAAACAAAGAGTTAAAAGCTCATGAGCGTTTTGTATTAAACGTAGTGGGTGAGTATGGTTGTAAAGACTTCTATACATTTAAAGAGTTGAGAGATTACAACGCTGAAGAGAATTTAGTAGCATCTGACAAGGTGATTGCTGATGATGATAGTGATTATTAGTACGACACCCCCAAAATAAGAACTAGCCCCATTTCTATGGGGCTTTTTCATTACATTTGCAATTATGATAAAAGGAGAAAGAAAAACAAAACTATCAATTGAGGCTATTCTAAGCAGAATCTCTGAGTATGATATCTTTAGATATTATATGCCTAATCATGACTGGAAGATAAACAGAGTGACTTATTCTCCATTTAGACATGAGAACAATCCATCCTTTATGATTGGTAATAAGATGGGCTATCTTATGTTTATAGACTATGCTGATACCAGCAAGCGTGGGGACTGTTTCAACTTTGTGCAGATGTTGCATAATCTTCCTAGTACTAGTGAAGCTTTGAAGATGGTAGACAGAGACTTTGGCTTGGGTCTATCTACAGGTGTGATGACAGGAGAATATAAGAAGATTATATCTGAGTACAAACAGCCTGAGATAGAGAAGAGATATTCTCTCATCCAAGTGAAGGTTAGAAAGTTTACACAAGAAGAGCTGGCTTATTGGAATGAGTATCACCAGGACATCCAGGACTTAAGAGATAACAACATCTATTCTATCAAAGAACTATATCTCAACAAACAGAAGTTCCCACTATTAGATACAGAACTAAGGTTTGGTTATCTGTATGAGGGACAGTATTGGAAGATTTATAGACCATTTGCTGATAAGAAGAAGAAATGGATGCCTAACAATGTACCTATCACAGCAATGGATGGTAAAGAGAACATCAGAAACTGCAGCGTAGCATTCATCAACAAGAGTAAGAAAGACTACATGGTGATGAAGAAGTTATTCCCCTGCAGTTGTGCTGTACAAAATGAAGGACTAGGTTGCTTCTCCCATGAGAATGTGGAGTATTTGAAAGCTAACTCTGACAAGCAAATCCTATCATTTGATGCAGATGATGTAGGTGTACAGAACTCCAAGCAGATTACAGAGATGTTTGACTTTGAATATGCTAACGTCCCACGTCAGTATCTAGCTGAAGGGATAAAAGATTGGGCTGATCTTGCCAAAATTCATGGCATGCAAGCCATAGAAGATTATTTAAAGAGTAAACAATTAATATGAATTGGGATAAATTCAAAGATCAATTCCACCCTTCCTGGCATAGATGGATGCAACCATTTATAGAAAGTAAGGAGTGTGATGGCATATATAAACATTTAAAGTTTGAGAGTCAAAGAGGCAAGCAGATTGCTCCTCTATCTCAAAATGTATTCAGGTGCTTCTATGAGACACCATATGAAGATGTACAGGTGGTGATGATGGGCATGTGCCCTTATCATTCTACAAAGAATGGACAGTTTGTAGCTGATGGCTTATTGATGGGCTGTTCTACTACTAATATATTACAACCTTCACTAACTAAGTTCTATGATGGTATAGAGAAGGAATTCTATAATGGGTTATGTGTAACTTGTGATAGAACTCCAGATGTAACATTTTTGGCTAAGCAAGGTGTATTGTTGTATAATGCTGCTTTGACTACAGAAATAAACAAAGCAGGTAGCCATATTGCACTATGGGAACCATTCACTAAGTATTTATTAGAGGAGGTCCTAGCAACTAAGATGGCTCCTATCATATTCTTAGGTAAAGATGCAGCTAGATATGAAAAGTATGTAGCCCCATTCACATGGACATTTACACTGTCTCACCCAGCAAGTGCATCTTACAAACAAGATGACTGGGATACAGAAGGTGTATTTACAAAAGTTAATAAATTACTAAAGGAAACCAACAACACAGAGATTAGCTGGTTAATGGATACTCCTTTCTAAAACAATTACATATGTATATAAATTCAAGGATTGGTGGTGATATCCACCAAGGGGATCTTATTGCTGTAGCTGATGGCAATGATTTCACAATAGGTATCTATTTTGGTAGAGGTAGAGGTGGTACAGTTCAATATTATACACCAAGAGGTGTTTTACAATCTAGAGAGTATTGGGAAAACGCACAAAAAGATAGTAGTGACATGTATGGTCTTAAAAATAAACCATGGACACTTAGTAGAATTTGGAAAGCTTTTGTAAACACTCCAAGAGATACTAGGATTATGAAATTACACAGAGAAAGCATTGTAAATCAAGTAATGATAGACGAAATACAGAAATCAAAAGAAATATTAGCACAATTTAACATCACAGTAAACTACTAACACAATGATTTTAGAAAAACAGACAGAAGCACACATTTTGCAAGAGGGAGAGTCTCAAGACTCAGTAAAAATGTCCCTAGACTTAGATTCTGCACAGGTATTGATGCAGATGTTAAGTAAGAATTTATATTCAGATGCAATAGGCTCTACAATCAGAGAATGTGCAAGTAATGCATTAGATTCTCATAGAAGAGCAGGGACTACAGATCCCATTATAGTGAGCTTTAAAAGAAACAACCAAACAGATACTTATGAGTTTGCTGTTGAAGACTTTGGTATTGGCTTAGATGCAGATGATGTACGCAATATCATCAGTAAGTATGGTAAGTCAACCAAGCGTAACAGCAACACAGAATTAGGTATGATGGGCTTAGGTTTCAAAGCCCCACTAGCTTATTCTTCTAGCTTTTATTTTGTAGCTAGAAAAGATGGCATGGAACGTAAGTATATGATGTACGAAGGTGAAGACACTAACACTATTGACCTGTTGTATGAAGTTCAAACACCCATGCCTAATGGTGTTAAGGTGATTGTACCTGTAAGTTATTATGACAGACACAACTTCAAGAGAAAGATTCAAGAACAATTGGCTTATTTTGAGAGTGTGTATTTTGATGTAGATGCATCTATAGCAGGATCTGTAAGCAATGATTTTGTTATTGTAAGAACAGAGCACTTTCAGTTCTCTAGCATGGCTACAACTGGCTATATGCACTTATGTCTAGATAATGTAAGCTATCCTATTGATTGGGAGAAGCTTGGTATCAAAAACATTGCTCTTCCTGTTGCTCTTAGATTCAGTCTAAGTGATGGATTGTTCCCAACTCCAAACAGAGAGGCTATTAGATATACCAAGGAAGCTAAAGAAGTAATTCTTAAGAAGCTTGAGATAGTAGCTAATGTGTTTATGGAGAAATATAACGAGTCTATCACTGATGGTGATGATCCAGTGGCTGTATTGAATAGCTATAGAAACAGACAGAAGTCTATTCCTGCTTTCTTTTCTCCAAATGCAGATAAGAATGCAAGAGTGACAATTGATGATTTGTTAGTTTATGCAACAACTCCTGTTAAAAAACCAAAGATTCATGGTATTGAAAAGCTAGACTTAGAGCGTGTAGCTACAAAGTTACCAGAGTATATGTTTGGTGAATGGAAATTGAAATACAGATATCAAAATGGTAAGTTCACTGAAGCAAGAGGTTATTGGGCTGACTTTACCTATCATATGTTAGCTGGTGAAAGATATGGTGAATCTGGTATCACTTACACGTTCTCTGAGCAATTAGGTGTGCGTAAGAAGAACTATCTAAGAAGTGTATTAGGACATGACCATAAAATAATTAACTTTGTTAAGTTTGATAAAGCTTTCAAGTTAGAAGCTTATGATGATCAAGCAGGTTATTACACTTATTACAGAATGTTAGACCTTGGAAACTATCCTAAGAGTGAATGGAGAGAAATCATCCAGGAATTCCAGAAGTTGCTTAAGATGTTCACTGACAAGTTTATTGATGCTGATGCTATAGAGATACCTGAGACATGGGTGCTTGAACAAAAGGCTAAGCGTGCTAAGGTGTCTACAGCTTCAGTTTCTACTGGTCAAAAAAGGGTGAGACTTGCAGGAGAAATTTCTGTAAAGATAGCATCTGAGTTACAAGTGTGGGTGAATGGACAGCATTGTAAGTTTGTTCCTAATACATTTAAGATGGACGAGCTGTATAAGCACACAAAGTTAACTGTTTATGGCACAGAAGAACATCGTGAGGAAATGGATAGATTATATCCTACCTTCAAATCACAGGTGAGATTTGGTATTGTATCTAATACATCTTATAATAATCTTGAGAAAGCTGAATTACATAATTGGATAAACATACATAAATTTATGGAAGGTAAGAATAAACCATTCATTAGATTGGTTACTAGCTTGATAATAGCACGTTTTATGAAAGACAATTCTAGAGTGTTTGAAAGAATTGAACGTTTAGCATATGTTTCTGAAGATCTTGCTAAGAAGATGAGAAGCTTGCTAGCTTATGTATCAGTAAACCATGTTACAAGATGTAGTATAGAACATGAAGACACTTTAATAAGCTTTGCTATTGAAAACAAATTTGTTGATCCAGAAATCTATCCAACACTTATTGAAGTGAAAAACTTACTAGAGAAATTACCTTTCCTAGATGTATTATGTAGTCATATTCCAAGCTATATAAGTAATGATACTCCAAGAGAAGACAAGTTAAACCAAATGATTGCTGATTTATTTAAATATCACAAACATAAGGTTAATTTATCATTCTATCCAAAGATGAACGAAGATGCTCCTTTAGAGGAGACATTGACACAAGACACAATTACAGAATTAGAAACAATTTAAAACAGAAAACATGTTAAGTTTAAAATGGTTCAAGAGTGCTATTGAACGCACTATTGAAAAGGTTGTAGAAAACAAAATTGATCAGGCTTTTAGTGAATTAGATAGAGAAGAGGGGCACATCCCCTCTTCAACTACTGATAGCTATACCACAGCAATGGTAGATAAGCCATATTTGAACATCAAGATGGTTAATGATACATTGACTATTGTGATGAATGATGGTAGTATTATTACTAAATCTCCAGCAACATCTGATGATTTCAACCTTGCTAGAGGATGTAGATCTGAGGCTTGTTTGCTTGATTTAGTGAGCTCTCCTGAGGTTAGAGAGGAGAGAAAGAAGGCAGAAGCTGAATATGAGAAGGCCAAAGCTATTCAAAGAGGTGCTGAATATCTAGCTACATTGGAACAATTTGAGATGAAGAATGGTTCTTTGTATCTAAAGGGTATTAACAGAAGCTTACCTCCATTGTTAGTAGAAGAATTCCTAGAAGTGGTAGGTAGACATGGTGGCACAGATAGTGACGAGTTCAATGCCTTACATAGATTCTTTATGTGGTGTTGCTTGAACCCAAGAGCTGAAGTGGCAGATAAGTTATTTAACTTCTTAAAGAAGAATAGCTTTAAAATCACTAAACAGGGCTTCTTTGTAGCTTTGAGAAATGTAGTTACATTACATGGCTCTAATGAATTGGTACACTTTGTGTCTAATGCATATAATAAGGTGAAAGCTGTTTGGAAGAAGAAGCCAGATGATTATACAGTGTTCTTACAAACTGATGGTACATATAAGTTAGTTCACAATGAAAACTTAACTAGAACTGAAAGATGTGAACATTGTGATGGTTCTGGAACAACTCCTGACTATGATGAAGAATATGATGATAGTGGTCATTGTTATGAGTGTGATGGTACAGGATATGTTACAGATACAATTAACCATGGTGAGAACATTGGTAACTTGACTGAACTATATCTTGACCTGCCTAACAGAGCTGAGAACAGATTCACAGATGCTCACACAAGAACATTTGACATCAGAATTGGTAGAGTGGTAAATATGCCTATGGAAGCATGTCGTTGGAATACTGATGACTGTGGTGCTGAGGGCTTACACTTCACTAGTAATGAGATTCATTATGTAGGTTGTGGTGACACATCTGTTATTGTTCTTATCAATCCTATGAAGGTTGTAGGTATTGGTGAGTCTAAGGGTAGATGCTATGAGTATTTACCAATTATGACTGTACCACGTGATGAAGCTACAGAAATCTTACATGACCTTGACTTTGACACATTACAATTAGATGACTCTTATGCTGTACGTGAGCTAGAAGACTTAGAGTTCAAAGCTAAGAATGGTTTCACACAGGAAGCTAAGAAGTATGATTTCAATTTACCAGCTTTATCTGCTGTAGAAGTTTATACAATTGTTAAGAGTCTTGATGAAATAAAGCAAGAAATATCTAAAAGAATTGTAGAAATTGATTAAATTTGTAGTCCCAGGGAGAAATCCCTGGGCTATTTAATACAATATTATGGCAATAAAGAAGAACGCAACCAAAAGAAGAGCCAAGATACCTAGGGTTCCCAAGGTGAGAAATGGTGGTACAATGACAGAGTCAGCTTTCTGGAGCTTTATTAGAAGTACACTTAGACAAAAGTCTAGATGGTGGAAACCTATTACAGAGTGTAAAATGAAAGCACGCAGACCTTACAAGGGTCCAAGTAAAAGACAGAAGTTTGAATACAAGTGTGCATGTTGTGGAGACTGGTTCCCAGAGAAGCTTATCAACGTAGACCACATAAAGCCTGCAGGTAGTTTAAACTGTGCTGCAGACCTACCAGGTTTTGTTGAAAGACTGTTCTGTGAGTTGGATAACTTACAAGTGTTGTGCGAAGCCTGTCATGATGTAAAAACCAAACTAGAAAAGAAGAGAAATGAAAAGAAAAATAATAAAGCTTCATGATAAGAAATATGCTGATTTGATAGACCATAGCGTAAAAGAATGTATTCAGAAGAATGAGAACTATGAAGTTGAATACAGAGGAAAAGTTATGATTCTTACACCAGACCAGTTAAGAAATGAATGTGTTGGTAGACAATACATTGAGAAGCCTAAGTTTGGAGAGAAGCCCTATCATTTACTCTCTTATGTTTGGAAACCTATAAATTAAAAAGAATGGAGAATAACGTAATGATGGTCAAGATTAACAGACAACCTTCCTTCACTGAGATATGGTATGAGGGCACTGTTACATATGACAATAAGGATTATAACTTCTGGTTAATTAATCCCAGAGGAAAGGATGAACAAGGACGTGAGTATGAGATGGAGGTGAGATGGTGGTTCAAACAAGTACCTGTAGAGATTAGAAAGATGAGCGAAACAATTATTAACGACTTTAAAGAAAACCAACATGATTAAAGGACCAGGAAAAACAGAAGCTCTTTACAGAGCAACCTATTTAGACAGTAGTTCTAGTTTGAAAGAATTCTCCATGGATAGGAAGAAGTATCACAAAAAGTATATCCTTAATGAGGTGGTAGAGGACGAAGAGTCTAAAGCTGCCACTATGGGTAGAATGGTGGAAACATTGTTAATGGAGCCACATTTATTTGAAGAGAGATTCCACATCTCTACATGCATGTCTACACCTACAGGTTTAATGTTAGAGTTTGTAGAAGCATTGTACAAACACACTGTAGAAGCTACATCTGAAGATGGTACAATTACTAGAAGCTTTGAAGAACTATGTAAGGATGCGTATACTGATTCAGGGTTCAAGATTAAATTGGATGCTGTATTGACTAAATTCATAGGCTCTGAAGCTGAGATTTATTACAAGGAAATCAGAGAGGTGAGAACCAAAGGATTGACTGTAGTGACATCTGCAGATATTACAAATGCTGAGAAGATTGTAACAGAGCTAAGAACTAATGCTGTCACAGCAGATATAGTAAACTTAGTATCTGATGCTCAATATACTGTGTATAATCAGTTACAGATTGAGGGCTATGAAGTGTTTGGTCACACATTTAAGTCTATGTTAGACAAGGTGGTTGTAGATCATAAAGCAAAGACTATCCAAGCATATGACTTAAAATGTACATGGTCTGTAGAGAACTTCTATGAAGAGTATTATCTATATAGAAGAGCATACATCCAAGGACATTTATATATTAACGCAGTGTATGAACATTTCAAAGAATTAATTGATAGTGGGTACACTGTATTGAACATGAAGTTTATTGTATGTGATAGTACAAACTATGCAAATCCATTAGTATATGACATGAGTCAAGTTGCATATGATGCTGCTGAAGATGGCTTTGAGCACAAAGGAAGAAAATATCCAGGTGTAAGAGACTTGGTTAAAGACCTTATGTGGGCTCTTGAGAATGACATTTGGAACATCTCTAGAGAAAATTATACTAAAAATGGAATTGTAACAATTTAATATGGAAAGAAAACACACCATCACTAGCATATTCATTGTACCAACTCTCAGCATTGGCAGAGATAAATTGTTGGATAATGGATTTGTTAATGGTTATATAAAAGATGCTAGAAAAGATGCACAGTATGAAAATGCTGTGTATCTTCTCTTTAAGCCAGAAAATTTAGATAAGTTCAGATTGTTTCTGGATACAGAATATGAAAGAACTAAGTCCATAATTGATGACTATGACTATGAAGATGGTTATGTAGTGGTTGTTTATGAAATTAATCCAAGGCTTAAAGAAGACATAGAGTTAATAAAAAAGGGTAAATATTCCCAAACTTCTAAGAAATTCCAAGAGATTTTCCCTAAAGTTGTACAAATTAAGAAGAATGGACTAAGAAGAGATGAGATATCTCTGCAGTATAGAGTGTTCAATAGAACAGAAGATTTGGTACAGTTTTGGGAAGATAAACTAGGCATGGAGCTTCCAGAAGATGTGGAAGTCTGGCATGGTTTCTTTGAAGAGTTTGAGACATTAGACCTAGATAAACTTAAAGAGTATGTATAACAGCGAAATACTAGACCATCTAATTGCCAAGTTTGGCATAGATGATGTAATAAAGTTCTGTGAAATAGAGAGTGAAAAGAATCACATCTTAGCAGAATCAGTTGACAAAGACATGGCACACCACCCTGAACCCAATGAATGGAGATTTGAAAGGGATTGGTGGGCTGAAAGTGGTAAACAATTAAAAACTAGAATATGACAGGATTAGAATTATTAGAGAAGTTCCCTAAGGCAGCAGATGCTATTAAGGAATTCTATTATGGAAAGATGATTGAATCTTTACAAGAAGATAGTGACATCCCACAAGAGTTTAAAGACATGGTGAAATCACAAAGCTTTGATAGTGAATACATTGCAACATTTATAGATAATAATCCTAGATTCTTGTTTGACTTAATGGATGCAAATGATATAATTGTTCAAACACCATCAGTTTGGGTAGAAGGTGCTGTCCAGTTTGGATACACCATAGACAGAAAGAACACAGAAATGATGGGTTCTTTTGAGACATATCCACAAAGAACCACAGCTGAAGGACTTGCTATGGAAAAAGCTATTGAATATTTAAACAATCAGTTATGAGTGATCAAATAGTATTATCAGTGATTGAGAAATATGCCAAGCGTAGTGAGATAGGACAAGCTAAGTATGGTACCACCTTAGAAACTAACAATAAGGACAATTATCTCAAGCATTTACAGGAGGAACTAATGGATGCTAGTTTATATATTGAGAAACTAATGGCCCTAGATAAGGAAATAACTAAAATTGTTAAGGATACTCCTAATGATACAGAATTGGGGATGAAAATAAGAAATTTAGTTAGGTAATATTTTCAAATTCTCTTGGAACTTATAAAGGGTTGCAGTAAATTTGCGACCCTTTATTATTTAACCAATTAAAACAATTAACGCATGGATTTAGGATTAGAAGCCTTGAGCAAGATTACCATTTTTAGTAAGTACGCAAAGTACATCCCAGAACTAAAAAGAAGAGAGACATGGGACGAGATAGTGGATAGATATGAGAACATGATGATCAAGAAATATCCTAATCTAGAGAAACAAATTAAGGACAGTGCTACATTTATCAGAAAAAAGAAGGTTTTACCTTCCATGAGAGCTCTTCAGTTTGCAGGTGCTGCAGCTGAGGTGAACAACTCACGTATCTACAACTGCTGTTTCCTACCAATTGACAGTATTCATAGCTTCAGTGAGACTATGTTTTTATTGCTAGGAGGAACAGGTGTAGGTTATTCTGTACAGAAACACCACGTAGACCAACTTCCTACAATTGTTAAGCATGAGCGTTACAAACACAGAAACTGGCTTATTGAAGACAGCATTATGGGATGGGCTGATGCTGTGAAGGTATTGATGAAGTTCTACTTTGAGGGTGGATTAAAGCCTAAGTTTGACTTCAGAGCTATTAGACACAAGGGAGCTAGATTAGTGACTGCAGGTGGTAAAGCACCTGGTCCAGAACCATTGAAGATCTGTCTTAGCCACATTGATGCCATCATGGAGCGTAAAGAGCATGGAGAGAAGTTGACACCATTAGAGTGCCATGACATCCTATGTCACATTGCCAACTCTGTATTAGCTGGTGGTATCAGAAGATCAGCTATGATTGCCCTATTTAGCCATGATGATGAGGAAATGATTACATGTAAGTATGGTAACTGGTGGGAATTGAATGAGCAAAGAGGTAGAGCTAACAACTCAGCTGTATTGAAGAGAGGTGAGATTAGTGAGATGGAATTCAAAGCTCTATGGAATAGAATTGAGGCTTCAGGTTCAGGAGAACCAGGTATCTATTGGACTAATGACTTAGACTGGGGTACCAATCCTTGTTGTGAGATTGCCTTGAGACCATATCAGTTCTGTAACTTATGTGAGGTGAATGTATCAGATATCACATGTCAAGAAGACTTGAATGATAGAGTGACAGCTGCAGCGTTCTTTGGAACATTACAAGCTGGCTTTACAGACTTCCACTACTTACGTGATGTATGGAAGATGACAACCTTTAGAGATGCCTTATTAGGTATTGGTATGACTGGTATTGCTTCTGGTGAGGTGCTACAATACAATCTAGAAGTGGCAGCTAAAATTGCTGTGAAGACAAACCAATTAATCTCTGAGGCTATTGGTACCAATGAAGCAGCACGTGTTACATGTATTAAGCCTAGTGGTACAACATCATTAGTGTTAGGTACATCTAGTGGTATTCATGCATGGCATGCTCAGCACTACTTAAGAACAATGAGATTCAATAAGAATGAAGACATTGCTCAGTATTTGATGGTTAATCACCCAGAGTTATGTGAAGATGATGTATTACGTCCTACAGATACATTGTGTGTAAGAATTCCTGTTCAGGCTCCTGAAGGATCCATCTTAAGAACAGAGACAGCAATTGATACATTAGAGCGTGTTAAGAAGTTCAGCACAGAATGGATTAAGCCAGGACATGTAGAAGGACAAAACACTCATAACGTCTCAGCTACTATATCTATTAAAGAAAATGAATGGCCTACTGTAGGTATATGGATGTGGGATAATAGAGATGTCTATAATGGATTATCTGTATTACCAGCATTTGATCATACATACAAGCAAGCTCCATTTGAAGATATCACTAAGGAGAAATATGATGAGCTACTTAACACATTGAAAGCCATTGACTTAACAAAGGTGACAGAACTAGATGATTCTGTAGACTTTGGTCAGGTGGCAGCATGTGCTGGTGGTGCTTGTGAAATAGCATAACATGGAAAAGAAAGAATTCATAAAAGATGTTCACTATTATTTGGAGGAGGGCAGAGTAGTATTTACTGCCCTCCAACATTTAGAACGTGGCTATTGCTGTGGCAATAACTGCAGGCATTGTCCTTACGAACCAAAGGGTATAAAAGGTAACAAACAGGTAACAGAAGGTAACAAAAGAGAAGAAAAGATAAAATAATTTGCATTTATATGCATTTATATGCGTATGTTTGCATCTCTGTTTTTCGTTAATTGTGTCAGCCCCTGGGATTTCTATCTTGGGGGCTTTATTTTTTAACGAAAAAGTATGGAAATATCAGAGAAAAGTAGTAAATTTGTACACTAAATTAACAATTATGGCGAAAGCAGTAAAATCAACAGACAGTGGTGTCTCTAAACTCCAAGAAGCTTTGGATAAATTAAACAAAGCATATGGCACAGGTACAGTGCTAGCATTAGATTCTAAAACAGATGGTCACTATGATGTAATCAGTACAGGTTCAATTGGATTTGATTGGATTACATTAGGTACTGGTGGCTTTGTAAAAGGTAAATTGTATGAACTTATGGGATGGGAAGGCACAGGCAAGTCTACCATCTGTGGTCATGCAGTTGCTGAATGTCAGAAGAAAGGTGGTAAGGTAGTTTATATAGATGGCGAGCATGCTGTTGATAAAAATTACTTTGAAGCAATTGGTGTTAATACTTCTGAGATGTTAATCTCTCAACCATCATGTGGTGAAGAAGGTTTTAACATTGCAATTGAAATGATTAAGACTGGTGAGGTAGATTTATTAATTATAGATTCAGATTCATCATTGATTCCTAAGAAGGTATTAGATGGTGAGGTGGGTGACAGCTCAATTGGTTTAAAAGCTAGATTGAATAGCAGTGTGTATTCTAAATTAAAATCTGCAATGTCAATCCACAACACATGTGTGATTGTTATCTCTCAATACAGAGAGAAGATTGGAGTTATGTTTGGTAATCCAACAACAACACAAGGTGGTCATGCATTAAAGTTTGCAGCAGATGCTCGTATAGAAGTGAGCAAGACTGCAGCAAAAGATGGTGATGTAACTTATGGTAACATTACAAAGGTGAAGGCTGCCAAGAATAGAATGAGCCCTCCATTTAGAATGACAAGCTTTGAAATTGTATATGGTGTAGGTATTGATAAGGTGAAGGAGATTATGGAGTTATTGAATGAGTATGAGCTTGGCAGAAAGTATGGCCAAACAATGACGTTCAATGAAATCAAATACAACCTTGATGAGTTCAAACGTATGTTATTAGACAATGAAGAGTTTTACAATGAGATTAAAGATAGTATCATTAACAAAATTAAAAACATTGAAATAGTAGAAGAAAATGAACCAGCCATTGAAGATTAAATTGCAAAAGGTAACAGAAGATGCTCGCATGCCTATTAAGGGTAGCGAGCACGCTGCTGCCTATGATGTTTATGCTCATAGCATAACAGACAAAGGTGGATACAAAATGTGTGTAGGATTAGGATTCAAGACTGAAATCCCTAAAGGCTACAAAGGCATCATAGTACCACGTAGTAACTTAACTAAGTTTAACTGGGTGTTGAACAACTCTTATGGTGTGATTGACTCAGACTATAGAGGTGAGTGGATGGCTATATTCACTCCTATTATCAACGCAGGCTCTGTTCCAGAGTTTCCATATGGTGTAGGAGATAGAGTGGCTCAAATCTATTTTGAAGAAGTGTTACCTGTATCTTTTGATGTTGTGCCTGAGCTAGAGCAAACAGAGAGAGGTGAGGGTGGCTTTGGATCAACTGGTTTGAAATGAGTACATGTAAAACCTGTGGCAAGAAATGTCATGGAGAATACTGTTTTCAACACAAGCCTAGAAAACCTTTAGCAGCAAAGAAGGGATTCAAGGTGAAGGTACCTGAGAAACATCCTATCAATGACTTCAAACCAATGCAAGAATTCTTTCTAAAGATATGGAAGATGAAGTTGCATTACTCAGAAGTTAGTATGGATTATTTAGGTAAAGAGCCCCTAACAGTATTCTTTCATCACATTCTCCCAAAAGAAAAATATCCTCAAGCTGCATTTGATGAGGAAAACATCATACTTTTGACATTGGAAGAACATGACCAAGTGGAAATGGACCCAACCAGGTATGAAGAAGTAAACAGAAGACGTGAAAAACTAAAAAAGAAGTATAATGTATAAGATCTTTTTGTCTATAGCAATTACAGCACTTATAGGTTTAGCTATAATTAAGATTATAGATACTAAACCTAATGAAGTGTTTGTTAGATATAGAACATTCACTCTGTCAGGGTCTACATTTGACATGGATGTCAATGTAATAATAACAGAAGATATAGACTATGCTGTTAGATATGTACAGGATAATCTGGATAGTACTGTTACAGCTGAAGACTTTGATGCTAGAGCTGTATCATTTCCTATTAACGATGGTAAGTCACCAATCATATGGATGGCTACCACAGAAGACAAAGGTGTCATAGCTCATGAGATATTTCACACAACTTTGAACATCATGTACTGGGCAGGTATGGAGCTTAATTCTGAGACAGAAGAAGCTTTTGCCTATGAGGTACAATTTTTAACCAATTCTTTTTATAACCAATTAAATACAATTAAATGAGTATTCCAACGTGGGACGTTAGTCCAGAACCAGAACAACAAGAAGTGGGTCCACAACCACCAGAGTTAGTGGGTAAACTTAACACTGAAAGAGTGGAGTTAGCACAAAAGATTGAAAGATTAAAGACTTTCATGACTTTAGATGCAACATTTAAAGGATTAAGCTGGCATCACAGAAGATTATTAGAACAACAACTAGAAAATATGTCTAAATATGAAGGCAACTTAGTTGAGAGAATGATATTATTAAATCAAAAAGAAGAAGAAAATGACTAATTTATTTTTTTACACAAGAAATGTAGATGGTAAAATCTACACAGACAGTTTTAACTTAAACAAGGTGGTAAGATCAATGCAAGTGGAAGACGAGAAAGTTATCCTTGTATTAGATGATTTACATGAGCGTTCTGAGCCTGTGCCAGACATTGATCCTAAGACAGGAAAGGTGAAGGGACAAAAGAGAGAGCGTAACACCTACCAAACAGAAATCACTTTAACTGGTGAAGACGTAAAAAGATTTAATAACCTAGCAAATAAATAGTATGAAACTATTAGGAAATCGCATCTATTTAGAGGTGCCAAAGCAAGTAGAAGAAAACAAGTTAATTGTAGATGAGAACACCAAAGAAGCATTACAAAGAGAAATGCTTAAGAAGTTCTCTAAGTTAACTGTACACTCTGTAGGTGATATTGTAACTACAATTAAACCAGGTGATGTAGTGTTGGTAGATCCAGCTAAGGTGTCACAAGGTCAATTGGTTGACTTATCAGAAGATGAGCAAGTTATTCTTGTAAGTCCTTTTGATGTAATCATGATTTGGTAATGCTGAATAAAGATTACATAATGCCTTTATTAGGAGGCAGATTAGGTAACAACTTGTTTATGATAGCGAATGCTCTTGCAAAAGGGCTTGACTATAATAAACAGGTTGTTATTTATAGACCTCATGTAATCTATCATGGAAATGACTACTCAAAAAACATATTTCGTGCACTAGAGTTTGTAGACTCATATGAAGATAATCATAACTATAATTTAGAAGTTCCTTCAGATGACAAGCCTACATTTTATTATGGATACTATCAAAGTGAAACCTACTTTGAAAAGTATAGTGAACTAATAAAAACATTATTTGGTCCCCCAATAGACTTTGTACAAAGGATAAAACAAGAGCTACCATTTATATTCAATGGAAATGTAACAGTGGTAAATGTACGTAGAGGTGATTATTTACATTCACCCAACTACCATCCAGTTATAACTCCAGAATATGTTTACAAAGCAAACATACTAATACCCTATAGTGAAATTTATATCATAGCTAGTGATGATATAGAATGGTGTAAGAAAAACTTACATCTTCCTAACATGATGTTCTTAGAAGGATATCAACCACAAGAACAACTATGGATATTATCAATGTGCCAAAACTTTATTTTATCTAATTCATCATTCTCTTGGTGGGCTGCATATCTTTCAAGAAGCTCTAATAAAATTGTCATCACACCTGAAACATGGTTTGGTCCTGAGTTTATAGCTAACTATGATAATATGTATTGTAAAGATTGGATAAAACTACCTACCTATTTTCAAAATGGATTAATACTACCAAAATGATAAGCGTACTAACCATAACATACAAAAGACCTCATCTTCTAGAAGAAGCTATAGAATCCTTTCTTAGACAGAGAAGAGTTGCTGGTGCTGAGATGGTAATTATAAATGACAATCCAGAAGTGGACTATGTTTATGACCATCCTAGCATCAAGATATTTAATGTAAAAGAAAGATTTCCCTCTATAGCTGCTAAGCTGAAGTGGGGCTATAAACAATGTACACACAACTTTATCTATAGACTAGATGATGATGATTTATTAGCTCCAGAAGCTATATACAATGTAGCTGTTACAGTGATAGAGAGTGCATTAGACTATGATATATACAGAAGTAAAGACCATTTCTTCTTTGTAAACAATAAGTTTGAGAAGAAGAGTTCCAATATTAATAATGGAAATGTCTACACTAAGAAATATCTAGATAGAATCACCTGGCCACATAAGTCAGGAGATGAAGATGCTGAGATTACTTTTAGTAATGGTGCAATTATTTGTGAGAAGGTGCCTACATCTATGATATATAGATGGGGAATGGAAACCTTACACATATCTGGACTAGGAATAAAACCTAGTGAGGAAATCTTAGCTCATGCAGACAAGGTTTTAACTGAACCATCTGGAGTGATAGAGCTCAAACCACATTTTAAAGAAGATTATTACAGTGATTTAAGTAAATAAAAAAGCCCCTTAATTGGGGCTTTTATTATTTTGATAGTCTCTTTTGTTTAAGAGGCCACATTTTGCTTCTCAGTCTAAGCTTTGTATCAGCTTCTTTCATATAATTACCATCAACTGGCTTTGGAGGAGCAACTTTAGGAGCAGGTCTTGGCTTACCAGAACCTTTAGCTTTACCAGCTGTCATTGGTTTTACTGACTTTGCCTGTCTAGATCCTATCTTAGCTTTTGACATAATGATTATTTTACTGAATCAACAGCTACTGTATCAACTACAGCTGTAGAATCTGTTTTAACTTCTGTGCTAGCAGAACCACCACATGCTGCTAATGCAGCAATTAATACAATTGCGATTACTTTTTTCATTTATATTTGAGTTTTAATTAACAACCACTTTTACACTTACCCATAGACTTACCATACTTAGCCTTAGTTAAGCCTACAGCTTTTGTAGCTTTACCTTTTGTATTCTTACCAATTACACCTTTGTAAGAACCTAATTGCATAGATACAGTACCACCAGATTTCATCATCTTTTTAGCTACCTTCTTACCAGACTTAGCCATACCCTTTGCACCTGCAATTCTATCTGCTTGTGTAGGATTAGGATTTTTATCAATACCAGCTTTCACTGATAACATACCAAATTCTCCACCAGATTTAGCTTTTTTAGTTTTCATCTTAGGTAATGAATCAAAACTTTTTTTATCAAAGTTCATACCTTTTTTAGTTGATGTATCAGCTGCAGCTTTTTTAATACCAGCAACCATACCAGATTGAGCCTTTTTAACTTTCATTTTATTAATTTTTAAATTGTTAACATTTCCATTTACGCAAAGACTTATTGATTCTACTATTAGGATCATTTGCAGTCTTTGCTGATGTAAGTTTCTTTTTCATACCAGACATCCTAGCACAGAATGATTTCTTTCTAGGACCACCCTCTGGTTGAGGAGGTTTTATATTATGACCTGCAGCTTTTAATGAAGCTCTACCTTTTGCGTTTAGGCCTCCAGAAGGACTTTTACCTTCTTTTCTTTGCCATGCTGGTGTTTTACCACCACTTTTTTGTTTTGTATAAACTGTTGAACCACTAGGTCTATCTTCTACTTTATATCCTTCTTTAATATATCTAGCACGATCTTGAGCTCTACCTTTAATGTAATTAGCTTTCATTGTAGAATCTGCTTTTCTACGTCTTTCTTCAGCTAACTTAGGAGTTTTCATTTCTGCTCTTTCTTGTTCTCTGAATTTAGATGCCCATGATGGAACATCATTGCCATTTTGAGCTTTTTTAATCCTAGCCATTTTATTTCTTTTTACCTTTGTATTTGTAATCAGGATTATCTCTGTGCCATTTCTTTGTAGAAGCAACACCTTGTTTAACAGTCTTGGCTCTTCCTATCTTTGTAAGATTGATAGTATCCCATTTACCTTTATCTTTAGTAGGATGGTTAACTATGATATCTCCAGGTTTAGCTTTAGCTGTTTTCTTTGTGGCTTTATACACTACGTGCTTCTCACCACCAGCTCTTACTGTCACCTTACCTCCACTCTTTAATGCATTACCATCTTTCTTAATCAAGTGACCATTAGGAACAGGAGTGATAGATCCTTTGATAGCAGTGAGAGTGTCCCCATTTCTAAGAACTCTCTTTCCTACATAGGCTTCAGCTTTCTGTGGATTATAAACTTTTGTTTTAGGTATTCTAGCCATTATTTACCTTTACGTTTAGCAGCAATCTTTTTGAATGTCTTAGCTAATGCTTTGGCACGTCCTGTACAACCAGGTTTAGTAATAGGAGTGCATTTACCTTCTGTACCTCTACGTTTAATAGAAGCTGCAGCTTTCTGCATCCATTTACCATCTTTAGCTTTAGCAGTCTTACCACCATTCTTTTGCTCAGCAAGACGCTTGATAATAGCAGGATCAAGATCCTTTGCTCTTACAGAGTCAGCAGAGTTATTTCTAGCACGAAAGTTGTTAATAGTTCTATTAGTACTTTCATTAGGGCTAGTGCTTTGGTAATATCTAGGACCTCCAGGAGTATTTGCTTTAGTAGTTAAAGTGTATTTACCTGTAGCTCTATCTTGTGTAAGATATTCACCATATTGAGCTTTCTTAGATTTTTTAGCAATTGCCATATTATTTCTTTTTACCCATCTTTAACTTAGGAGCCATCTCACCACTACGCTTTTCCATTACTTCAGATTCACGCTTTAATGCAGCCTTTCTGAAACTAGCTGGGTTGATTTCTTTGTGAGCTGGAGTCTTCTTATCAAGTCCATAAGACTTTTCAGAACGTCCCATCTTACCACCATTTTTCATTTTAGTAGCACCAAGTTCCTTGTCTTTCTTTAAAGTGGCTTTCATTCTAGCATCTGCTAGAGTAGCTTCTTGAACCTTAGTCCAAGCACCATTAGGATCAACAGGGCCTACACGTTTGTCAGAAGCTTTTAAGCCTGACATGCTACCCATTCCAGATTTTTTAATCTTTGCCATTATTTTTTAGTTTTAGCTTTTATTTTTCTTTCTTGTTTAAGCATAGCAGCTGTAGGCTTCTTTCCAGATCCTTTATTAGCTCTGATGTTGTCCCATAATCCTCTTTGAGAATATGAGCCATCAGCACGCTTAATCATTTGTTTACCAGCCTTAGCTTTAGGAGTAGTCTTAGAAGCAGCTTCTTTAGCATCTATTTCTTTGAACATAGATTTTAGTCTATTTCTTTCTTGTTGCTTAAAAGCTTGTTTCATTTCAGCCTCTGTAATATCTTTTACAGCAGTTTTTTCTGCTTTCTTAATACCACTCTTGATGATTCCTTTTAATAAACCACCACCTTGATATTTTTTTGACATTGTTTTCTTTACTGTTGCCATTATAAACTATTTTTAGGAGTCTCAGGAGCTTCTACTACTACACCTGTTTCCACTGCATGTGCTAAGATGCTCTCTAAAACATCACCAGCTTCATGAGCTCTCAAGATAGTTTGAGCTTCCTTAGTACTTGTAATTGAACGCATTGCATTTAATAATAATCCAAAATCACTTCCACTTAATGTGAAGTTTACATCTTGACTCCAGATATATCTCTTTGTAGGGTCAAACTTAGCCACTGGTTGAGGCATTTCTACTACTGGAGCGAATTCTTTAATTTCTTCTGACATATATTTACATTTTTGGTTTAGTCACAAAGGTATGGAAAAGTTATGAATTTTCCAAATTTATTTCAAACACTATTGTGGCTGAACTTTTAATACTTTTAGACAGGTTCAATTTAATCTTAAACATGTTGTGCAGTTTAAGTATCTCTTCTAAGAGCATCTCATTGTATTTAGGCAATGAGGGAGCCAGTCTAAAGTGATACGAGTGGGGATTCTTAGTAATCTCCAACGTAGAAAGTTCATCAACTGAAGCAATAATTCCCTCAAGGTGAGCAAAATAAGCTGTTTCATTATCTTGCATTACTTGAGGGAAGAATTTTTTATTTACCTGCATTAGGAAAGTGTTAACAAGTATTTAGTTTTAGCAGCTTCTCCACTTAAGGCATCAGCTAGATTGGAGATGTCATGGAAGCTGTTTGCTTCAGCATATCTCTTTAAGTTACTAGAGAAGTCCATAAGTGCTGTGACAACAGCTGTTGAATCTGTAGCACCTAGAGCTTCTATCTTATATGCACCAGGACGTTTGCCTGTATAGCCCATAAGCTTCTCTACTACACCATCTTTGAAGTCATGTACATAATCATACAATCCTCCAAGAGCTTGATGCTCAGCATAACTCTTTGTCTGCCAATGCAATAGATGTAATTGCTCATGAAAATATGTAAGCTTCCCAGCTATTGTTTCCAAGTTTAGTTCTCCTGATTTCATCATCTCCTCAGGGAATAATGATTTTGCCATTTATGTTGATTTTATTATTGAGGACAAAGGTAAGGATCAATTAAATTTGTCACAGTTAGTCCTGGAATAGCAGGTACTGAATCATGATGTATATTATTAATAGTTTGTCCAGGTAATATAGTAACATTTTCTATTCCTCCTGTACAACAATTACTATAACCAAAAGAAATATTACCCTCTGTAGTATTTGTTAAAGAATAACTTTTACAATTAAGAGGAGGTACAAATGCTGTTGTTGTAGTTGTAGTTGTAGGAGCTGCAGTGGTTGTTGTTGTTGTAGTTGGAGCCACTGTTGTAGTGGTAGTTGTTGTTTCTGGAGCTGCAGTAGTAGTGGTTGATGTAGTGCTTGTTATTTCATTACAACACTCATTTGCATCAATCTCTTGCCAGTTACCTACCTTTGGTTTGAATCTTTGTAAGATCAAACTTCCTGCTATGACACGTCCTGAACCATCATAACGTACATAGGCTTTTAATCTATTGTTGCTGTTTGCCATTTTTATTTAAATTATATATTTATACACAAGGTGAATCTACCACATTTGTAGAACCAATTTGCCAGTAAGTTGATCCACCACAATCAAGAGTGATAGCTCCACTTCCTCCAACTACAGTTTTGTATTGTACAGAGCTTGGATCAATGTAGTTCTTAGCTGTACCATCCCATGCTTCAATACCTAACGTTGTAGCTAAACGATCTATTCTACAAGCATATCCTACATAGTCACTTCCAGCAAATACAATTCCTATAATCTTCCAAACACCACTAAAGTTAGCAACTAATGCTGAACCAGAATCACCTGGATAGATAGGATAAGCACAACCTGGATCAATTCTTGTAAATGATATTAAGTCACCAAATAAGATACTAGTTGAGATACCTCCACTATATTCATAAGGTCCAACGTTTACAGCCAAACCAACACCTGATGTAACTAAACTACAAAATCCAGGTCCTTTAACTCCTGTTGTTCTACCAGAACTATATAATTCAGGATCTGTAGATAATAAACTATTGATTTCTAATGTAGTAGCAAATGGCATAGGAGTGTTATAGTTCAATCCAAATTGTTTGAAAGATTGTGTATTAGAAATAATACTAGGATCTTCTATTGAACATACAGCAATATCAAGATAGTTAAAACCACTTAAATTAAATGGTGCATATTTAATCACTCTTCCTATCATTAAGTTAGAAGCAGAAGGTTGACTGTCTCCATTTTGGAAAACAGGATCATATAGTTCATTTGCTGTTGCACTAGCTGCTGGTCTTTGATTTGTATAGAAAGCATTACCAGTAACTACGTGGTTATTTGTAATACCTACCAAAGCCTGAGTGGCTACGTCTACAGCAATCAATCCCAATGTACCTACAGTACCTTGTTGATTACCAGACGTAAAAGATACACCTGCTTGCAAAGGTCTTATTGTGCCTCTGTTAGCTGGTGCTACACTTTGCCATCCATAACAGTTACTTGCTGTGTCTGAATTACAGGCTAAGAATTTGATTTCACCAACTTCTAGAACGTCTGTCTTATAGGTTACACCTTCAATATCTACTGTTGTAGGTAATACTTGATCTGCAGGTATTTGATCTAATGGTAACTTTTCTTTAACATGAAAGACAATACCTGTCTCACCTGTGTATTCTCCATTAGTAATCTTCTTACCATATCCCACACCTATATTTTCAGGTGTGCTATCAAACAGTTCATTAATTTTTTGCTGTATAGAATTATTTAACATGTTTCCTTGTTTTTATTTATTGAACATCATATTTTACAAACACTGTATTTACATCTTGTGCTGGTCCAGGAACTACATCATACTTTGCAAATACTGTGTTAGTAGGAGCAGATGCAACAGTAGTGGTTGTAGTTGTTGTTGGAGTGTATCCACAAGCCTCATAACAGAAATCATGTGCTGTGAAGTTAGTAATATCATTTCCTGGTGTACCATTCCATGCAACTTGTTCAAGAATAAGTACAGATATATTTGGATTTGATGTTATATAATACTTACCAATCTCTACAACTCCTGCTTGAGGAACAGTTATAGTTTGGTTGTATAATGTTGGAGTACAATCTTGATCACATATGTACTGGTTTACACGATAGCTCTTGTAAGGATTACTAGGGTTAGGTGTAGTACTAGTAGTAGTTGTGAAAGGAGTGTACTGAGTAGTTGTTGTTGTTATTGTTGGACAATCAAGCTGAACACTCTTAGCAGTTTTAATGTCAAGAGAATCTTTAATAACTACCCAAACAAGTGGATTATCAGGAGGAATATAACCTGTTCCCCACTGAACAGCATATAAACCTTGGTATGGACCAAAGTATTCATTATCTGGATCTAACGCTTCTGCTTCAGTTAAATAAGTAAATCTAGTGAAGTAGAGTGGAGGAGTACCACCTGTAATATTAGTAGCTCTTGGATTTGAAGATCCTCCATTTGGATCACAAACAAAGCCTAAATCATATTGAACTGCATTTACAGTTGTGGTTGTGGTTGTTGTAGAAGGTGTGATGGTTGTAGTAGTGGTGGTAGTAGGAACTGCACAACATGCAGGATTCAAAACATACACCTCTTTCCAATTACCATCCTGAGGAGCGTCATGTTGAAGAATCAAACTCCCAGCTACATAGTTACCATTCTTTATATATCTAATGAAGCCACGTAGTTTGTAATTAGGGGTAGTAGTGAGAACATCACTTACAGCCACCCAATTACCCACCTTAGGTTTAACAGAGGTAACAATTGGTCCACCTGGAACAATTCTTCCTGTATTGTCATACCTTACGTAAGCTATATTTTTGCTTGTTACTGCCATTATGAATTAGGTTGTAATGTTATAACCTCATTTGTAACACCATCTATTAAGACAACTGTTCCTGAGGGAAGTCCTGTAGGAAGATTAGTATTATTTTCCATTGTTCAAATTATAAAGCTTGAGTGGTAGTTGTTGATGTAGTAGGATTGCAGCATTCATAAGCTGGAATTTCTACCCATCTACCTACCTTAGGCATCTTTCTTCTTAAAATTAGGCTGCTGGGAACTATTCTCCCAGTACCATCAAAGCGTACATAAGCCTTGAGAGGGCGAGCATTTGTTATGGCCATAATTAGTAATTTAAATTATATTTTGTTTTTAATTCCATTAGTTGTGTAAGGTAGTAATGATTAGCATGTTTCTTAGATGTCTCATCATTTAACACCTTGTCTAGATGTGTATCTTGAAAAGGATCTTTACCAGTGTGATATGCTCCCTTGTAGAAAGCAGGCCATCCCATATTAGTCTGTCCTGTAATTCCTGCATTATGTAACAATGTTGTTCTCTCTAATTTCTCTATAGGATCTGAAGACCAACAGAATTCCATCTCAGGAATATTTTTAGTTTCTTTCTCTCTAAGCCAAACGTTCCAAAGCACAGCCCACATGTCAGCACACCAGCTTTGAAACCCTGTGTTCTCATCTTTAAAGAACTCTTTATTTATGTTCTGAAGGTAAACACGTATTAATATACAGTCATTCATTACCTTCTTCCAGAACTCAGAGTCTATGTTCTTTAAGAAATACTGAGCTCCACCTGAGTGGTCATTGTTAGCTTCAGCTATCTCTCTATTGATACCCACTAAGCTTGTAAGCTCAGCTAATACATCTCTAGTTTTGTATTCTTCCAACTTAGCAGGAAGAACATCTCTCACTTTACTATCAAAATATGAAGCATTGATGTAGCTGTTTGTATCAGATAAGTAGTTTATATCATCATCCTTGAACTTATCTACATCAAACTTATCTGTAAAGATTATGTCACAGTCACAATAAAACACTGCTTTGGTCACCATCTCAGGATGATCCTGGAAATATCTCATTAAGCAGTATGGACGTAGGATAGGAATATAAACTCCTAAATATTTACTAACGTCCCCTGAATCCTTATAGAAAGCAAATTGTGCTTCTGGATACAGTTCCATTATCTTTTCCCACTTGCCATTGTATTCTCTGAAACTAGGTGTGTACACTAAAACAATTGCCTTGTCTGAATGTCCAAGCTTCTTCAAGCTTTCCAACCAAAGATGTACTTGCCATGTATAGTAGACATCATCTGGTTGTGCACAGATAAATTTAAGATCCTTCATATATGTAGTTTGTTGGTTTTTTATTTAATTAGATCATCCGCAAGATTGTTGATTATATAACTCTCCATTAAAACACTCCCACACTTGACCAATACCAGGCGATGATACATAAGCAGATGTAATAGGTTGTGTTAATGCTGGATCAGAATATACTATAATACCACTTTGTGGATAATTACCAGAAACAAGTGGACCTGTTGTATATAAAGTTACGTTAACTCCATTACATGCATCATTTGAACTACTTCCAACTCTTCCTATAAAACTAAGAACTGCAGCAGTTGTAGTAGTTGTAGTAGTTGTAGGTGTTGCAGTAGTTGTAGTAGTTGTAGTTCCTTTGTACAACACTCCTGTAAGATATTCCAATTGCTTAGATATCTGCCAAAGTAAATTTGCTCTTGTACTCCACCCTATTTGTCTAGATGGTATTGCCATTATTAATATATTTTATTTAATACAAAGACGTCACTATATATCTGATTTGAAGTAGAAGCAGCACCCCACTCAACTGTAACATCTAAGGTATTGCTAGCTGTTGTATCAAACGTAGTGTTATTCACTGTATTGAATGAGAATCCTTCTACAGTACCATTGTTTGTTTTTGAGTAATGGAATGCTCCTAAAGAAACAATTGATGCTACACCTATAGCTCCAGTTTGTCTAATAGTAAAGTTTACTGATAAAGACCAAATATCATCAGTAATGTTAGTTATGTTTTGTATTCCACTATCTGCTAATATTACAGATCCTGTTTTAAGTTTTATTCTAATAGTTTGGTTATTACCAACGTTCAATACACCACCAAAGTCTGCTCTGAAGCTATCACCTACAGCAAATTGGTTAGCTGCCACAGTCAACGTACCAACACCTGTACCAATAATACTAGTTTCTGTTACTGTATTTGTAACAGTAGCACTATTAGCTGTCTGAGCATATAATCCATATACTAATGGTAAAGGAAACACAGGAGAAGTACCTGAAGAGCCACTTGTTCCAGCAGTTCCTGCAGCACCAGCTGTACCACTAGATGCAGATGTTCCTGCTGTTCCAGCTACACCACTTGTTCCATTAACTCCATTAGTACCATTGATACCATTAGTGCCAGAAAGACCTGAAGTACCAGAAGTACCTACAACACCACTTGTTCCAGAAGTTCCAGATAAACCAGCAACACCACTTGTACCAGACGTACCTGTTCCACCTCCACCACCTGAGTTGTATGCAACACCAGTGATTGCTTCTAACTGTTTAGAAATTTCCCAAAGGAGATTCTCTTCTGTCCCCCATCCTATCTGTCTGCTTGGTATAGCCATGATATAAAAAAATTAATGTTCAAAGATATGTTGTTTTTTAGTATTAACAATGGATATCAATAATTTACAATAACTAAAAAAGTTATGTTTGTTTTAACTTTTTTAGTTAGAAATTACCTGCTGCAGAAGCTGTTGCATTTTGTGCAGCTTTAACCATTGATTACGAAAGTATTTCTTACTATGTGTACCCATTTTAACTGGACCACATATCCATACTACTATCTTAAGTAAGTATAGGTTTATTATAAATAGAAACAAAGGGATTGCTAACAAACCCTGTTTCAGATATGTTAGCAACTTGTTCATTATCAATCTTTTATCTTACCACATTTAACGCATTCATAGTCACCATCTTGGTCTACGTCAGCAAATACATGATCACATTGTCTGTGTGCTTTAAGCTCATGTTCAAGCTTAAGTTTCTCCATCTCTTGCTCATGTTCCTGCTCATCTATCTCTAGGGCTTGTCTGTGTTCTTGCTCATCCTTAGCTAGCTCAGAAGCACGTTCTGCTCCTTTAACAAATGCATCAGGGATGATTGGAGTAAAAGGTTTGTTTGTTTCCTTCATGTCATTTGTGTGACCCATGGTAACACCATCCTCCTCGTCCATCTTTTGTACAAGCATCTTATCCTTGTCAGTGTCTGAGAACCAGTAGTCTATAATCTTACCATAGCTACCAATGAATGCACCCAATAACAACATTAAAAGTTCTTTCCACTCTGCAGCCATCACGAATTGGAAGTTCATAGAGTAGAATATACCTGCTATGATAAGCATGAATCCTCCCAATACAAGTGCTGTGATGTACCATCTACGTAACATCATAACATTTAATAAGTCTCTGAAGCCTGTTGCTGGGTTTACTTCTGACTTCTCAGCTGGTTTGCGTTTAAATAAGTCCATACGTTTGCTAATGTTTCTTGATTTTGTTTAACTAGCTCAGCTTTCTTTATACCAGATCTTCTAGATCTCTGAGCCACTGGTTTCTTTTTCTTCTGTGCCATAATTATCTACCTTGTCTGTTATAAGGTTTAGTTGCCTTGTCCTTAGGACCTGAAAACTTCTTAGCTTTACCACCCTTGCGTTTTCCAAAGGTAATTTTCTTTGCTGATGAGCCCCCTTTTGCTTTTGCCATGTTGATTTATTTTTGGTTTATAATATCTTGTAACTGACTTATTGTGGTGAACTGTATAATAATAATAGCCACCATTATAAGTTTTGATACCTCATGTAGCTTAGTTCTTTTTTGTTCATCTACTTGAGACTTTAAAAAGATTTCTCTGTTAGCTTCATACTTCCACTTGTACTGAGCAGCATCATACATCACTCTACCCAAGCTGTCATACTTGTGTTGCAAAGAATCAATTGCCACTCTATTTAATTGAGCGTCAACCTTTAACGAATCTATCTGAAACCTATATTGTTTATACAGGGTATTAATATAATCTCCTTGTTGTACTGTCATGATTACCACTGAGTCCTGACCTATCCTCTTTGTTTTTGGATATTGGGAGTACAAGGAAGCTGACACCAGTATCAGCATTAACACTATCAAGTTTTTCTTTAACATCTTCAAGCTCTGTTTTTAATTGTGTCACTTCTGTTTTAAGTGTAGTTATTTTACTTACTGTTTGCTCTACAATCTCAGATTGCTTCTTGCTAGCTGATGCTTGGGTAGCTAAGCTTAGGTTTAAGTTAGCTGATGTCTTTTTAACAAGCTCATCAAACTCTCTTTCTTTAGCCAAAGCTTCTCCATCCTGAGCACCAATAGTTGTGCATCCAGCAAACAATAATATAAGAGCTAAGTATTTCATTAGTTTAATTTTTTAATAGCACCAAGTTGTTCTAATGTTTTAAGTTGTGTAGTGGATACAGCATTAGCTGAGTCACTCTTTCTAACTAAATCATATAGCACTTCTATCTTGTGGCTTTGTCTTTCATCAAGAACCTTCTGAGCTTTGTCCTTCTTCTCAGCTGCTACATACATATAGCTGATAGCTGTGAATGTTAAGAACAAACTACCTACAGTAGGGTTCTTTGCAAATTGTTTAAATGTCAACATCTTATTAAGCTAATAATGAATAGAATTCTTTGAAATGTTTGATACGATCAGGTAAACCAATTGTACCACCATTTACACGTTTGGTAATCATTGTCACTACTTCTGTAGTGTCACCTTTATCTGCCAACTGATTCAACTTGTTTTTGTTCCAGAACCATGCTGCAGAAGCCAAAGGATATTTGGTAGCTACTAAATCAGGATTCTCTAGAATGTTATCTTCAACAGCATCATCAAATGCTTTATAGTTATCACGTCCAGTTAACTGTATAAATCCTCTTCCTCTGAACTTGTATCCATCACCAGATGCTTCGTTACCATTACCCATACGACCACCATACACTCTGTTAGCAATCTTCTGTGGTTTCTTAGCATAGTCTAAAGCTAGAGCTTCACTAGGGAAATACTTCTTGAATATACCCTGTAAACCTTTAGCTGAGTAGTTTAGATTCTCTTGTGTGATTCTAAAC
>JACCDX011470458.1_pt1 | contig 51441 bp, 74 predicted proteins | sample 7449681 | NCBI WGS metagenome assembly JACCDX01 (sample SAMN15323450, study PRJNA562643) | freshwater metagenome | isolation source: river surface water | place: USA:Blue River Watershed | collected 2017-08-18
ACTGCTTGAGCATTCGGCTCACCACAGCACGCTGGTCGAAAATCTGCGGGAACTCCTTCGACATCTGCATGACGGCCTGCATCTGGGCGATGCGCTGGGTCTCGCTGAAGATGTGCGGATCGGACACAGGCACCACGTCGCTGTTGCGCTTGAAGTCTTCGCGCTTGATCGGCAACTCGGCGACGACGTCACCCTTGCGTTGCTCGTCCAGATACCAGCGGTTGATGCGGGCCAGCACCTTCAAGAGGCGACCTTGACTGTCGTGCATCCGGGCATGGATGCTGGAAAACACTGCGGCACCCTGCTCGATCAGAGCCTGAGTGGTGCCCACAGGCGTGCCAGACTTGACGTCAGCGATCTTTTCCTCGGCGGTGGTCACTACCCCCTTGGCGGCGTCAGTAAGCCAACCCAAGAGCCGGAAAAGCACCTCGCTGGGCGGATTGAACGGCAGGGGCATGGCAACCTTGCGGATGTCGTCCACACCGGGCGCGGCTTCGACCTCGGTGACCTGAGTCACGTCGATGTTCTGGGACTGCCCCGACATCTTCGCGCCCTTGAGTTTGATCATCGAGGCGGCGTTGTTGATGTGAGCGGTGTCCAGCAGGGCGCGTAAGGAACCAGTCAGGGCGGCGGCAAGGCCACCGATCAGGTGGGGCAGGCCGATGGCGTATGCACCACGCCACGGGATGAACTTGAACTCAATGATCCAGTCCAGTTTGGTGAAGGTGTCGTCACCCTCTTCCCAGTTGCGATACAGGCCCACGCACTTGTTGTCGAGGGCGTCGATCATCAGGATGTACGGTGCGCTCTCACCCTTGCTGTAACTGTCGTCGTCGATGTTCAGATAGGTGTAGATGTGATACACGCGGCGCAGGCCGTCAGAACCGTCTTGGTACTGCTTGCCTTCGATCTTGTCGTTGGCCTTCTCTGCGGCGGTCTGATCCGGCTCAGAGGTGGCGCGGATGTAGGACACGTCGCGGTACAGGCCACGCTCGATGCGTTGCTGGAATTCCCAGTCGGTGATGTCCTGCTGTTCGGTCGCACGCTGGGCGGTGTAGAAGTTGGTCGCGGCGAACGGCAGGAGGATGTTGTCGATGGGAACGAACTCAGCGCACGGACGGCGCTTGCTCTCGTCGTACCAGAGTTTCAGGAACTGCGATCCACCCATGGGCAACTGGGTGAGCATCTGCTCCATCTCGTCGCGGAACTCTTCGACCTGCTCGGTCAACTGCCAGTTCATGTAGTCGCGCTTGCGCTCGGCCACCTCGGTCTTCTCGGGGGTGACCTCGCCCAGAATCTTGGTGCGGGTCGGGCCGTCTGGCGGGAACAGTTCCTTCATGGCGCGTGATGCAAAGTCCACGCACGCCTCGGCCATCACAGGGTGGACGACCTTCGATGCGCCTTGGAACGACGCACCACCGGGCGCGTCATGGCCCAGACCGGTGCGCTTGAGGCCCTCTTCGTACTGCTTGTCGCGCTCCTTGCGGGCTTCCTTGTCCTTGTCGATCAGTTCGATGTAGCGCAGGGTGATGCGCTCGAGGTCGAACATATTGACCGTCTCAGAAAGGTTGGCGTAGAAGTCCTCGTCCTCCTCCGGGCCGTCGAACTCACCCATGACCACACGAGCGGAGCCGTCCTCGAGTTCTTCGACCTCGGCGTCCTCATCAGGCAGTTCGACCTCAAGACCGCCGTCAGGCAGTTCTTTGAGGCCGTCGATGAATCGGTTGAACTCTGGGTCGATGGGGAATTCTGTAGCCATGTCGGTTCCTTATTTTTTCATCAGCATCAGGCCACCACGACGGCGGCGCTCCACCTGCTTGGGCGTGTAGATCACGGCGGCAGGCTTGCTGGCTTTCGGGTTAATGTACCCCTCGTAGCCGTACTCACGGATCATGCGCTCCATGTCAGTCAGTTCCTGATCAGGCGCTCTCATGCCAGCGTTGTACTTGGCGGTGAAGGGTGTGCGGTTCGCCTCGCGGGCCAGTGGCCTGAAGCGGAGCGGATCGCTGGAGATGTCATAAAGCGATTCGGATTCGGTTCGGTAGCGATTCACTCCAAGACCCGGCTCTGGAGCCACTGCACCGGGTTCACCGGCGTAGAAGTAGGTACGGGGCACGATGGGGTTGTCGGTGCCTTGCAGGCGGGCCATCTCAGCGCCCTTGATGCCGGTGCCGTACTTGGTCGGGTCGGTCACGCGCAGTTCGGGGTTGTGGCTGAAGTGGGTCAGGGCAGACTTGGTGGTCGTGCCTGCCTGCGGTGTGATCAGCGGCTGTATGTAGTCGGGCATCCCACCACGGTACTTGGGATCGGTGAACTCGGGCGGCAGGAGGATGGCCTTCTGGGGTGCGAACTGGAAGCCACTGAAGGCGTCGCGGATGGCCTCGGTTGCCACGCGCTCACCCTCTTTGTCACCACGGCGGCGTGCCTCGATCTGCAACTCGCGCAGTTTGGACACCTCGTCCTTGAGGTTGACGTTGAGCGGGCTGTAGTTGACCAGCGAGTTTTGGCCCCGGGTCTCGGCGGTCATCGCCAGACGGGCCAGCGGGCTGTACATCTGCTGGTGGATGGCCCATGCTTTCTCTTCACCCAGCGGGCCGAACTCGTTGCCGTAGATGGCGTGGCCCATGGCGTCATGCACGGCACGGAACTTCTCGTTCTCGTTCAGGCCGGTGGCATCGTCGACGCGGTTGAGGAAGTCATGCGGGTCGCCGCCTTGGTAGACGTACATATGCTTGTTGCCATGCACGTCCTCGAGCAACTCACGGGTGCCGCTGTAATTGCCTTCGCCACCACGGTGGTACGACAGGTTGAACGGCAGGGCGCGGAATTGCTGATCGGTCTCGACGGCGAGTTGGCGGTACGCCTTCTCCATCAGGTCGTCGTAGTTCTTCGCGCCGGACTGCTCCAGCACGTCAGGCATGGTGCGTGCGTATGCGTCAAAGACAGCCGACTTGTACTCAGGGCTGTCAGTCAGTGCCAGTTCATGCGTGCGGGCAATCGCGCTCTGCTTGGCGAGACTGCTCGGTGGGATGTCTGGCGCAGTGAATTCGGTGCCCAGTTTCTCGCGGGTGTACTGCTGGGCGATGCGGAGGGGTTCGTTGAGTTGCGGGTCAGCGATTATTCGATCCACTTCTTCCGTCGAATAGCGTTGCGGAAGTCCGCCTCGAACGTCTCCTGATCCTGTTTCGACAGGCCCTTCGGTTGGTAGCCCAGTCGCTTCTCGAGTTCCGCTACCCTTTGCCTTGCTCGGATCAGCGGCGGTTGGCCTGACTCTGAAGAATGGCCCTTCTTGCTTGGTTGCATATGTTGCTCCTTGTGGTGTCCCGGTCGATGCCGTCTTTGCCTCAGTGAGGGGGCTTGACAGTTTACCAGACTTGTTTAAGTTTGTGTTGGCGATTTCATTGAGTGCGCCAGCCACCTTCTGGCCTGCTTGCCCAGCCTTGGATGTGCCCTTGGCAACACCCTTGACCACGCCAGCAGGCGACACCAACGACAGGCCGGTCTCCATCATGGGGCGGTCTTCACCGCTCGTCATTCCGAAGCGGTTCATCAGGTCTTTGATCTGCTCCGACCCACCAACAGGCTTGTCAGAAGCGAGTCGGTTTTCGACTGGCTTTCCAGTCACTGCGCCACGCAGAGCGTCGACGCCCTCCAACCCCATGTTGATCAGGTCAACAGGGGCACCGACCAACGGAGCGATCATGCCCCGGTTGATGAGGTCAGTGAGGGCGCGAGGCTTTTTTAGGGAGCCGATCTCCTCTTTGCCTTGCTCCTTTGCCATGCGGGCCAGAATCTCGGCCATCAGTTTGGCCTTGTCCAGTCCTTCGCCACCCAGTTCGCTTTGGTCGACTGCACCGCCGATGTCGAAGCGGGGGACGTAGTTCATCAGCCCGCTGTCGCTTGAGTCGGGCATGGTGTTGTCGATGTTCATGTTGGGCACTGCGCCGCCTTGTGCCATCTCCACGTCACCCATGATGGCGGACGCAGGAATGTCGAACTCCGACCAGTCCTCACCTTGCTGGTGGCGGACGCGGTAGCCGGGTTCGTAGGGCGTGCGCTTGGCCTTGCCAGCCTCGTCGCGAAGCACCTTGCTCATCGGGTTGTTCATGTCCTCACGCATGACCTGATTGCCCACACGGGTGCGGCGCAGGATTTCATACGGGGGTTTGTTCTTGGCCGCGCTGTCCTTGGTGAACACGCGCTGTCCCTTGTCGTACTTGTAGTCGAACCCTTCCATCTGCTTGCGGGCCAGTTCGGCCTCCAGACGGACACGGTCGCCCAGCATGGTGTGGGCGTCTTGCAGGGTGGTCAGGTCTTTCTCAGCGGTCTGGGGCTTGACCATGCCAGCCTCTTGCGCGGCCTTTGCGATGGCCTTGCCAGCCTTGGCCCAGCCACCACCTGCGGCCTTCCATGGCAGGCTCTTCATGGCCCCGCCTTCGGCCTTCCATTGCAGGGGCTTGATCACGCCACCGTTGGCCTTGTTGATCTCAGCGGCCATGGCATCGTGGTACGCGCCCTCGTAGCCCTTGTCGCGGGTCGCCTTGACCTTGGACACAGCGCCGCCCTTCTTCTTGAGGTACTGCTTGCCACGCAGAACGTCTTCCATCACCTTGCGCGGTGACTGGCCTGTCTGCTCGGCAGTGCGGCGGATCATGCGCTCGAGGTTGTCGATGTAGAGTTCCGGCTTGGTCTTGAGTGCGGTCACATCAGCGGAGCCGTACCAGCCCAGTGCCTGCGCCTCAGCGGGCGCAACACCATGACGCTTTGCGGCGCGTTGCCACAGGTCTTCGAATCCAGCATACTCTGAACCAGAGGGGGCGGCCTCCCAAAAGCCGGGGCGTTCTTTTGCCTGCTTGAGGCTCAACTTGCCCGACTCGACATCCTTGCGAGGGAAGTGCGTCGCGATGACGTTGCCCTCCTCATCCTTCTCCACCAACTTCGAAGCCAGCCAGCGCGGATCACCACGCTCGATGATCGGGCCACGCACAGCGTTGACGTCCACGGTCACGGGCTTGAGGTTGCCTTGCAGGTTGCGAAGGAAGGTGCCCAACTTCTTGTCGGGTGGCAGTGCGCCCTCGATGTCACCGGCGGCGATCTGCTTGCCACGGGAAAAGATGTCACCCTGCGCCAGCGATCCATACCCGGGCGGCAGTTCGATGGCCGTACCCTTGGGTGCTTCTTGCTTGCCGCGCTTGATCTTGTTCGTGAGAAGGAAGGCGTCTTCCGGCAGTTGGCCGGTCTGGCTCAGGTGCCAGAGGTACGAACCCATTCGGTTCTGTTGGTCGACGGGGTTGCGCTGTGATGCGGAGGCCATCTGGGCCATGAAGGCGTCGAACTCGCGCTGGGTCATGCCGATGTCCATGGCGACCTGACGCAGAGGCTCTGTGCCGTACCACTCGGTCATGCCAAGGTCTTTGCCCTTCTCGATCAGTGTGTTGACCTTCTTGCGTGCTGTCGGGCTGTCGAGCAGGTCTTGCATCCGCTCGGTGTACTTGGGCGTCTTGCCTTCGGCGCGGGCCTTGTCGACCATGGGCATACGGGGCAGGTCTTTCTGCTCGACGCCCGGTGTGTACATCCCGCCGGATCGTGGCATCAGAGGCAGGCCAGTGCCTTGCGGCGTGGTCATCGGGGCTTGCTTGGATTCCAGCACCTTCTCGAGTTTGCTGGCCTTCTCAGCGGCTTTCTGAGCGGCGAGTGCGGCCTCAGCCTCGTCGGACGCTTGTTTCATCACCCTTGCGAATGCCGCACCTGCCTTCTTCACGTCCGCCATCTCATCCCCTTTACGCCGCGTATGGGTTCACCCGCTTTGGTTGAACCTCAAGATAATCATCCTCGTCATCATAACGAGGCTCGGGGTTTATGTCGAGGAATCCCATGTCCTTCAACAATCGGATCGCCTGAGTTGTGCTGTCGACATAGTCATCATGCTGTGAGTCAGGGAATGAACACAACTGGCTCAGGAAGCCCTCGGCCCAGTCCTTGACGTATCCCTGCTTCACAGACGATTCAGGCAACCACACGCGGCCTGTCGTGAAGATGGACGCAGTGATCTGTAGGCGGGTCATCTTGTCGGCATTGCCCGGGTTCCATGGGCGCACAGGCAGGTGCATCTGCCGCAGTTCTTGCACCAGCGAGATGCCTGCGGCCTTGTCTTCCACAAGGATCAGGTCAGGCCGCTTGGCGTCACGTCCTTCGCCGTACGAGACACGCCACTCGTCCAGCACTTTGGGCTTGAGTTGCGGGAAGGTCAGGTGTTCGGCCCAGCAATCGATCAGCAGGACGGACATCGGGCCATCCATGGGCTTGAACACACCCCACGTCGTCATGGCTGTCGGGTCGTTGTACTGCTTGTCTGTGAAGGCGCAGTCGTAGGACTGCACGATGAACTCGAACTTCGGGAACGGGCGATCAGCAGGCCACAGGCGGAACATATCGCGGGACACCACCTTGCCGTCCTCGAGGTCGACGATCTCGCCCAGCACCTCCTGCTGGTACAACTTCGATCCCTTGTACTGCTCCAACTGACGCTGGAAGGTGGGCGCGAGGTTCTCCTTGTTGTCGTAGGTCGATGCCCGGTCGATGATGACGTCGTCACCCTCCCGGTTGATCAACTCAAGGATCAGGTCTTTCGGGCGCGGCGTGGTGGTCACGATGACCTTGGGAGCGTCACCCAGACGCAGGCCGAACTGCATCATGTCCCACGCTTCTTGGATGTAGTGGAATGCGGCCAACTCGTCGCACCATGCATAGTGGAACTGAGGGCCACGCAGACGCTCGTACGAGTCAGCACTGATACCCCGGATGCTCGAGCCGTTGACCAGTTTGATCTGGTGGTCTTGCTTGTTGTAGTCGAGGATCAGTTCCTGCGGGATGCAGGCCAGCAGGCCAGACTGCCCTTCGAAGCAGGTGAACTTCAAGTCGTTGGACGTAGGGGCCAGCACAAGGGCGCGGCTGTTTGGCGTCGTCCAGCACCACCACCACAGGGCCTCGGCGGCGGAGCGGGTCTTGCCTGCTCCCCGGCCTGCCAGCATCATCCAGACGTGGTAGTCCTGCTCGAGCGGGGGTGGTATCTGGTAGGCGTGGGCACCGGCCACCCATGATGCGTGCGCCAGAATAGCGATTCGGTTTTTCTCGTCGAGGTTGTCGAATTCCTCAGCGAGTTCGGCGTCAAGGTGATCAGCCAGTGACACGCTTGCCCATCTCCATATTGCGGATCAACTCGAACAGACGGCCACTGCCAGTCTCCTCGGTTTTGATCGGCGCCCCGTTCGGGTCGCCAGCAATGATGGTCTTGTCACCGTATTTCTCGGGACGCCACTTCGCCAGCAACTTCAGGCGGGTCTCAATACGGAGTTTGGATCGCTGGATGTGTTCGGTGTCCGCCACCCGCTCCACCTCGATCTTGCCGTGGGCGTTTCGGAACTCTCGATCCATCCAGTCGTTGGTCGCGTTGTCGGCGATGTCGAGGCATTCCTCGGCGATGTTGTCGTACCCGACTTCGCGTGCGCGTGCGATGTGTGACGCAAGGTCTTCGTCTTGAACCATCCAACGATAGATCGCACGATACGACGGATACCCTTCCTGTCTGCATATCTCCCTCAGAGGAATGCCCTCAGAGAGTTGTTCGCATATCTTGTGAGCGATGACAGGGTTGTAGGTGGAGGGTCTGCCGATGGCCTTCTTGGCTTCGGTCTCGGCTTCCATGATGACCTTGGTCACGGCGGAGCGTGCCTTGGCCTGTTCGGTCTTGTTTGCACGCGGCTTGCGTGGCTTCTTTGGCGTTTCGGGCGTCATCCCTATTCCTCCTGCGAATGGTTGATTGTTCTGGTCAGTTTATCCGATTCGCTTTCGTGACGCCAGTGTGGGCTGTTGGTGGCGGGACTCGAACCCGCAACACTCCCCTGCCGGGGCCGTTCTACCATTCGTCTGCCGACTACCCGGTTTCAGTGTATGCCGGGGATCAGATTGAACTACACCAACAAGACAACCGACTGCTGACCTCTCCAGCCCTCGCGCCGTGGGACTCGAACCCAAGTCGGCTGACTTGTTGGCCCCCGTTTTGTTTCATCGGGCGGGGAAACCGATTCGCTATCAGTTCGCTGGCGACTCGCTGGTCTCGATCAGTTCTTGCTGGTCGGGGTTTGCGTACTGCTCCACGGGCGTGCCCTTGCTCAGTTCCTTGACGAGGTCATCTTGCGATGCCACGCGCACGGTCAGCATGGTGTTTGCCACATGGCTCAGTGCCTGCTGACGCAGGCTTGCCTTGATCAGGCGGGTCTTGCCGTCGGGCGTGCCGACGAGGTAAATGCGTTGAGCGGTTGCCATTGGTTTCTCCGGTGTTGTTGTGCCTTGAATTTTAACAGAAACTTGACCAAAAGAAAACCCGCTCGTGGCGGGTTTCCGGTGTTGGTAGAGGGGCACCACCCCTTGATTACCGATTCGGTTTGCTTTCGCTGTAGGATCGCTACACGTTCGCTTTTTACATGAAACAGAGTATAACCACCAGCGCCACGAATGCAACCCCGGCCAGCGCCTCGTCAAGGATGTACCGCCTGCGCTGTTGCTCGTAGTACACACGCTGGCTGGGCAGGTCTCGCATCATGTTGTCGATCTCTTGCTTGGTCATGCTTGTCCCCTTGAGCGGATAAAAGCGGCCCGGTTGCGTACCCAAGCGATAGCGGTGCTTGGCTCCATATCTGCGACCATCTGGTCGGCCATTTCATCCAACACTCGGGCGCAGGCTTCTCGCTCTTGCGCGACAGCATCTCGACTGCGCTTCGCATCTTCCAAGGCTTCGCGCAAAAGTTCCCGCTGTTCTGTATATACATCATCAAAGTTCAGAGTTGCCAATACAAGGCCAATTGCCTCGACTGATGATCGGTTCATTTCATTTTTCTCCTACGGTGTGCGCGGCGTTCATGCCGCTCAAAAAGATTGCGGCCAAAGCCTGCTGGAAGGTGCAACCCCCGTTGGTCATGGCTGTGAAGATGTCAATGGCCTCAGCCTCGATGAACTCCCGGGCCTGCCGGGAACCGAGGTGGGTCTTCTCCATGCCGCGAGGATTGGCTCGGGCCATGGTGGGTTTGATCTGGTTCATTCATCAACCTCCACCGTGAGCAAGCGCAACTTCATGCGCTCGAGCAACCACAGCACATCCCCGCCGTCGGCGTAGGTGCTGGCAAAGTATTCTTGGCCGTCCTTGTCGTACCCACAAATGACCAGACCCTCCAGTTTGCCTTTGGTGTTCTCAAGCACGATGTCCGGGTCAAGGTCGAGCCGGGTGATACCGTTGAACGGGATGATGTTGCTCATGTCCATATCCTCTTGGTTTCGGGCGCAGGAGGCGCTTTCTTGGTGGGTTGAGGGGTAGACATAGCCACCCCCCAGAAAATCGCGCTGAGGGCGCAAAACAGGGCCAGCGTGATGGCCCCCAGCAAGAGGGTCTGTCTCATGCGACCTCCTTCACTTTGTAATCATGGAAAACGATACCCTTGGATGGGTCTCCGACCTTACAGGGCTTAACCCAGACGTTCTTGCCACTCTTGAGGCGGCGCAGGTGCCCACGGCGGTCGTGCAGGCGCGGGCTGGCATGGGTGCCCCCCAAAGAGTCCCTACGGGGCGCTGTAGGCTCAATTACCACCGTGCGCCAGTCATAGGCCGGAACCTTGCCCTGCGCGATCTTGCGGCGGTTGGTGAAGGTCTGGGCCACGTTGGGGATGTATGCCTCACAACGACGGGCCAGCGACTCGTACCACGCCGACACAAACCCGAGGATCATCTCAGCCTCGGTCTTGTCCATGGTTTGGTTCTCATCGACCGGCCCATATCGAACCTGCCCATCGTCGATCATGTACACCATCACCGGCGAGGACACCGGCGGTTGGTTGGCCGGTTGCCGCCAGACGGTCAGCACGATGCCTTCTTGCGGGTCGTCCCCGGCCACCAGCAACCACATCCGCATCCTTTGGTGATTACGGGACTGACCTTCCCAGCAGACCATGCACCGCTGGAACGGTGGCCTGCTGTCGTGAAGCGGGGTCTGCGACTCTTCGCTCTGATCCATGAAGCACCCGGTCGCATCGAACCAGTGCATCTCCACTGGATCAAGCCCGCCCTCTGCGACCATCTTCATGGTCTCTCGCACGAGCAGGGTGGTCATTCGACCCCCAGTGCCCGGTTGATGGCCTCGACCATCTTCAGGGCCTCTTCGCGGGGCAGGACGCAGTTCGCGCCACCGCCCTGCACTTGAATGGAAAGCCACACCTCGTTGTCGTCGTACTTGTCGACGAACACCACGCGGTTGCGGTCGTCTGTTTCGATGCGGGTTTGGAAGTCTTCAGTCGTTGTCATGGTGGTCTCCTCAGAAGTCGGCGTATGCGTCGGCGAAGTAGGCGGCGATCTCTTCCTCGATGCGGACGATGTCGCTCTTGGTGAGTTTCTTTTCCAGCCATGCGGCCTTGTAGCCTTTGCGATCCAGCACCTCCCACTCGGCCTCGCTGTAGCCGTAGTAGTCCATGTCGCTGGCGGCGTTGTAGTTGTACGAGCCTTCCACGCTCTCGTAGTGGGTCACGCCGATGATGCAGGGGATGCCAGCCACGGTGGACTCGATCTCTGCTTCGTAGTGGGTTTTGTTGGTCATTTCGCTTCTCCTTCGCTATCCTGCTTATTGCAGTGGTGCCAGTATAACATCAAATTAAACGTCAACGCAATACCCGACAATGAAAAAGGGGCTTTCGCCCCTCCTTCACCTTAAACTGCCAGCGCCTCCTCGATGCTGACCTGACCCTGCTTCAACTGGGCAAGGCCGTCGGCCAGTGACCAGAGGGCGCGGTTCAATTTGACGTTCTCGTTGACACCGCCCACGGCGCGGGTGGTGGAGCGGCGACCGGTGGTGGAGCGGCCAGCCAGACCACCCTTGAGCAGGTTCTCCTGCACGCGGTTGAAGGTCGTCCACAGGTCGGCCTTGTTGTCGGCCCAGCGACGGGTGCGGAGGACTTGGTCAGCCTGCACAGGGGCCTTGTCCTCATCCCAGCGCAGGGACAGGGCGGCATTGGCGAACACCACAGCCTCTTGCGGGGCCAGCGTGATCGACTTGTAGGTGTCGATGCGGCCAGCGATCTCCTCGACGTTGTCCAGCACGCGCACAGCGCCCTCGATGACGTCGTCCACCACGTTGCCAGAGTGGCGCACGCGGATGTCGTTACAGACGTCACCGGCGATCAGGCCGTTGGAGCAGACGAAGCGGAAGAAGCCGGACAGCAACTGGTACGAGGACGAGCCGTCGTGGCTGTTGAGCAGAATGATCTCGGGCACTTCCTCGAGGCTGGTGATGCTGGACTCGTGGCGCAGGCGCACGAGGTGCTTGGTGTGTTCGCGCTTGGACTGGTCACGCACGCGGGTCTGACGAACCTCGAAGGGCTGGAAGCCCTCACGGCGCAGGCCATCCAGCACCTCGATGGTGGGGATGAAGGTGTAACGCTCACCACGGGACTCGTGGGCCTCCTGCGCCAGCACGCTGGGGGCGTAGCGGGCGATCTGGTCGTTGCTCAGAGGAGTGGTGGAACGGAATGCAGACTGGTTGCTGGAACGTGCGTACTGGTACATGGTTAACTCGCTTTCTGTTGGTTACCCGACAACACCTTGTTGTCAGTGCTTGCAGTTTAACACAGAATTAAACGACTGCAACACCTATTCCGACTTTTTTGTAGGGACTTTCCCTAAGTCGTCGGTGCCCTTGAGTCGGCGCAGGAGCGGGGCCACAAAGACCTCCGACCCGGGCGTCTCTCGCATGAACCGCTCGATCTCGGCCACGAGGTAGTCGCACCCGTGGTCGAAGCCCTTGATGTAGTTGATGTCGGCGGCGGATTTCGGATCGAACATGGTGATCTCCTCAAAAGGGTGCGTCGGGGACTTGGCTCAGGTCGATGCGCGGCTTGCGCGTGCGCTTGATCTTCACCGTGATGAACTTGTAGTGGTCGGCGGGCTTCTCCCACACCCAGCGCACCACCTTGCCCATGTAGTCGAGGATGCCGTACTTGATCATGGTCTTCTCCTCAGTAGTTCTTCTCGATGACGGCCAGCATCTCAGCGACGCCCGCAGAGATGTCGGTGTATGCCTCGAGTTCGTCAGGGTTCTGCGCGGCCTGATCTGTCTTCTCGACGTAATCGCCTTGGATCAGGATGCGATCACCAGCCCAACGACCGATCATCGGATGCTCGGGGAAGTCACCGCCCCCGCGCCCGTTGCTGTTTGCCAGCAGTGCGAACAGTGCGGTGCTGGTGCTGGCGATGTGGCCCACCTGTTCGTACAACTTGAGGCCGTTGTCGATACGGTGCGGGTGGATGCGCTCTTTTTTGTCTAGGTTGTAGACCTCGTGGTACTGGCCCATGTCACACCTCCGCCATCATGTCTGCCCACTCGGTGCCCATGGCGTCGGCCACGAACTCGTACGAGCCTTTGGTGCCCTGCTTGACGTCGTCACGCAAGGGGATGGTGTTGCCCCAGTAGTCGCGGGCGCGGGTCTTGCCGAGGACACAGCGGCCTGCGTTGATGGCGTCCATCATCGTGCGACCGTAGGAGCCTTGCAGACTCCACGCGCCAGAGTTGATGGCCCGCTGGATCGAGAGGAAGTATTCCTCCTCGGAAACGTCCTCGTCGGACTCGATGGTGTTGATGTCGTTGAGTGTGAGCATGATTCGCTTTCCTTTCGCTTTGAGATGGGGGCCGAGGCCCCCGGGTTTACTTACGCTTGATGTTGTCCCAACGGGTGGCGATCTCGACCTCCTTGACAGTGTCGAACCCTTGCACGCCACAACCGGGGTTGTCGGCAAAGTCGTACTCGTTGTCGAGGGTCACGATGATGCTGTTGCCATCACCACGCTCGTCGTCGATGTAACGCACCCAGAGGCGCGTGTCGAGAATCTTTTGCAGAGTCTTGAGCATCGCGGCCTCCGATTACTTGCTGGTGACCTTGACGCTGAACACAGCGGCGGTCTTGCTGTACTTGGCGATCTGGTCGGCGGTGATGCCGAGGTCAGCGCACAGGGCTTTGTAGTCGACTGTCGAACGGTTGGTCTCGATGTAGGTGGCTTTGAACAGGTCGCCTTCGACAACCTTGGCACCGCCTGCGCTGGCGGCGTCCTTGATGCCGTCCTTGATGGCGTCGGCTTGCTTGGTGAGTTCGGCGATCTGGGCCAACAGTTGACCGAGGGTGTCGACTTGGTTGGTGGTGATTGTGTTCATGGTTTAACTCGCTTTCGTTGTTACCTGACGGTTTGATTGCTTGGTCAGTGGTGTTAGTATAACCCAGAGTTAAACCATGTCAACACCTTTTTCCAAATTATTTTCTAGGTAGTTTCCCCTAGTAGTTGCCCGACGTCGGCCAGCAGGTCGGCTTCGTCGAATCCCCAGTGCTTGGGGAACCCCTTCGTGCCAAGGCCGTGGAGGCCCGTACGGCCTCTGTGATGCTCCGGACATAGTGGGATGACGTCCATGTGGCTTGCGCGTCTCCCAGCCCCCGTTCCGGCCCTCGGATGGTGGAGTTCCGCCGGGGTGCCCGGGTAACCCATGCGGCGGCAGACCGCACAGCCCAGTTCGGCCACCCGGCTCATGTGCTTTTTCTCAGCCAGTGTGGTCATGGTCAGCCCACCATCAGTTTCGGTGGCCGTGGCATCTCGACGTCCATCGGACGCCAGAGGTGCAGGCAGTTCTTGTGGATGTTGACGTAGTCCGACTTCGGTGGGTGGTACTGCACCACGCAGTCGTCCTCGTCCCAGAACAGGTCTTTGACTTGACACATCTCATCCCACGTCGGGCATCGGTCGTCACGCGAGACGCTGACGTGTTCCCACCCCATGCCGTTGCTGGCGATGACGCGCACGCGCTGACTGTGCTTGAGCGTGATCTCGAACAGACCGTTGGTCTCGTCACCCGGCCCGTAGGCCGGATGTGTGACCCTGAATTTATCGGGGCAATGGAACATCAGTCATTCCTCTCTTTCGCCCACTCGTTGCGGATGCCCGCCACCCAGCCCGCTTGGAAGTGACGGCGCACCTCCTCATCGCTGGCTGTGCGTGGCGCACCCGGGTTGTCGAGGTAGTCGTTGAACGCATCCTCAAAACTCTTCACTCGCAAGACCTGACGCTTGCGCCAGCCCTCAGCCTCTTGTCGGCGCTCCAACTCCATCCATGCCTCCTCTTCTGGGTCTTCAATCACGCACGCCTCCTTCACGGTTGATCTTGAAGAAGTAGTCATCACGGTACTCGGTGGGCGGCACAAAGCCATGACGCTTCCATGTACCCATCACATCAGCACCACGAGTCCACACCTTGCCCCATGGGGTGGTGTGGGTCTCTTGTTCTTGCTCCGCCGGTCGCATATCAGCAACCAACATCAGTTTTTTCTTTCCGACTTTTGCAACCATTTCAGTTCTCCTTTCCGGCAATGCCGAGATACATCGAATAAATCATCAGAGCCGCACCAACAAGCCCCAGCCACATGGTTTGCAAAACCCATGTGTCCAGTTGCAATAGGGTGGCACCACCAACCATGCAAAGCCCATACCTCATATGGTCGCCTTGCCCTCTGCCCGGTTGTTGGCCTGCTCAGTGCGCCAAATCTCGACGCGGGCTTGTGCGCCGATCAAGTCCCAGCGCAACTTCTCTTCGATCTCGATGGCCTCTTTCAGACCATGGAGCAACTGCACATACTCGTCGTGCGCGTATGCCTCACGCTCCTGCGCTCCGATGGCGCTCTCCATCGAACGCTTCATCAGGATGGCCTTGAGCGACTTGCGGTACTCCTCGAGATACACGCGCTCCGCCTTGGCCTTCGCAAACTTCTTTGCGTTGACGATGATGTAGTCGACCGCCTTGTGCGGGTCACGATCTTCAGTAGACATTGCGGCCTCCGAACTTGCGACGGTTGCGACGGATCACCATGATGATGAAGACCACCACGCAGAACCAGAACATGAGTCCGGACATCGCCATGAACGTCCAGAAAAAATTGCTGAATGAATCAAACATTGCCGCTCTCCTTTTTGATATTTGCCCAGTTGAATTGCTCCGACATCATCTCGTCGAAGTCGAAGTGCTTGCCGAAGCAACCACGGAATGTGACCTCTTCATCCTCGAAGCCCCAGACCTTGTTGTCGTAAATATGAACGGCGGATGGTACGGCCACCAGCCCGTTGATAAAGTCCCAGCCGCGTAGCGTTGCACGCCAGATGCCAGACCGCTGAGACTTGGATTCGATCAGACCCCAATGCTCGAGCAGGGAGTAGGTCTTGCTCTTGAGCATCCAGCGTGGGCCTTTGGCCTGCACGTCGACCCAACCATCGTCGTCGCCATTGATTGCGATCCAACGCAGGCACAGCGCAAGGTGCTGGCTGAGTTTGGTCTTGTAGACCTTGCCCCACTTACCACAGCAAGGGCAGTGCGCGCCGTCGCTCTCGATGCTCTTATTCCAGTTGTTTCGCATCTTCGCGAGGAAGAGTCCCTCGCCTTCAAACATATCAAATTGCTCTGTCATTTTTGATCCTTCGCTTTATGGTTTCAATGAATTTGTCCGCCGCCATTCGCTTCATTCCGTTGTCGCACCGCTCCCTGTACCGCTTCGTGCTGTCGATCAGTTCGTTGCGCTCCCATTGAATGGCCGCTTCCCAAATCTTGATCCCCGCATCGTTGATGCCGTACTGGCCGAACAGGTGTTCAAACGCCTCTTTGCTCGTCACGCTCTTCCTCCTCTCTTTCCATCATGTCCGCCACGCGCCATGCGTCAGCGGCCACGTCAGCGAGGTTGCCCTCGTACTGTTTGTCCTGCAACAGGGCCATCATTGCCATGCCAGCCCACACCTGCTTCATCGTTGGCTCACGCATCTTTTTTCTCCTGTGGGAAAAGTGCATCGCCTGCGGCCTTGGGGAACTTCGCGCCCCACGCAACCACCTGCAACACATCCATCTTTTCCATGAACCCATCGACCGCACTGATGCGGTACACGATGCCTTCATGCTCGTCGTTCATCTTCACGATGCCGACAGTTCCTTTGCTTGACGTGAACCACGTCCAGTCCATCACTTCATTCATACTTCGCTCACTTTCACTTTCAACATTCCGCCGATGTGTTCGGCCCAATAAATCCGCAGGTCGATGATGTTGGAGTCGTCCTCCCACACACCTGCATGAGTGCAGGCATCCAACACCGCCTTGAGCAGGTTGTCCAAATCTCGGCGGCGATTGTCTGGTCTCCATGCCTCGATCTCGACTCGCATCTTCCCGGCGTAGTGCTTTGCGCCACGCTGGATCAGCACCTGATCGGCCACATCCTTGCGGTAAGTGCGACCCTCTGCGCTGATGATCATGCGGCCTTGGAACGTGCGCCAGTAACGGTTCACGCTCGGAGGCCATGGCAAAGTCAACTCGATCATTGACGCTGGCTCGGGATGCGGTTACGGATGCGCTCGGCCAGCACCTCCAGAACGCCGCGAATAGCGGTGTCCTGCTCGGCCATCTCATTCTCAAGAATGCGGGCGCACTCATCTCTCTCGATCAATAGAGCCTGCTTGGTGGTCTGGATTGCCACAGCCATGATCTCGCCCTTGGCCTGCGCCAGCGCGGACTCAAACTCCTGCGCGGTGAACAACTGCTGACCAGTGCCCTGCGCGAAAAATCGTTTCTGAAAATCTGTCAATTCAACTTTGCTCATTACTCTCTCCAATCTCCGTAATCGCCTCTATTTCCAAGAGACCACTGTTTTCGAACATCTTCCTCAAGCCGTGATCCCGGATGAAGGTCATTCCATCCTTTGTGATGTCGGCCAGTGTGGTCAACGTAACCTCTGAGCCATCGGTGTGCGCCATCACGATCTTCAAGGCGCTTGTTGATGACCCATCTAACGAGACAACGGTGACGATGTTCGTCTGCACCTTGTCCTTCTTTTCTGCCGTCGACATTCAAAATGACCCTCCCTGATCGAATTGCATCGCCACCGCGCCAGACATCTCGGTGAACTGTTGGCTGTCCTTGTCGTACCACAGCGAGAACCAGTCCTCTGACTCGCCGTTGCGTTGCTTCTCACACATCAGCATGGCGTCAGGCAACTTGTCGTCTGCGGTGCCCTTCTTCTGCTTGTCGTGTTCCTTCTTTTTGTTGCGCCACATGAGCAGGACGTTGTCAACTTGGTCGGCTATCGCGCCCGTGCCCTTGATGTCGTTTTTGTTGGGTTGCAACTCTTCGTTCTGCAACTTGCGGATGTGGTGAATCAGGTGGATGTGGATGTTGTGATCGCGGGCCACAGCGGTGATCTCGTCGACGAACATCTTCTGCGCGTTGTAGTCATCCTCACCGGGGACGCACTTCATCAGCGAGTCGATGAACACATGAGTGACACCTAACTCCATCGCGCAATACCGCGTCACAGCAATCACCTGTTGCGTGGTCACAGTGCCCTGCTGGTCGTACAGCCAGAGACGGTCACCCGCATACTGGTGAAAGCGATCCAGCAACCTGCCCAAATACTTTTCTTTGGACATGAACTTCGGGAACTCGATGTTCTCGCCTGCGAACTGGCGGAGCATCCGGTACAGCGTGCGCTTGGGCTTCATCTCAAAAGACTGAATGCAGATTTTCTGCTTCTGCTTGATCAGGCCCAGTGCAATCTGGCCGGTGATCAGCGACTTGCCGCCACCGTTGGAGCCAGCGTACAGAGTCACCTCACCCGGGCGGAAGCGGAAACTGTGTTCGGTCTTCGGCCATGGCATGGTCTGCGTGACCTCCTTGACCGGGTTCGCGATCTCGTCACGCAACTCGTCGAGCAGAACACTGACCTCGCGCACCTTGTTGGTCAAGTCGTGCGCCTTCAGGTACTTCTCAACATCGACCTCCTCCGGCTTGAGCAGTCGGACTTTGCGGGCCTCATCGAGCGCCTTTGCACGCTCGGCTACGTTAGACATTTGCATAGTGCATCACCTCTTCAATTCGCTGTTGTGCCACTTTCAGGCGCTCGTTGTCCTCATCGCTCAATTTCCTGCCTTTACGCAGGTCGCTGGCGCAGATGCTGACCACCAGTGCCTCGAACGCAAGAATGCGGATGAGGTCGCTGGCGTAGAACGCGGGTTTCATTCGGGGCTTGCCCTCGACCGGATAGTCGCGGCGCTTGTTGTCAGGCGGGAACAGATCGGTCATGTCCATGCCCAATGCCTGCACCACGCTCAAGGTCTCACAGCCTGCAAAGCAGTGCAAGAGAACCCGGCCATCGTCTGCCTCACGGATCGCGAGTGACGGGCCTTTGTCGTTGTGTGCAGGACAGCAGGCAGTCCATGAGCCGTTGCGGCCCTTGACCTTCTGGAGTCGCGACAACATGACCTCGACAGGGGTCATATCACTCTCCGGCCTTGAGCCACAGCCTGCTCGGGGAAGTAGTCATCCTCCCAGCGGCGCTGGTTGATGTAGGTCATCGGGGCAGGCTCAAAGCCACCAAGCCACTGCTCTGAGGTCTTCAGGTCGTTGACATTGGCGATGATGACATCAGCCACCTGATCGAGGTTGTGCTTCTCCCACTTGCCCAGCACAGCGGCCTTGCCGACCTTGCGCTTGGACGCAGGCCATGCGGCCCAAAATTCTTCGAAGCGTGCCGCCGACGATGTATTTATATTCTTCTTCTGTATCTTCTTAGGGTTCGTGTTCGGTTTCGATTCGGTTACCGGTTCGGTTTTCTTCGGCCTGCCGCCTCGCTTCCCGAGGGATCGGTTTGTCTCGACCTGATGCTGATATTTCGCGATTTCAGCATCACAACGTGCGTTTCGATACCCCTCTTCGGTGCGTTCGAAAAACTCCCCCAAAACCGATTCGGTAATGTCCAGATCAAGGCGGATTTTGCGGGCCACCATCGTGGCGTCGAGCGGGATCGGGGCCTCGCTCATGTAGTACAAATCGAGCAGGCGACGGTACGCAAGGTCTTCGGCGTCTGACAGGTGTGTTGTGTGGGTGATGTAGTCCCCGAGGTGAAATTTGTACCAGATCACTTGATCTCTCCAAAAAGGTCTGGTCGAAGCGTCTTGCGCTTGACCTTTCCGTTGGTGAATTTCTCGATCATCAGAGCGAGACCGGCGCTGGGAACCTCACGGCCCGAGACGATGAGAGACATCCACGTCTTGCTCACCCCCAGTTTGTTCGCGAGTTCGATCTTCGAACCGCGTGGTTTATCTCGGAAATACTCTTCAAGTGTCATCTGACCTCCTGTGTTGGTTTAAGTGGATCATACACCAAGCAAAAATAAATGCAAGGGGGTTGTATGTCAGGGTTAAACGTGCTACAGTTGAGCCTTGTTTAACCTGAAAGCGAATTATGCACGACGAAGGTGAAGCACATCAAGCGATGCTTGAACGAATGCAGATGCTCGAGGAGGCCCTTGACCGGGCTGAGGCGGGCGTCGCATCCAAGGAGGACTGGGACACGATCCGCTTCGAATGCGGGATGCCCAGACCCCATGGTCAATCTGTGAACCCCATAGCGAAAAGGAGCAAATGATGGGACTCGTAGCGAAAGAAGGCGAAGGCAATTTCACCCCGGTGCCTCCCGGGATGCATCTGGCGCGGTGCTACCGCGTTGTCGACCTCGGAACTCAGAAGTCGGAATACCTCGGCACGATCAAGCACCTCCCGAAGGTGATGGTTCAGTTCGAGGTGCATGGCGAGGACGAGAACGGCAAGGCCATCGTGACGTCCAAGAACGAACCAATGTCCATCTCCAAGAACTTCACGCTGTCGTTGGCTGAGAAAGCCACCCTGCGTAAAGACTTGCAGACGTGGCGTGGTCGTGAGTTCACCGCAGAGGAACTGCGCGGCTTCGAACTCAAAAACATCCTCGGTGCGTGGGCCATGATCTCTGTGATCAAGACCACCGGCAACAACGGCAAGGAATACACCAACATCGCAGGGATCATGCAAGTGCCCCCGCAGTTGAAGAAGGCCGGTCTGCCAGAGGGCTTCAACAAACTCGGACTGTTCTCCATCGACGAACCTGACATGGAGATGTTCGAATCCTTCAGCGACAACCTGAAGGCCAAGATTCAGGGTTCGCCTGAATGGCAAAGCCGCAGTGGCGGTGGCGCACAGCGTCAGTCTGGCGGTCAATCGAACGGAGGCGGCTCCGGCTTTGACGACATGGATGACGATATTCCCTTTTGATCAGGAGCAAACATGACTGCACGTTCTTTCAATGACACCATCGTGGCCCTGCGCTACGGCACCCTGCACGACGACCTGAGCAACGAGTTGAACAACCTCGTCGCCAAAGTTGCCAACACCATGCGCGGCGGCGAACTCGTTCTCAAACTCAAACTGAAGCCCGGTAAAGGCGGTCAGATCGAGATTGTTGACGACATCGTTGTCAAGGCCCCCAAGGAGGAGAAAGGCACCTCCATCATGTTCGCGACACCCGAGGGCAACCTCACTCGCGAAGACCCGCGCCAGTTGCAGATCGAAGGTCTGCGCTCGGTGGACATGGAAACCGGTGAACTCAAGAAGGTGGGCTGATCATGGCGTACGACGATGACGACACCCCGATCCACGACACCGAGGCCGCTCTGATCGCTGGTCAGAACCTCGGTGACGCGAAGATCATCAACGGCCACCCCTATGCCATCGTGCCCGAGGGGTCTGCTTTCCGCGACCTCGAGGAACTGCTGGACGCGCCCCTGCGTCGCAAGGGGAATACTTCCCTGCGTGACGCTGAGTCGTTTTGCAACTTTGTCCGAGAAGAGTTGACCCAACAGACTCGCATCTACGGCAACCTCAAGGAAGGCCGCTTCCGCGCCGTGTTCAACGACCACAATGGTGGCACACTGCCGACCGTGGTTGCTGGCTGGCGCGACTACACCGCGACCTATACCTGCCCTCAATCCGTTGAGTGGGCAACGTGGAAAGCCAAGAGCGGCTCCCAGATGACTCAGGTGCAGTTCGCCCAGTTCATCGAAGACAACCTGCCGGACATCGCCCAACCCCCTGCGGCTGAGATGCTGGAAGTGTCGCGCACCCTCGAAGCAAAAAAGAAGGTCAACTTCGCGCAGGGCATTCGCTTGTCGAACGGCCAGAACGAACTGACCTACGAGGAGCAGATCGAGGGCACCGCAGGCAAAGGGAAGTTCAAGATTCCCGAGGAGTTCACCATTGGCATCCCGGTGCTGGAAGGTGGCCTGCGTTACGCGGTGCAGTGTCGTCTGCGCTACCGCATCGGAGATGGCGGTCAACTGACCATGTGGTACGAGATCATTCGCGCCCACAAGATCATGGAAGACGCCATCACTGCGGTGTGGAAAGACATCGAAGAGAACACCGGCAAGAAAATTTTTAACGGCGATCCCGCCTGATCAATAGGAGAGCGGCAATGGAAAACAAAGTGACCCTCGAGTCCATCGTAAAAAAGATCGTCGGCGAGATGTATCTCGTACTGCCCGACGGCAGAACCACGGTTTGTATGCTGACCATGCAGAACGGTTACACAATCAAGGGCCTGTCGGCCTGTGTGGATGCATCGAACTTTGACATGAACATCGGTCGCAAGATCGCGTTCGAAGACGCCATCCGGCAAATATGGCCTCTTGAGGGCTACTTGCTGGCCGAGCGCCTCTTCTGGGATCGTGCCCAGCCCGTGGCCTCAAACCCGCCTGAAGCGCCCAAAAAAGTCCACTGGACTCAGACCCCTGAAGGCAAGAAAAAAATGGCCGCACGCAAGCGCAAAGGAGCAGGCAAATGAACCGCTACATCGGAGTGAAAGAGATCAACGCCAAGCCAATGACTCGGCGTGAGTACAACGACTTCCGTGGCTGGGACTTGCCTGCCAACGAAAACGGTGATGACGAGGGCTTCCTCGTCGAGTACATCGACGGTGGATCGCCCAATACGCCCGACTACAACGGGTATGTGTCATGGTCGCCCAAAGACGTGTTTGAGCGGGCCTACCAGCCCTCGAATGGCATGACCTTTGGCTTGGCCTTGGAGGCTCTCAAAAAAGGCCACAAGGTGGCACGCCGTGGCTGGAATGGTAAAGGTATGTGGCTGTCGTTGTCCGGCTCTCTGGATGGCACGCTGATCGAGGCCGAGAAGTTCTGGTCGAAAAACAACATGGACTTTGCCTTCGAGAACGGCGGCAAGGCTCTGGTGTTGCCCGCCATCACCATGAAGACCGTCAACGCGCAAGGTCGCGTCGGCATCCTCATGGGCTGGCTTGCGTCGCAGACCGATATGCTTTCTGACGACTGGGAGGTGGTGTGATGGATAGCATCGGCGGACTTCTGTTTGTCGCATGGATCGGCCTTGCATGGCTGACCCATGTGATCACCTGCATCAGTGCTGGCAAGTGGGTATTCCTGCTTGCTGGTGCCATCTTCTTCCCCATCGGTTGCGTGCATGGCACCGGCGTGTGGTTTGGGGTGTTCTGATGAAGCCCACCAACAAACTGCGCTTCGTGCGTCGTTCGGTGCCTGATCCGACATTCGGTGAAGGCATCGGTCGATACCAAAACATCCTCCAGCAATGGTGGGAAACAATACCCATGGGCACCGTGAATCTTGGCTGGACTGGCGACATTCCGCTGGGCGAAGTCAAAGGTGAGTGGCGCGACATACCAATCGAAGAGGAGAGCAAATGAGCATCACAGCAAAAGAACCTCGCGCCAGCGAGAGCAATCACTGGTACACCCGCGACGGCGTTCCGCGTTACACCGTGATCGGTGCCAACGGCAAGGAGCGAAACACCACCCTGCGTGACGCCCGCAAAGAGAATCTGGTGCCCTCGGTCACCACGATCCTCAACGTGGCCGCAAAGCCCGCTCTGAACCAGTGGATTCAGCGTCAGGTGCTGTTGGCCGCACTCACCCTTCCTCGTCGTCCTGACGAGCCAGAGGACGAGTGGATCGCCCGCATCATGGACGACTCGAAAGAGCAAGGACGCGCCGCCGCCGACCTCGGCACGGACATCCACGCCTCGATCCAGTCCTTCTATGAGGGCGTGACGGCTGACCGTCATCAGGAACACGTCCAAGGCTGTGTGGCCGCGTTGCAGACCCACTTCGGTCATCAGGCATGGATCGCCGAGCGTGCATTCGCTCATGAGATCGGCTTCGGTGGCAAGGTTGACCTGCACGCTGTCAATATCGTTGCCGACGTCAAGACCAAAGACTTCACCGACCCCGACAAGGTCGATGCGTACGACGAGCATCTCATGCAGTTGTCCGCCTACCGCGTCGGTCTTGGTATGCCCGGTGCCCGCTGTGCGAACGTCTTCGTCTCGCGTACGGTGCCCGGTCTGGTGAAAATCATCGAGTGGGATCAGTCCGACCTCGAACGTGGGTGGCAGATGTTTCATGCACTGCTCACCTTTTGGCAAACTAAAAATCAGCACAAGTGATCATGGAACAAGTCAAGGCATTCAAGACCAGTGACGGCACGTTGTTTGACACCGCTGAACAGGCTGAAAAACACGAGATGTTTCTCAAGCACTCGAACGTGGTCGAGGAATTCCTTGACAGCGAACTCAGCCCGTACAGCGGGCCTCAGCGCGTGATCGCACGCAACTCAATCATCAACTGGGAACTCTGGAAAACGAAAAATGCAAATCAGTGAAGAACTCGCAAAACAAATCTTCTTTCAAAGCGACCGCCCTCGGAAGGACGCAGTGCTGGCCGACGAGGTCGACATCTTGCAATTCGCCAATAATGTGATCGCGGTCACCCGCATCGAGATCGCAAAGGCCGAACACCAACGGTGCGTGAAGATTGTCAATGACATGAACCCCGAGGTCGCCCGCGCCCTCGACAATCAGAGACCAAAATGATCCTGTATCAAGCCCTATCGAAAGACGCCGAAGGCAACCTCGAGATCGATATGCAAGTGCTACGACAGATGGCGCACGCATACGACGAGGGAGCCAAGGATGATGAATGCCTGCTGGCAAAGTTCATCGTCTCAGCGTTCCAGTGTGGGTTTGATGCTGGCGTCGCGGAGGCCGAAGAGAATCATCGCAGGACGGCTGTCCTGATGATGTGTACCGGAGGCACCGCATAAAAAAAGACCCCGCCGAAGCGGGGCCAAGAGGAGAGCGGCAACTGCTCCTAAACTTCATTCTTCCGGTTGGGGTTCCCCTTTGAGGGCACGATACCCTTCGTAGGCCGCAAGGCCAGCCCCACCGACTGTTCCCAGCCCGCGCAGGGCCAGCAAAATCGGATGGGCAGGGGGTAGCATAGACATCACCCCGAAAGTCGCCTCCAGCGTCGAAAGAACCGCCCCGCTGTAGTCGCCCTTCTTGTATCGATCAATCGCCTCAGCGGCGGACATACCAGTTGCGGCACCGGAAATCACACCCAGAGCCTTCGGTGCGACCTTTGCGGTTGCGGCACCGACCTTTGCCAGTCCACCCGGCTGGGCCTGCTTGGCACGCTCCAGCGCCTCGCCAGCCACGTTGACGCCCGACTGGGCACGCTGTGTGGCGGCTTGCTGGGTACGGGCCTGCCTTGCGGCCTGATCGGCCTGCTGGCGGGCCTCTCCGGCCTGCTGGCGGGCACGTCTGGCGGCTTCCACGCGCTGTTGAGCGGCGATCCGGCGGGCTTCTTCCTGTTGGGCCAGTCTGGTGCGCTCGGCAGTCTCGCGGGCCTGACGCTCGGCCAGTTCCCGCTCCATGGCCGAAGAACGCTCACCAGCCAGTTCAGGCGGGAGCATCAGTTGGCCCTTGCCTTGGCCGGTCAATTTGTAGTCACCTGCACCCAGTTGCTGGATTTTTTGCTTCGCGGCCACGTCCCGGTCGATGATGGCCTGACCACCTTTCGGGTTGTCCTTCCTCATGTTCTCAGCGGTCTCGGCGATGACGTCAGGCACATCCTGACCCATGGCCCTCACCCAGTTGGCCGCGCCGGACGATCCGGGCACCTTACGGCTTGCGCCTGCGACATCCTCAACCACCTCAGTGGCCGCACCAGCGGCAGAAGGCGCAGGGGTTGCACGCGATGTCGCACGCAGTTCATCTTGTGCGCGTCGTAGTTCTTCAGCGGCTTCATTTGCGGCAGTGCGACGCATCCGCAACTCGTTCTCAAGGTCATCAACCGACACGCCCGGGCCACGAGACTGCACCTCGCGAAGACGATCCTGCGCTACGCGCAGACGCTCTTGCAGTGCCTCAACCTTTGGTGAAGACGGGATCGGTGTGTGCTGGGCAATCTTGCCTGCCACCAGACCGGTGCCAGCGCCAACAAGTGCGGCGTCGCTCTTGTCAGTGATCGCAGTCTGCTCAACACGCGCAGGCTCAGGCTCACCAGCAATGACTTCTGCTTCAGTGGGGCCGGAGCCAAAAGGATTCTCTTCTGGCTTCATTGACTCGACTCGAGCATTCACGAGCGAGTAAGCGTTGCGGATCGCGGTGGGGTAATTCTCTGCGGTGGCATAAGAGCCACGCACGCCTTGATTCAACCCAGTCGTAAACGCATCGACATCGGAGCCTGCGCCAATCGCTTTCGGGTACATCCGCTTCATGAAGTCGGAGTAGTACGCGGCGAAGGTCTCAGGGTCTTCGAACTTCATGTAGGCATCGTTGGACTTCTCGCGCTTGTCGTACGCCTTCACACCAGTGCCACCAAAGTCCTTGATGTTGCCGAGGTTGTAGGTGCCGGGGATCACGCTCTTACCCCAGCCAGTCTCGAGACCGAACTTGGCAAGGATGATCTTCGGATCAACGCCAATTTCAGCCCCAATCTTGTCAGCGATGGGGCCGTACTCTTGGATGAATGCTGTGGCGTCTCCGCCTTTTTTGTCTTCAGCCATCACTCACCTGCTTTCTTTTTGCGAACGGTGCCATCGACATCGATGTACAGCCCATCCACAGGCACGTTCTTGTAGACCGGATCATCCTTGCCTTTGATGCGAGGAGGGCCAGCAGTCGGCGTGGCCGCAGGTGTGGCAGGCTTTGACGCAGGTGCCGCAGGCGCGGCAGGCTTCTTCTCATCTTTGCCTTTCGGCGCGGTGCGGAAGAGTTCTGCGTTGGCCCTTTGCATCTGGCCCAGACGTGCGTCGTAGGCGTCATTGATGCGACTCAGTTCGTCAGACGCCAAGAAGTCGCGGTACGAATTCTCGGGGTTCTTGCTGAAGCGGTTCCACGCCTTGAACACCTCTTGGTCGTAGCGACCCTTCATCTCGATGAACTCGGACTTCAGGCGGATCACACGAGCGGTGTCGGTCGGCATTGCGCCCAGTGCGGCATACAGGTCGCCTTCGCGCTCAGTCGTTGCACCTTCACCCGGCACACGAGCGGCTTTGCGGAACTGCACGGTGAGGTTCGCATACTCACGAGCGAACATCTGGAGGGCCTCGCGGTCTTCCTTGGACAGTTTGTACGATGCCAGTTCGCTGGCAGGGATCGTGATCGAGCCAAAGTTGCCAGCCTGAATACCCTTCTGTGCAGAACGGGCCACAGCGGCGGCAATGCCGTCGTCATTCATCAGGTCGAATGCACGCTTGTTGCTCGTGGCAAGTTCACGCATACCGCGTGCGGTGTTGATCAGTTCACGGGACGAAGTGAAGTTCGTGTCGAGTCGACCGATCTGCTCTTTCTCTTGTGTGACCTGTGCTTTACCGCGCTCGGTGCTGATCTCGTCGCGACGCTTGCGCTCCTCCAATGTGAGCGGTTTGTCGGCACCAGCCTCGCCGGGTTTGCCCTCTCCGGGCTTCTCGCCGGGTTTCGGTTCGGTCGGAGTCGATGGCTTGCCCTCGAGCCAGCCGCGACGCTTGAACCAGTCGATCTCGAGCGTTGGGTTCTGCTCGGCCACGGCACGCTCGTGGGTTTTCTTCCACTCTTCGTAAACAGAGAATGGCACCTTCTTTGTGCCAACGTAACGACCAAAATCCACCTCGACAATCTTGTCGCCGGACTGCGGCAGGAATTGCCGCTGGCTACGCGAATACGGGCCTTCCGGTGTGGAGATGATGTCCTCGCGTTGCATCTTGGCGATCTCGGCCAACTCCTTGCCGTACTTGCCAGACGGATCGAGCAGGTATGCCTCCTCGATGTCCTTGTCGGTAATGAGTGCCTGCTGACGGGGTGCGCCGGATGCCAAGACTGCGCCGGGTGGCTGAACGCCAGCAGGGGCACCAGCAGGGCCTCCAGCGGGCGCAGGAGCGCCTCCGGCAGGGGTAGGTGAGCCACCAGCCGCAGGGCCTCCCACAGGCCCGCCAACGGGGCCTCCGGCGGGGCCAGCGGGCATACCCGGCATACCGGCACCCAAGCGGGTCATGCGGTGGCCGGTGATCGCGCCTTGCTGGGCGAGGTCGTACATCTTCTGCTGGAGTTCCATCTCCATCTTGTTTGCGGCCTGCTGACGCGCAAACTGCTTCTCAGCCTCAGAGGACATCCCCTCAGCGGCGTAGCCAAGCGATTCGCCGAACGAACCGGTTTTGGTTGGCTTTAGGAATCCAGCCGCCGCCGCCATCATGGTCGGATCGAACGGCAGGCCCATGCGCGTGTCGAGGCTGGCCTTCAGCCGTTGGGCTGTGGCCGTCAGCGCCTGACGTTGGAGTTGCAGGTCTTTCAGCGTTTTGCTGAGGTAGTCCTCGGGAGCGGTTGCCTGCTCCTGCTCCATGCCAGAAGCGCGTGCCGCCAGATTCTCTTGTTTCGGAGGCTGTGCCGGTGCGGCAGGCGCGGCAGGGCGCGTCTGATTGAGTCCGCCGACGGGTGCCTGTTGTGGTTGTGCCATCTTCTACTCCGTCTTATCGGACACGGCCACCAACACGGTAGCCCTGTCCTTTGTGTGTGACTGACATCGGTGCGCGACGCATCACGCCACCGGCCTTCTTGCCTACGTTTGCGGCCTGTGCATTCTTCAGCGCAATGTCCGCATTCAACTGATCGATCTGAGCCGCAGTCAAAGCAGACTTGTCCGCAGTGTTCGCGGAGAACGAGCCGATGGCTGTGAGCAGGCCAGCAATCTGTGACAGCGGGCTATTCGAGAACGCGCCCGGGGCGACGGTCTGCTTGACCTCGCCGGTCGGAATCTGGTAGCCCTGCATGAGTTTTGAGAATGCCTGAGCCTGAGCCATCGGGTAGTCCAACATCTTCTGGCCCAGAGCCTGCTCTTGTGCGCCGTAGTCGTACAGCGCCTTCAAGCCACCGATGCCCAGTTGCTGTTGCTCCTGACCCAGCGACGTGAAACCACGACCAGCCTCGAGGGCGCGTTGCAGGTCGGTCTGTGCGGCCTTGGTGGCGGTGTCGTAACCCTGTTGCAGGAACTGTCCTTGTTTGCCGATTAGGTCTGCCTGCAAGTCACGCAGGACGTTGCCGGTGACTTGTTGTTGACGACGCGAACCAAACTGACCAGTGCCGATGGCCGCACCGCCGAGGTTCGGCAGTACGTTCTCGCGGATGTTGCGCTGTTGCAAGCGGCCCATCTCATCGATCACAGCCCGGTTGTACGGGTTCATGTAGTCGGCCACCACGTCAGGCGCAGTGGTCGCGCCAGCCTCACCCATCAGTTGGGATGCGGCACCCAGTGAGCCGGAACCAGCGAAGGCCACGTCAGGGGCCATCTGGAGGGCTTGTTGTTGCAACGGCGAAAAGCCAGCGATGCCACCTTGGGTGACAGCACTCTGGCCGAGGTTCGCGATGTCCTGAAGGTAGTTGGTGTAGAACTCCGGCGCAATCTGTTGCGCCTCAGTCGTTGTGGTTCCGTAAATCGGATCGCCTTGAAAGAGTCCGGCCATTTCACTTTCCTTTCTTCAGGTACGAGGTCAACGCCTTGGTCTTCGGCGGAATCTTGTTCACGGGAGCCGAACGCTTGTGTGCGCGGATGTTCTCGCGGAACTTGTCAAGAGCCTGCGCCCCTGCTTTCGTTGACCCATTGCCAATTTGTGCCACGGTCTCGGCATCGATGACGTACTCGCCATCAGCCAGCATCGCGGGAATGTCGTCAGATTGTCCGTCGCCGGGGCCATGCACAGCAGAGCCTTGACGGAAGTCGAGTCGGCCTTCAGCCAGCGGGACATCAGACACGGCAGGCAAACCGCCGCGCTTCATTTGCTGAGGCATCTGCTGACCTGCCTGCACAGGCATCTGAGGCTTGGGCATCTGGGGCATCATTCCGCCGAGACCACCGGCCTGCTGGCCTTGTTGTGCGGGCTGTGGGTTCTTCAAGTTCTGCAAGGGATCAACCGGCTTGCCGAATGTGAAGTAGGTGTCCACAGAGCCACCATCAGCCATCTGAGGTTGCGCGGCGTCAGGTGACGCAGGAGTCTCTTCGTAGCCGTAGTCGCCCTCGCGCACAGGGTTGAATCCCGGAGCATTGAGGTTGCGGTACAACTCGTCTCCATAGAGTTCAGGCATCTGATCGCGTGCGCTGTACTCGTTGTAGGTCACAAAGCGAGGAGCGCCAATACCGAAGTCAGTGGTGCGAGGATTGATCACACCAGCCTTGGTCATGTCGATGGACGGAGCGGGTTCGTTGCTACCACCGAACAGGTTCTGGTTGCTCAGGAGTGTGCCCACCAAAGCGCCAGCGGCACCAGCGCCGAGGGTTGGGTTTTCCTTGAACCAGTTCGACAGGCTTGCCAGTGCGCCTTGCTCTTTCTGTTGCTGGACACGCTGTTGTGCGTTCTGTGCAGGATTGGTCGGAACTCGATAACCGGAACCGCCAGCACCACCAGCGCCAGTGATGGCGGTGTCGGTTGCTTCGGTGCTTCGGATCACATTACCTTCAGAGTCATAGGTGATCGTCGAGCCGTCATCGTAGGTGTAAGTCTGATAACCAGACTCATCGGGTGCGTTGGTGTAACTCACCACATTGCCATCGGAGTCGTATGTGATCGTGGAACCATCGTCGTAGGTAACGGTCTGATAACCGCTCTCGTCCGACTCGCCGCTCTGATACAGATTGCCATCAGAGTCGTACGTCACATACGAGCCATCGCTCATGTATTCGATGTACGAGCCGTCGTCGAAAATTTCAGTGTCAACAACTTCAGACGGGTAATCAAATTCGCCGAAGTTGTAGTTGACGTTCTGCCAGTCTTGGACTTCTTCTTCGGTGTCGGAGTAACCGCCGTCCTCAAAGTGGCGCACGCCACCGCCATTTGCCATCAGTGTCACAAGACCTCCTCGTTTGCCCCACCAGTCCTCCAAGTCCTCGTAATACTCGGGTTCCTCGCTGGCATATTCATCTTCGGTGTACCAGTCGTCAGGGAAGGTGATCTCACTGTCGTCGTACGCATACTCTTCGGTCTCGTACGGGTCGTAGATCACATTGCCGTCCCAGTCGTACTGGTAGCCATATTCGTCGGTGTAGACGTAGTCGGAATGATCCTCTTCGTCCGCATATTCATCAGTGTAATTCTCATCGGCGGAATAGACCAGATCGCCGTTGCTGTCGTAGATGTTTCCGTACTCATCTTCGTAGTAGCCACCACCAATGTCGCCACCAGAGTCGGAATCTTCGTATCCAGCGTCAGTCGCATCGGTCGAGGAAATGATGTTTCCATCCGAATCCAGCGTGATCGTGGAGCCGTCGTCATAGGTGTATGTGACGGAGCCGTCGTCATTCACCAAACCGCCAAAATCGTCGTACTCGGACTCTCCGGTGGTGTCTTCAGTCACATCACCCACATCGGTTGCATCGGTCGATGAAACGATGTTGCCATCGGCGTCCATGGTGATGGTCGAGCCATCGTCATAGGTGTAGGTCACCGAGCCGTCTTCGTTGACCTTGCCGCCGTAGGCGTCAGTTCCGGTGTCGACATCTGTGTCACCGCCAGTTGTGCCGCCAGTGGTGCCACCTGTGGGCGGGGTCACGGGAGGTTTGGGTGTAACCGGAGGCTTTGCCGGGGGCTTGGGCGTCACTGGAGGCTTCGGTGTGACAGGAGGCTTGGGAGTCACAGGAGGCTTGACCGGAGGCTTCACGGGAGCCTTGGGTGTGATCGCGCCCTTGACTGCATTGACCACCTTATCCACGGCGGCGGAGCCAGTCGTACCTTTACCGCCAGTGGCGGTGTTGGTGCCAAAAATCTTGTCGTACGCGGCCTTGCCAGCCATGCCCACACCAGCGCCGATCAGGGCGTTTTTCAAGGTGTCGGCCATACCGGAATTGGACGCGGCGCTTGCTTGGCGCGTGATGGTCGGACGGGTGGCACCAGAGACCTTGGTGGTCAGCGAAGACGGAGTGCCTGCATTGACGCCCGGAGTGGCCGTAGAAGAGCCAGAAGTCGTCGCCGTGGCATTGGGCTTCAGTGCGCTCGTCAGAACGGCAGAAGGCCGCGTGGCAGTCTTCTGCACGGCCTTCATCTTGTCGCTTGGTCGGCCCGCTGTCTGCTTAGGTGGAGTACCCGGCAGACTGGCCGTTGAACTTCTCTTGTTCAAAATTGCCATGGTCTCATCCTTTGTTCTTCAAGAGCGATGTCAGACCAGCGATATTCGATACCGGCGTCAATGTCGAGACATCTTTTTTCTTTGGTGGTGCAACTCGTGCTTGCGTTGTGGTTGGCTTCGGTGCAACAGGCTGGGCCTGACGCATTTGAGCCAGTTGCTGAGGCGTCATGCGGGGCGCAGGAGCCTTCACACGCTGAGGCTGTGCTGGGCGCTTTGCCACAGGACGCGAAGGCGTGCCGCGCAGTGTCTTGGTGATGCCTTGACGGATCGCGGGCTTCAGAATTTGGTTCAGTGCGCCGGTGATCATCTTGTCGCCAGACACAGTCGGCATCAGGCCAGCGGCCAAACCGCCAAGGGCGGGGGCCTTCATGCCGATACCGGGCTTCTCGCCAGCGACATCCACCACAGACTCTTCTGTCTGAGGCTTGAGCATGGAGTCAGAGAACTGATCAAGTACATCAGGCTCTGCCACAGGAGCCGTTGCGGCGACCGCAGTCAAACCACCTTTTGGCTGAATTTGCTCTTGCATCGTGGGCATCTCTTCGCCCACTTCTGCGACAGACTCTTCGCCCACCAAAGGCGCAGTGACATCCTCAAAAGGTTGTGCGTATTCTTCTTGGGCCTCGGCCACTGTTGCGGTCGGCAACTCTTCGCCGTACTCGGTGGCGATGTCGGTTACATCCTCAACAGGCGCGGCGTACTCGGCCTCAGCGGCCAGATAGTCATCAGCAGACTCGTAGCCTGCAAGGTTGGTATCCAGAGCCTCTTCGCTCATCGATTCGACCATCATTGGGTCTTCGTCGACGTTGGCTGTCTCGTAGCCAAGATCAGAGACCTCGACCATATCAACGATCTCGTCGGGGATGCCAGCGCCAGTGCCGGGTGTGCCAGCGGTTTCAGCCCATGAGTCATCGAGTTCTGCCGTGAGCAGTTCGCGGGCTTCTTCGTTGCCTTCTTCAGAGCCAACGATTTCAAACTCAGTGACCGTGGTTGCTTTGAATTGGTCGCTGATAGAACTGACGGCGTAGTTCGCGCCAAGGTTCGCGGTGCCGTTGATCATGCTGTTGGTGAACGCAGTATCAAAGTCGCCACGGCCAGTCAACTCAGCAGTGATGCCGGAGGTCAAAGCCTTCTCAGCAATGGTGCCCACTTGGCCCAAATCAGGAAAGTCGGTCAGCACCTCTTCGCTCACGAAGTCACTCACCTCGCCAACTCCAGCGCCGACCACGGTGCCAGTAAATGCGCCAGCAAAGCCATCCTCAAAGTCGCCGCCTCGAACCTCAGAGACGACGCCGTTGACGAGACCCTTGCTGATACCGTCAACCACCACGTTGGACACAGTCTCATTGATGATCGCATCACCAATCGTAGAGGACAGCGTGGAACTGATGGCGTTGGTTGCGGTAGGCGCAAAGTAGGCCGTGCCTGCGGACAGCACAATGTCCTCGAGGTCACCACCACGAGCGGCAGTGATGGCGGCGTTGGTCACCATGGGCGGGATGCCGACGAATGAGCCAGCGACAGAAAGCAAAACAGGAAGCGGGTCTTCAATCACCGCCTCAATCACGTTGCCGACAGTTTCGACAGCCTCTTCAACAAAATCGCCGACGGCTTCTACAACATCACCGACGGCATCGACGACGCTCTCAACTGCGTCGGAAACGAACTCGACAACTGCACTCATTTTTTGGCCTCACGCTTTGGGCCGAGTTTCAAGGTGACACGGTAGCCATCCTTGAGTTTCTCAGCCTTGTATCCCATGCCCTCTTGCGGCGGATTGCGCGAGATGGCCTTGAAGATGTTGATGATGGTCGGGTCTTGGAACGTCGTCACCATGGTGTCGAAGCCCATCTTGTATGCGGCCTGAACCCACTCGTACGAGTTCTCGAGGTAGTTCCTCGCGGTGTCCGCATTCAGTGCCCGAAAGAATCCGATGCGATCACGAACGTGATGCATCACGAAAATGGTATTCCCGGCGCGGTAGGTACTCGTGCCGGGTTGGTTCATCTCTTCGACGAGGGCGGCAAACACACTGGCCGCTGGGTGCGGGGACTTCGTCTCTTGCGCCGCGATCATCAAGACCGCCTCATCCTTCAGTTCTTTTTTCTTGCTATCGACCAGCATCACAGCCCCTCAAAAATTGCGGCGGAATAAATGTTGCCCATCCCTGCCGCCAGACTGAGGATGAGACCCTTGGGGGGCTTCACTGATTCCGAAAGGAATACCGAATCGGATTCAGTTCGGTTCTCGATTCCCGGGACGAATCCGTTCTTCATGTCGTCCAGCAATAGTAGCGTCTCGAGGAGGCCGCTGGAACCCATGGTGTGACCGATTTTCTGCTTGTAGGACGTCACAACGACGTCTTTCAGGCCAGACCCAAGGATGGCGGCTTTTTCCGCCTTGTTGTTCGATACTGTGCCCGTGCCGTGGGCCTTCACAATGCCGATGTCGTGGCGCATGGTCTTGCTGTGGAAGCAGGCACCGCCGATGGCCCGGGCAAAGCCCTCGCCGTCCTCGCACTGGCCGATGGCGTTGGTGCTGTTCTCGGAGGCGTTGTAGGCCCCCACAAGGCGGGCGTGAGGGGTGCGCTGATACCGCTGGACGAGGCGCTCGTTTTCAAAGACCGCCAGCGCGGCACCCTGACCGACGTAGAAGCCGCGATTCTTGCTGTCGAAGGCCGATGGCTTCACACCGTTCTCGGCTTCGTCCTTGGCCGTCAGAACGGCCTGCGATTCGCCAAAGAATTCCAGCACGGCGTTGGACACACCGTCCTCGACCGTCAGGACGATCACGCGGTCGAAGTTGTAGTGCTTCATCAGCACCTCAACGTCCATCATCACCTTGAGACTGCTGGCGCAGGCCGAGGCGTCGGTGGTGACCATGCCCATCTCACCAAAGGACTGAGCCGTGCGACCGGCGTAGACCTGCGTCAGGGTGAAGGGGAGGAACTTGTAGGTGTAGGAAAGGCGCGAGTTGTAGGCGCGTTGCCCGATGCCAGCAAAGTGTGCGTTGCCACCGGCAAGGATGAAAGCCGTCTTCCCGGCTGACTCTTCGCGCAGTTGCTTCGCCAGTTCAGGGTCGAGAACTTTCTCGGCCAGTTTATGGGGGACGTAGAACATCCCCGTCTGGGTGCGTTTGTAGGTCTCAGGGAACCAGTGAACACGCTGTGGAAAGACGATGTCGTCGAATAATTCAACATGGTTGGTAGAGGCAGTGCGGTAATGCGTCAGGTAGATCATGCGATCTCCTTTCGTGCCTCTTCGACCGATGCAGGCTCTTTGGTTTTTCGCCGCATCAAAAAGTCGTAGACCTCCTGAACGGAGGTCGGGTGGAAATCCTTGGTCTCATCGTCGTCTGGGATGCCGTACAACTCAGTGAGGTACATGAGCATGATGAGTCCATCAAGACTATCGATGCCGATGTCTTGCAAGGTGTCTTCCATGGATGTTGCCGCAATCTCGTTTGCGTGGGCTGGACGCGCCACCTTCGAGACCATGTTGAATAGTTCTATGAAGTCCATTTTTTTATTCTGATGGGTTGTTGACAGCGTTGACCAGTGCGACGGCCCACTCCTGCCAGTTTGTAAATGGATCAGGCCCGGGGACTCCGTCGCGATCAAACGACGAGATGCCTTTAAGTCCACGCGCCCACGCTTTCCAGTCTTGTTCACCTCCCGGTATTGAAAGTTGTTGAGCCGCATACGCCTCGCACATGAGACTCGCCCATGAGTCCCATGTGTGGTAACGAGGGTCGTATACGACTGGAATCGTCACGATGAATATCCTCTGACGTCGCCTGCATCTGCATTGACCAGCACACGGCCCATCTCATAGTTGCCGCCAGAGACGTTGCTCGTGAATCGCAAACGAAGTTCACGGCGCTGTTCACGCATATCAATTTTGCCTGTACCCGGCTCAAAAAAGTAGGGGTCTGAGACCTTGTCCTGCTCTTGAGCGTATGGGCGTCCAATCACTTGCACAGACATCGTCCCAGACTGAATGAAGTCAGGCTCGATGCGCTCGATGTGGAGCCAGAAATTTTCGCCAACAGGTTGGGTCTGAGACGGGCCACCACCGACCCAGCCAAGGTCAGAGGTCTCAAACATGGACTCGATGGCATCAGACAGTTCGTTGATGACCAAGTCGGTGCCGACCTCATGTTGCCAAATGACGATCTTCCCGGGCACGGTGTAGAAGGTGGCGGTCACTGTTGCGCTTGCGGTTGCCGCATTCGACAGCGTCACCGTGAAATAGTTGGGCGTCGCGCTGGGTACGATTGCCGTGACGGTTGTGTTGTCAGGAATGCCTGCGGCCACGATCAGTTGACCGTTTTGAATCAGGTTGGTGATCGGCACCTCGATGTCATCACTGCCGTTTGTTGTTGTGATGGACGAAGAGAAGATGGTCTCTTGCGTGCTGAGTTCAGAACCGGCATTAATCGGGAAGCGGAACACCTGAGAGAAGTACCCGGCAGTGCGGTTGCATCCATCAGCAAAACCGCCGTCGTACCAGCAGTTCTCACGCACGTTGTAGATGATGCAGTTGTTGCACTCTTCGGAGTCACCCTCGGGGTAGAACCACCAAATCTCGCCGAAGCGAGGAACCTTGGTCGCCCACACCTTTTGGCGCTGGACGTAGTTCAGGTTGTCGAAGAAGTAGTTCTGGTTGAAAGCGTTGGGGATTTCCTTGACCACACCGTTGTAGAGCAGGAAGCGATCCACGCCGATCCAGTAGTAGATGCCGTCGTACTCGATGACAGACTGGCTCGACAGGATCGAAGACTGGCTCGAGATGATGTCGTAGCGCCAGTAGAAGGTCTGGGGCGTGCCGCCCACCGTGATGGTGGTTGGGGCATAAGAGACTCGGATCAGCGAGTCCAAAGCCCAGAACAGGCCGGAAGGAGAGTTCGTGCCACCACGAACAGGAAGCCCCTTGACGATCTTGGTGGACGACACGTTGGTTTCGTTGGCGTCAGCGCCGTTCCAGTCGTACGGATCGCCAGCCACGTTGTTCTTGATCAGCCCGTTGTCACCGTACACGAAGATGTACGGGTGAAGCACCACCACGCCGCCAGACACCTCGATGGTGTCGCCGGTGGGGGTTGAGCCATTGGTGTCCTTCAGCGGGGCCAGAACGAGGCCATTGAGCGGCCCGCCAAGCACGGCAGTGTTGACGGTGCTGTCGATCTGGGACAGGTTGTGTCCGGGGTGGGCCACAAGGAAGTTTGCGCCTGCGCCTTGCGAATCAAAAAGCGAATCGAATTGCCAGAGGTGATCGGTGCTTGCGGAGAACAGGTCGTCCGAAGTTGCGACCGGCACAGACCAGCCAGAGCCGGTTCCGCCGATTGAGGTGTTCGGGCAAGTCAGCACATCACCGACGACGTAATAGTTGCCAGCGTCCGTGATGGTCACGGTGGTCACCACACCCCCAGAAACGACGATGGTGGCCTTTGCGCCTGCGCCGTAGCCTCCGGTGAGGGTCACGTTGGTGTAGGTGCCGTTCGTGTAGCCAGTACCCGGGACGATGGTGCCCAAGGTCAGAATCTCGCCACCAAACACCATTTCGTTGGTGCCTGAGCCGATGCCGTTGTTGTCGATGTCGATGACTTCGATGCCGGTGGCGTACCCGTTAAAAATCTTGTTGATGCCGTCTTCGGAATTCACATAGATGCCACGGGATAGACCGTCAGCGTCCGTGGTGATGGCGCGGTATCCGCCGATCTTGCGAGGACGCCCGCGCTGAAAGCGCACCCACTTGCCGTCGGTGTAGAAGTTCTTGTCGAAGTACGTCCCGTCCCGTTGAATACCCGGTTGGGTGTCAATCGAAAAAACCTTCTGCGTCATCAGTATGTACCCCCAGCGATGCCGCCAGTGAAGTTGCCAGTGCCGTTGATCGCAAGACCAGTGGCCGACAACGTGAAGAGGTTGTTGCCCAAAATGCCAATGTTGAATTGGCCCGAGGCGGCGCGGTACACACCGGTGGTCGGCTCAGAGCCAAAGTACAGCGCAGGGCTGGACACGGTGCCGTCGATCAGGCCGATAGCCGAAGCGCCAGCCAGCACGGTGTTGGCGTTCACGAGGTTGACCGAGTCGCAAATCAGCGTGGCCTGCTGGTTCGAGGCAATAGTTGCCTCGGAGCCGCCGGTGTTGGTCGTAAGTTTGATCGTGTAGTTCGACAGACCACCGACGGTGGCGTTCTGGACGTAGTACACCTGCACCGTCTGCGGGACGATGATCGTGGCGTTGCTCGAGAGCGTGCCGGTGAACTTCAAGATCACGTTCGACGCCTCAGCCGCTGTCAGGGTGACCGTGCCGCCGGTGACAGCCTTTGTCAGTTGCGTGAAAGCGAACTGGGTCGACTTGCCCAGACCCACAGTGTAGAAGGCCGCGCCAGAGCAGACGATGATGCAAGAGTCGCTTGGCTGAAGAATGAGTGATGCGGAGCCGTTGATCACATCGCCGCCAGAGCAGGCCACGGTCAAAGCGCCGGTGCCGCCATTGCGGAGGAACATGAACCAGTTGTCGCCCAGTGTGGTCACACCCGAAAGAGTCAGCGTGCCAGCGCCACCCGTCCACACATAGGTGTTGGAGCGGTCAGTTGTCAGCGCGGTGTAATCCGAGGAGAAGGTTGTGACCGGCTGAGACTGGTTGAGCGTCTGGCCGATTGCCAGCAAGCCATACCCCGCCAGAGTGGCCGCATCGGCCCCAGAAGAGCCGATTCCGAAGGCGATGATGCCCCATGTACCAGTGACGGTCGGATTGGCTGTGATGTAGATGTAGCGGGCCTCGCCAGCGGGAATCGAGATGATCGTGTTCGCGCCGCCGAAGTCCTTGACCGTGAAGGTCGTGGCACCGACGTTGCGGATCATTGCATCCTGACCGACCGATGCTTGGTTGGCAGGAGGCATATAAAGCGAAAGGCCCGCAGAGGAGGCAGTGACCTCCATGATGCGGGCGGCGTAGTCGTCGGTGGCGTTTCCGTTGATCGGCCACTGCAACTGAGTGTTCGCTGACAGTGTGACTGCTCGGTAGGAAACGTCGGTTGGTTGGATGACGTTGCCGGTGAAGGGGCTGTTGTAACTCATGGTCAGGTATCCAATACTGCGGCTTGACGATCACCGATGCGTTGCACGTCCTCTTGCTTCAGGGTCTGCATGATCGCGTCATACTGGGCCTGCCACATTGCAATGCGGCTGTCGTTCTTGAGGAACGGCATGGCCTGCAACAAAGAGCCATACAGAAGCGCCTGCGGGGCGTACTGGGTGAACCAGTTCGTCTGGTTGGAAGAATCAAGGGGCTGGACTCGCTCGTAGTACAGCACCTCGAAGGTGTAGTCATCGGCGGGCGTCGGAGCAACCAGCCAGTGGGTGTAATCGTAGTCGGCGTAGTAGGCCGGGACATCCGTCTGCGTGGCGTCAGGCCAATACTCGCGCAGGTACTCGTACTTGCGGAGCAGGACAGGTTGCTTCACGCCGCCCACGGTCACGTTCATGGAAACGGTCTTGTGCCAACGTGCTGGCTTGTCGATGATCGGCTGGTTGGCCGTCATCGTGGAAGTCATGGGCGTCAGGTTGCCGAGAAACTTGATCTGGCTGGCGATGATCTGCTCGGCCAGCATGATGAAGGTCGGAATTTTCTGAAGCGTTGCGGCGTCAGTGCGCTCGAGGTAGGAAGAGACGTCATCGACCAAAGAGTCATACGTCATCACTGCGGCAGTTGTCACTTTGCGGCTCCCCCTTATACGTTGCGCTCAAAATGTGGAACATCCACAAGCGACTTGAAATTTCCACCCCAACGATTTTTTGGGTTCAGCGACTCCCAAAATGCACCCAAAGGCGCGAGTGTTGTTTTATCCCAAATTATCTTACCGTCCTTGAAGAAATTCAAGTCGATGGCAAGACGGCGCATATGGTTGGACATCATGGTTTTGGATCGGCCAGCCTTCACATGAATGGCCTGTTGCTCCGGCGTCCGGTACAGTTCGCCTCCGGTCAAAACCCAGCCCTGTTCGCTGGCGTGCTGGACGAGTTTGCACACATCCAGCAAAAACTCTGCTTGCTCCTTCACGAGGCTCATTTTGGGCCTCCTGACAGTTGCTTGATCGTCTCGTCTTTGTTCTGGCTTCCACGGGTGGTGCCGAACTCGAAGGAGTAGATGTTGTCAAGGTAGCCAAGGAAGCGGCCCAAAACGAGCGTCACGATGCCTTTGACGTACTCGGACAGGGTATCGTCCTTCCAGACCAAATAAACCAGCCCAGCGACCGCCAAAGCGGCGATCAGTACCATGATGTCGGCACGCCAGTTGTGCTTGCCCATCTTGACGTACCACGCATCCCGGCCACGGGCACTGTCGCGGTCTGCAACCTCGGCCTTGAACCCCTCGATGTCCTGCTTGACCTTCTCGATGCCGAGTTCCATCAGGCGCTCTTCATGGTCGAATTGAGCCTGCCGCAGGGCGGCGATGTCCTCCGGGGTCGGGTTGTCGGGAATCTTGACCCCAAGGGTCTCCTCGACGACCTCTTTGCCTTTTGCTTGGATCGCAGATGACAAAAGGCCCAGACCATTCTGGGCCAGTGTCGTCAGCAGTGATGCAATGATCGGCGTCATGGCTTGTCAGCCTTGTTGTCGAGTTTCGCGAAAATCTGCTTGCAGATGTCTTTGATCTCGTCGATGTCTCGGTGATAGTCTTCCTTGGAGACATAGGTCTTGGGCATCCCCCGAACATCAGCGTCAAGACGCTCGATGGCCTTCGTGATGTTGTTCAAGACCCAGCCGCCAAAGAAGGCGGCGATCCCCACGACGATGTTGAAGATCGCCTGTGATTCCATTACTCAGCCTTTGTTTCTTCTTTCGGTTGATTCTTCGCTTCAGCCTGCATGGCCTCGACGAGTTGGAACACCTCTTGGTAGGGACGAGACCCAAGGTATCCGATGATTGCGTTGAGCAGTTGCTCAGAGATCAGGAGTTGTTTCATTGCCGTTTCCTTTTTTGATTTCCGTCATTTAGGCTGACGGTGTGCCCTCATCCGCAGGGAGCGGTTGATTTCCTTCAGCAAGCCACTTCACATACTCTTCGGCGGTGACGAGGCAGGATTCTTGGCGACCGTCAGGCCATTCACGCCACACGACTTGAGTTTGTTGTAGCGGTTGCATCGGCAGTAGTTTCCAAATTGGAGTTGTCATAGTTCACACCCGGTAAATTGAAGAACGCCAGTTGAATTGAGCGCATACATAAAAAGAGGGGAGCCAGTCGTATATGAGGCGGCAGGAACATTCAATGCAAAATTGCAAGCATCAAGCGAGGCATTGGTGAAAGAAACAGAAGAGCCAGTCCCACCTGACGCTTGAGTCGTTGCGCCAAAAGAAGATGCACTGTTGACGGAAACGCCAGTAGGCGGCACTCTTGGCGTAACCTTGAATTGGTACAGAAGATTGGCTTGAGTCGAAGACTGGGCATACCCCATGCAAACATATGCCCCAGAAGAAGTAGCAAGAGCCACAGGCAGATACCGCTGACACAGCGCCAACTCCGTCCCATACGAACGGTAGTCAAACGATGTGGCTACAGTGCCTACTTCGAGTTGAACGCCAGTGATGTAGAACGTAGCGCCGTTGGTGCCAGAGACATTGACTTGTCCTGTTGGAGCAATCAATACAGACGTGCCCCAAGAACCCGGGGTGCCTTGCAAAGAAGTGCCAGCGCCCAACGAAAAAGACACGTTCATTCCAACGCCATTCGTTGTGTTCCAAGCGCCGCCAGTTTCACCGGTGATGGTTACGGTTTTGTATTCCCAAGTATCTGCCGCGCTGATTGAATAAGAGAAAACATAAAACCTAGTATCGGTGGCATTCCAAACACCTCCACCAAAAGTTCCTGTCAGTGAACTGCGAACCCAAAATGAAAGGGTTACCGGCTTGGCGTTTGCAGTACCCCATCCCAAATCAGCAACATTGAAGCCCTCTATTGGCTGTCTAAATTGGAATGCATCTGACGACCCAATCGAATAAGACGAAAGAGACGTAACAAGCATTGAATTTGTAAAGCCAGCAGGAGCAACGGAACTTCTTTGAAATGAAACTTTTGATGCGGCAGAGGCGGTAAAAACACGATACGCCCATCTATCAACAAGATAGATTGCGGCGGCGGTGTCTGAAGCGGTAACACTTGCGCCAGCATTCCTCTGATCTAAAACCATCCCGCCGTTAATGATTCGATTTTTGAAGGACGACGCATTACCAGCGCCCAGCGAGTAGCCGGACTCTGTGGTCATCTTCTCTGCTTGGATCGTGCCAAAACTCATAACGCCACCCCGCTGTTTGCAAATTTACCGTGGAACTTGGCACGCGCTTCATGCGCCACCAGTTCCGCCAATTCAAAGTCGTTGAACAGTCCCATACTGATTTTCCTTTTGCAGGCAGTGACAATCACTTGCCATTTTTGTGAAGCCTTGTGCCAAGATACTCCTTTGACGCCAGACTTGTTGTTGCTACGAATCTTCTCGTTGTAGTGATTCTCCACCTTTGTGGAGGCTCTGAGGTTTTCTATGCGGTTGTCTGCACGGTTGCCATTGATGTGGTCAACCTCTTCAGGCAGATAGCCGTGGTGCATCAAGAAGATGACGCGATGCGCTGAATGCTTCTCGCCGTCAATGCTCAGTTTCACATAGCCCTGTGAGTTCACAGACCCAGCCTTGCTTCCGACTTTGATTTTCCTGACGGGGCTTTTCTTGTAGAAGAGTTCCCCATCCCTGTACTCATACAGGTCGTTGAGCATGGCTTGGCTCAAACTCATGCTTGGCCTCCTGCCGCGTCAAGTTGCTCCTGCGTCGGGCGCGGAAGCGTTGGGTGGTTCCATTCCTTGATGTAATCACCATTACCGTCAGAATCATTTTGCAAACGGATGGTGCCGCTACAAGGAAAAAAATCATCCAAAGTAAGTTCTGGATAAATTAAAATGATTCGATTAAAAAGATTTATCATGCCGTCCTCACTAAAACGCCTTGAAATGAACTCTGAAAGCCTGAAGCCGTGGTTCCAGATACACCTGAAAAAACGCTAATTTGGACAAAATCAGTTGTGCCATTTAAAAAAACTAAACATGAAACAGTTGATGCACATTGACTGCTTGAGACCGCAATAAAGTTTCCAACATAAGTATCCGAACCATTTTTTTGGACATATAGGTGAAAAACTCCGTTTGAGGTTATATCCGCTCTAACGGTGCTACTAATTTGATAATAACCCGCCACATTTGGTGTAAATCGGCTCGTACTTGTGTCATAGCAGTTGGCTGTGTCCCATTGCTCTGTGGAAAAGTTAATTTTTGTATTTGACGCTCCACTGACGGCGGTTCCTGCGCCAGCAATTGCGCTAAATGTTGGGCCACCATTCTGCGTAATGGTCGAAGCAGAAGACAACAGTGTGCCAGTGTTGTCTGGCAGTGTCAGTGTGCGGTCTACGTTGCTGTTCGGGCTGGCAATCGTGAAGATGCCTGTGCCGTTGGCGTTACCAGCGAGTTGTACCTTGCTCATGCTTGCGCTCCCATGTTGGCCTGTTGTTCGACCAAAAATCTTGCTTGGCGCTCTGCGGCAGTCTCAATTTGAGCGGCCATAACGATTTCTTCACGGGTTCCCTCAATTGCTTTGCCAGAGTCAAGACTTTTTTCAACCTCTTGTGCAACGATGTTTTGCATTGCAATCCTGCAACGCTCGTGAACAACATTATCAATCCACTCTTGAGCGGAAACAGCAACAGACTGAAGAGCCTTGTCTTCGGCGTCGCTCAAAGTAACGGTGTATGTTTTTGCCATGTTCATCTCCTTATGCAACAAGCATTCCGCCGAACACAAAACGGTCGGCGTATGCTTGAATTTGACCAACCTTTGAAAATCTTACGTTTACGGTATCACCAGCAGACAAATTAACCAGAGCGGTCAACTTGTAAACAAATTCAGCGCCGCTTGAGGTTGTGTATAAATAGGGTTGCTGATCCCAGCCGTAATACCCACTGCCAACACCGTTCACATAAAGAAGCAATTGACCATAATCACTTGCCGTCGAACTGTTTCTTCTCCACAAACCGCTAGAGAAAAACATATATTTGCCAGCAACTGGAGCGGTAAATGTTCCTGTTGATGGGTTGTAGTGACTTCCAACATTGAACCTTTGGCCCGCGCTGTCATTCATATTGAAACCAGCGTAATCGCCGCTGACTGTTTGACTAGCCGCGCCGTTTGAGTTTGTTGGGATATACCAAGCGCTGTCTACACCCGGCAACCACCAACCAGAGGTGTTGCCAGTCGCCATGAACATGGGTTGATATGGGGTAGTGATATACCCGTTTGCATCAGCAATCAATCGCCCCAACCCAGCAGTGGCAAGACCAACGCTTGTGTTTGAAGGGAAATAGACGCCGGTATTTGATCCTTGCCCAGCAAGAGCCGGGGCACTTGCAGAACCGTTGGGGTTCGTGATGCCGGTTGTGCCGTTGATGACGACTGCCATATTCTTTTCTCCTTAAATCACAGTCCAGACGGAACCATCAGACACCGTCACGGTAATTCCATCAGCCACCGTCACAGGGCCTGCGGACATTGCATTGGAACCAGACGGTACGGTGTAGTTGGCCGACACGGTCTTCGAGTTCACGAAGATGCCGTTGCCTGCGACCAATTCACTCGACTGGAATTCACCAGTGCTGGGCTTGTATAAGAGTTTCGCATTGCTCGTGTAAATTGTCGAGGCAGTGCCACTCGTTGCGGCGGCGAACAAGGGGTAGACATTGCTCGAGGTCGAAGTGTCATTGCTCAGTGCCGCGCCACCCACAGAAGCCCATGTCGAGCCGTTGTAGCCCTCGAACTCGCTCGTGGTGGTATTGAAGCGCAACATACCCGAAGCGGGGCTTCCGGGGCGCTGTGCGGTCGTACCCTTGCTGATCGTCAGAGAGCCAGTGGACGAGAAGGTCGAATCAGCGGTCGCAGTCAGTGCGCCGGTGATCGCCAGAGTCGTGCCGTTCCATGTCAGGTTGGACGAATCAGACAGCAGGCCAGAAGCGCCAGAGAAGGTCACGCGGCCAGAGGTCAGGCCGCTACTGCGAACCTGCGTGGCAGTGAAGTTCGTGCCGTCCCAAGTCAGACCAGCGGCGTCAGTCAAGAGGCCAGAAGCCCCTGCAAAGGTCACGCGGCCAGAAGTCAGCGCGGAGTCCTTGATGCTGGTAACCGTGAGGAACGAGCCATCCCATGTCAGGCCAGCCGCACCAGCGACCGAGCCAGACGAGTTGAACAGAACCTGCGTGTTCGTGGAGGAGCCAACGCCACCCTTGGTGCCGATGACCTGCACGACGCCTGCGCTGTCCTTGTAGAACAGTTTGCCGTCGGCGATGTTGATCGCCAGTTCAGCGCCGTTGGTGTTGTCAAGGTTCGCGGCCAACGGGACAGCCGAAGCCGTCGAACTGGCGTAGATTTTGATCGGGGTGTAGCCTGTTTGAGCCATTAGAAAGTTCCTCCAGCGATGCCGTTTGTGATTGTGCCAGTTGACGGGTTGACGGTCGGGCCATTACTCACGAGCAATCCGTAAGTGCCCGTCGACGAGCCAGTCGCAAGCGGTAGGTAATAGTCAGCGTTTGCGCTGGTGCCAGTCAAAGTCACGTTGGCCGCATTGGTGGCATTCGTGGCGTTGGTTGCGCTACCCACTGACAGGGTTGATTGAGCGACGTACTGCGGGGCAGAAGCGCCTGCGACCAGCACATAGCCACTTGTCCCAAGGGTCAAGAAAGATGTCACGCCAGAGGCGGATTGATACGGCAGGTCACCAGCCACGCCACCAGCCAAAGCAGTCGCTGTGCCGATGATCAGGCTCGATGGGTCTGACCATTGCGGAGCAGAACCCGACGACGTCAGGATATGCGAAACAGTGCCGATGCCCAGTTTGGACAGCGTCGTTGCGCCAGAGGCGTACAGCAGGTCACCGATGGTGTACGAAGCGATGTTCGTGCCGCCTTGAGCCACTGCAAGCGTTCCAGCCGTCACCTGCGATGCGTTGATCGAAATTGAAGTATCGGTGACGCTGGTGATCTGGCCTTGCGCGTTGACGGCAAACACAGGCACAGCCGAGGCCGAGCCGTAGGTATTGGCGGTCACGCCAGTGTTCGTGATGCTGAACTGCGTGCCGGAGAGCGTCAGGCCAGTGCCTGCGGAGTACACCTGCGAGGCAGAGACCTGAGCGAACGTGATTGCAGTCGTGCCGAATGTGATCGTGCCGACTGTGTTGCAGACGTAGGTCTCGCCAGCGCCGGTGTTTCCGCTCTGGATGAAGAATGCATCACCCTCGCCGAGGCCGTTCGGACTCTTGAGGGCGTAGGTGTCTGCGTCGCTGGCGCGAGTCAGCACCCAAGGTGTCGAGCCATTGCCGACCGTGGTCACAACATAGACGCCGTTCTCGAACTGGTTGGTCTGGTTGTAGATCAGGATGCGGTCGTTGACAGAGGCCACCACACCATCGGGCGTGAAGGCTCCCAGCGTGCCCGCATTGGTCAGGGTTGCACCCACACCGGCTGTGCCGTTGTTGTAGGTTGCATTGAGGTTACCAGTGCTGTTGGGCACCTCGTACTTGACCGGCGCGTGGTAGGTGATGCCAGAAGACACCAGCGTGTCCACATACTGCTTGGTTGCCAGTTGCAGGGCGCTCACGGGGTCTTGCGTGACCGCGATAGAGGTCAGGCCACCCAAGGTGAGCGAAGTGCCACCCAGCGGAATGTTGGTCGTGCCAATGGTCACCGACGAGTTGGTCAGCGCACTGTTGGGGATGTTTGTGAACGTGTTGCTCGAGCCGGACATCGACTTATTGGTCAATGTGTCGGTCGTGTCGCGACCCACCAGCGTGTCGGTGCTGGTTGGCAGGGTCAGAGTGCCAGTGTTGACGATCTGTGCGATGACAGGGGTCGTCAGCGTCTTGTTGGTCAGGGTCTGCGTGCCGTTGAGCGTAACGACGCTCGAGTCGATGCTGATCGTCCTTGCAACAGAGCCATTGAAGGTCGTGCCGGAGTCGAGTTGCAGGCCGGTGCTGACAGTCAACGCGGCAGTGGTCGTGGCCGTAATCGTGCCAGACGCGCCCAGCGCCACGGTGACGCCGTTGTAGGTCACGGACGAGTTCACCAACGATGAGTTGGCGATGTTTGTCAGCGTGTTATCAGGGCCGTTGATCGTCTTGTTGGTCAGAGTTTCTGTGCCCGCCAACGTCGCCAAAGTGCCCGTGGTGGGCAGGGTGACGTTGGTGATGCCGGTCTGGGTCAGCGTGAGGTTGAATGCACCGTCCAGCACGAGGCTTCCGCCCAGCGTGATGGTCTTGCCGGTGTTGTCGACGCCCGTACCGCCGCTGGCACCATTCACGATGCCGCCGAGGGTCACCGCACCACTGGTGGGGACGCTGGGGGTCAGGCCGGTTGAGCCTGCGCTGAAGGTCGAAACGCCGCCGACCTGAGAGAACTGACGCCACGAGCCTGCGGCATAGCCGTCAAAGGTCTGAGTGGTGGTGTTGAAGCGGAATTGACCCGGGCTTCCGACCGGTTCTTGCGCTGAAGTGCCCAAAGGCACGGTCACAGAGCCGGTTCCGGGCAGGATCACGTTGTCGACGATGGAAATGGTCGGGTTCCCGCCCTGTCCGTTGCCGTTTGCGACCGCGATCTGGTTTGCGGTGCCCGCAATCAGCACGCCACCGGCGGTTGCGCCGTTCTGGAAGGCCAAAAGGCCAGTTCCGCCGACCTGTGCGATGGCCGCGATCAGCCCATCAAGGGCCAAAGTGGGGTTGCCGGACACACCGGTGCCGTTCGTGACGGCCAAACCGGTGCCAGAGACGGCAATTTGGCGGGCCGTGACGGCGTTTCCAGAGGTTTTGGCTACCAACCCCACACCCATGGTCTCCAACGAGCCAGAAGTGCCGTTGAGCGTGATCTGGAGGGTGCTTTGAGCGCCTCCATCGACCAGACCGATGCCTGTACCGCCAGAAAGTCGACGGGAATTGGTCAGGGTCGGCTCTTGGTTGAGCGTCAGAAAGGTCTGCGTCTGGGTCGGAGACGCGGCAAGAGCCTGCGCGGTGGTCTGAACCGTGACCCCGTTTTGGACGACAGGAACGAGTTCAGACCCGGTGATAGGGCCTGCTTGAGGTAGTTGGGATATGGTTACGTTTGCCATTAGGGACTCGGACTCAGGTTGTCCAGATTGCCGTTGTTCTCCGGCGTCTGGGTGTTTTGTTCAGGTGACAGCGTCCAGTCCTGATCGGGCGACGTGACAATTCCATCCGGGTCGACCGCAACGCTGACGTCGGGGCGTGGAAACCGAAGGTTAATCCTTTCGGTTTTTCTTGCTGGCAGGCGATAGGGGTCAAACTCGTCCTTGCACCCGCGATCCTCACACACGCGCAGGCCCGGGAAATTGGGGTCTGCGACCAATGTCGTGAACGGAACCTTCATCTTGCACCGGTCGCATACCGCGATGGCAACAGAAGCAAGGCCGCGAGTGTCGAGGAAAACTGGCATCGCTTACCTCGTGTACACGCTGATGTTGGGAGCGAGGTAGATTGGCGACTTGTCGCGCTCTTCTTGCTCGGCTTCGAAAAGGTACTTGTCGGCCATCTTCTCGAGATAGGCGATGCGGTCTGCGGCCACCTGCGGCAACTCCATCGCCATGCGATGAGAGAGCATCATCAGGACAGCCTCGTACCAACGCTGTGGGATTTCCAACTCACCAGACAGGGAACCAACGTCCATGATCTGGCGCTGATACCACACGGTCATCTGGATGAACGGATCGCTGGGCGTCGGCCACAGGTACACCGTCGGCTGAGGGATGGTGCGGTCAAACCAGAACTGGTACGGCTGGTTGGCCGTGAAGTTCTTGTTCGGCAGATTGGTGTAGTCGTCGCGGTTGAGGCGGGACATCTGAATCTCGCGGCTGTTGTTGCCGACGTAGAACTCGCGCAGGGCCAGCGTGGTGTTGTTGTACGCACGGATGCGGTAGAACTGCACGCTCTGACCCGGATCGATGTCAGTCCACACCCACTGGTTGTCGGTGACGACGATCTCGCCGAGGTTGTCCAGCGTCTGCCATGTGATGCCGTCCACGCTGTACTCGAGTGTGATCGACCATGTGGCCGAGCCACCGCCAGAGATGTACGGCAGGAAGCCGATGGAGCCAGCGTAGATGGGGTTGCCAGTGCCGTAGTCGACCGAGATGTTCCCGTTCGCGCTGGTCTGCTGACACCATGTGTCCACATCGTTGTCGTAGGCCAAAGCAACAGTGCCGCCTGCGGAGGTGGCGTACTGGCCGGTGGGGCGGTTCATCGTGCGGTACAGCACGTTGAGGACATCGATGGTGCCCAGTGGCATCGAGTAGATGTACTGGTCAGCCTTCAGGCCGAACACCTTCTTGTTGATGCACCAGTAGTTGATGCCCTTGTTGCCAAGGTGAGAGAGCAGGAAAAACAGGGACTGCTTTGCGGAAAGCAGTTGCTCCGAGGTCAACTCCTCGGCCAGTTTCCCGCAACGACGTGCGCCATGGTCGATCAGTGTTTGAACACTGGTGACTGTCGCTCCAACGGTTCCCGAGTAAGCCATTCCCTGTCCCTTACCATCCGGGGCACTTCCAACGCTTCAGCGATGCTTTGGCGCGTTCGGCGTCCCCTTTTGAGTTCTCAACAACCCCCGACATCCGCGCACAGAAGGAGTCCTTGCGGGCACCACCTTGCGGTTGCGGGGCTTTCAAATTACTGCCAGTCTCACGGTTGTATTTTGCCCGACCCTTTTCGGTAAGGCCAGCACCTTGAGACACAGGCAACTTCTCTTTACGACCAACTGACAGCGAAACGCCGCCCTTGGCCTTGGCCGTCTTGGCCGAATCCTTGAACGCCTGCGCGGTCGGAGCGCCCGGGGCACCGGGCTTTCGCATCTTCTCGCCAGAGCCTTCAGCGATGCGCTCACGCTTGGCGTGAATGTTCGCGTAGAGACCGCCGCCAGCAAACTTCTTGCCCTCGTCGGCCTTGGCAAATTCTTTGCCCACGGACTGAGGCACACCCACCTTCTTTGCGAACTTGGGGTTGTGTGCGACAGCCTGCATGAGGCGATGTTGGGAAAGTGACTTGCTTGGCATGATCAGTCCGCGTTCTTGATGAGGTAGCCCTCTTGGGCAATAGCCACTGCACCAGTGCCTGATTGAACCGCCGCCATCAGTTGGATGTCGGTCTTTTCCAAGAACGGGCGCGGCATGATTCGCATTGCCTCGTACCCAATTGCAAACGGTGCCTGCTGAGTCAACTGAACCACGCCAGCAGGGCTGGTGGTCTTGTTGATGTAGGTGACGTAGTTGTTGCCATTGAGCGAGGTGTAGATGTTCACTCGTTGGAGGAAGTAGGTGTACCCAGCCGGAACGGTGTAGATCGCGGCTTGAGTCCGACCCACGCCTGCATTGATCTGGGCGTAGGTGGTCGAACCAGCCTGATTCTTCAGGTACACGATGCCAGCAGGATTGGTGGCACTGCCAACAGACACCGTCATGGAGTTGATGCGGAAATACTGCTTGGTGGTCGCAACCGGAGTGGTGCCATTGAGGGTCACCGTCTCCGAGATCACCGCGTAGTTGGCATCAAGACCAACGATCAGAATCTGAGCCGTGTCGCCATTGCTACCCGACAGGTACATCGTGATCGCCGATGACGGGTAGGTGTAAGCAGTCGCGTTCTCCCAGATTGGGATCGACGTCGTGCCAACACTCGGCTGGTAGCCGTAGATGTTGACCGTGCTGTGGCCGTCAACTTGCCCACGAGCGACCTGAAGGTCAAATGGCTCGTACGCGCCTTGGCGGGTTGCGGAGGAGTAGACACCCATCACGCAATCCCTGCTTGGACGACCTTCATGGTCACAGTGCCGGTGCCGGAGTTCACCAACACCTTGATGCCCGTGATCGGAAAGAGGATCGAGCCATCTTCGTTGCCAGTCTTGCTGGTGATGGACACGTCGTCAAACCATGTCGAAAACCCCGTGGCCGGGTCATCGTAAGAAAACTGAACGGAGTAATTCACGGTTCCAGTCACAATGACTGCGAACCCGATGTTCACTGGCGTCACGTTTGTGTTGATCACAATCGCGTCCGTCGAACCAGTGCCTGTGCGTGATACGGTCTGTACCCTCATGTCCTATCCCCAATTAGAAGCGGGGGCCGAAGCCCCCACTCGTTTTCAACAACGACCACCGCGCTTTTTGGCTGGTGTCACGGTGACAGACTTTTCAGTTTCAGTCACAGAGCCAGAGCCTTTTGAGCCTGATCCGAAGAGTCCCTTGATTCCCTGCATCGCCTTACGGGCGGCGTTGGGGATCATATTCCTCATCGCTTCATTCTCTTCACGCTGAGACTTCTCCCAGTTCTCGTACGCCTTTTGATTTTTGGCGTCCATCATCTGGTCTTCCATCTCAGTAAGTGCGCCACCCTTTGCCATCTTCATCTTGCCGTACTTGCTGTAGACCTCGTTGGACTGAGCCTTGGCCTGCTTCATCGCAGTCTTGTTCTCAGCCGCAAAGTTCTTCTGCAAGCGGCCTTCAGCAGGAGTTACGCTCCCGCCTTTTTTGAAGGTGCCAGACAGTTGGTTGATACTTACCGGGGTCGATGGCTTTTTACGGCCTTGAGGCATCGCGACGGGGCGACCTGAGTCAACAGTACCCCCCGCCGCGTAGGCTTTTTTTGGGGCACCGCCTTTTTTGTAGCCACCACCATTACCGAGGGCCACACCGCCGGTCTTGTAACCGCCTGCGTTGCCTTCTTTCACGCCACCGGTTTTGCCACTGGTCTTGCCAGTGAACTCAGCAGAGTGCATCTCGGTGTTTTTGTAGCCTTCGCCGCCGCGAGCAGAAGCCGACTCGGGGATAATGCCGTTGCCAGCAAGACCGCCCTTGGCGTACTTCTTCGTTGCGCCACCAGCCTTGTAGCCACCTGCGTTGCCCATAGCAACACCACCAGTCTTCAGACCCTTGTGGGCCTTGCTGGCAGGCTTGGATGCATGGCTCTTGACCTCGG
>JACCDX011468295.1_pt1 | contig 51432 bp, 23 predicted proteins | sample 7449681 | NCBI WGS metagenome assembly JACCDX01 (sample SAMN15323450, study PRJNA562643) | freshwater metagenome | isolation source: river surface water | place: USA:Blue River Watershed | collected 2017-08-18
GGGATTAAAAGATGCAATGTGTACACATATTAACCAATTGCTTCAACCTGTTAGAAAACATTTTATGGATAACAAGGAAGCCAACGATCTATTGAAACAAGTAAAATCATTTACTAAATAAATATTTTAATTTATATATCATATATTTAAGTAATGAACATTTTACTAGTTTTTATTAATATTTTTTAATCTAATAAAAAATAAATACAAACTTTAAATTAATGTGCAGATTATTTTTATCTATTAACAAACAATTAGATGAGATTACAATTATGAATTTTTTTTCTCAATCTAACAAAAAAGCCAATACTCCTGGATTATCAAATCCATTAGACGCGGACTATCATATGGATGGGTATGGTGCTGCATGGCTTGACCCAGACGATGAATTAACAATTTATAAAAGTGCTGAACCATATTGTGTTGATGAAAACTTTTCAGAAATTCGAGAACACTTGATTAAATCTAGATTAGTAATTGCTCATCTGAGAAATAAAGGTACAACATCTGTTGGTGCTCCTGGCATAAACAATTCTCATCCATTTATTTATTCTCGATATTTACTGACTCATAATGGTTATATTGAAAATTTTATTCAACACAAAGAAAAAATTTTAAATTTTATTTCAAATAAATATTTTGAAAAAATTTCTGGAGAAACAGATACAGAACATTTATTTTATTGTTTACTAACTATTATTGACCAACTTTGTGAAAAACATATTGAAGATGGATATTCATATGAAGAAATTTATCAAATGGCTTGGACAAATTTGTTTAAGCTATTTGCAGATAACTCAATTGATTTAGTTGGTAATTTTATTTTTTCTGATATGAAAAAGGTAATGATAATCAGATATGTTTCGGCTGGATTCGGTAAAGCATGTTTTGTAAATAAAATATTCAAAAGAAAACAAGAACTACCTTCTCTATACTATTGTTCTGATGTAGCAAAATCTAGTGTAATTGTTTGTTCAGAACCAGTTGGTCCATATTATTTTCCAGTTGAATCAAATACATTTACAACTTTTAATATAAATTAATTAAAAAAATTTAAGCATCAGAATCATAATCAGAGTCCTCAATTGAATGGTTATCAGAATCATTATCCGAATGTACATGATTAACTTCTTCAACTTCTTCAACAACTATTTCTTCTTCGTCATCGGATTCTACAATAGGATTTTGGTTAATAATTTGATTTAAAATATTTGCTTGATTATTGGTTACCCAGTTAGATTTATAATTTGGGTTTTTTTCTAACTCAATTGAATCAATGAGTTTCTTAGCTTGTTCCATTGAACCAACAATTCCATGATACAACTTTAGGTCAGCTGATTGTAAAATATAAAGTTCTTCTAACATCTCATTAATTTTATTTGAAACAACTTTACGCAAGTTATCATTGGTAGTTATTAATTTATCAGCACCAATTACAATTAAATTATATAACTTATAAATGTAATAAAATTTAGCAATTTTGTTTCCCACATTAGTAACTGAGTCAAGAAGCATTTTAATATAATTTACTAAATATGTTTGATCATTTAATTTAGGCTCTTTGTCAAGATTATCTATTTTTTCAAGAGTGTCTAAAAAGCTCATAATTGCAATATCGTCAAGATAAGACATTACTTCCATTCGGTAAACATCGTCAAGTGCTTTCTTTTCGTTATCGGATAATTTTGAACTGTCAGCAACAGGTTTATTTTTATTTTCATATTCTTCAATTTGCATAAGCGCTGCTTTAAGTTCGTTATCGTCGGAACTTGGAGTTTGATTTTGAACATGAACATTTACAGGAACAGGTTTAAAGTTTTCCCCAGTTACAATTCTTTCTAGTTCTTTGCACTTGGAATTAATAGCGGGGGTATTTGCATTAGCTTTTTTGCATTTTATTTCAAATAGCTTCCAATAAGGAGCCGGAATATTTGAACAGTAAAACTGTACTGTGAGATTTTTACTTATAAACCCGGCAATAACATTAATAATGTTTTCAACATATGGTTCAGAAATTAGCGGAAAGTCATTTAGATTGTTTCTTAATAAATTAGATTTAATTTGTTCAAGGTTTTCCATAGTAACTGGTTTATTTTTATACAAAACAACCACATCATCTTGGTCAAACACCAAAGTAAAACCCATTTCTGATTTGAACAAAGTATTGAAATTTACTTGTGGAATTAGATTTTCCCTAATGGATTTTTTTGCTTGTTCAACAAAATTTTCTTCACCGAGTTCAACAAGGTAATTTGTCAATTGGTCTTGATTATACAATTTACATCCAGTAATTTCTTCAATTTTCCCAATAACTTGTAAAACCATATCCAAGTTAATTTGAACAGGGTTATCGGTTGACGAGGAAATAATAGCTCTAGTAATATCTTCATAGTTATTAGAATTAGTTGTGGATTCCATTAAAATCTATATAAATTAATTAATAATATTTGGTATTTTCATTTTTTTTAGGTAACCCGGATCTTATTGCTTAAATCCATTTGATTCTTTAATAATTTGGACCATATCATCTGGAGTTAATTTGTCTTCAAAACAAGACATGTAATCTTCGTCTGGAATATCTAACAAGTTAAGCCCAAATCGATTTAAAACTTTAGTTTCAACAATATTAATCCAACTTACGAAATTATGGTTGGGTTCAGTAGTTTTTTGTAAATAGTAGTCAGAATAAAACATTAATGAATTATTCTAATTATTAAAAAATATTTTATTTCAATTTTTTTAACAAACGAAAAAAGTTGTTTTTCTTTTATTTAAAAAATTTGTATCGCACTAAAAGTGCTTTGACAATTTTTTTAACAAATTTTTCCCGGGATTATTCTGCAGGTGTGGTATTAATGACATAAATTGATGCCATTGCTAACCCAACAGCTAAATAATTTATTTTTTCCCCAAAAAATATTTTCCCACTTATACATGCCAATATTATTGATAGTGCTGACCAAACCAAGTTACTATATCCAACACCTTCATTTAACCTATAGGTTTTTAATAACAAATAAGCAATAAACCCATATGAAATAAAACCAACTGAACATAAAAATTTATGGTTATCAACTGAACCTTTTTTAAGACAAAATTGTGCACATGCTTCAACCATTGAAATCATTAAAATTATTAAATAAACAAAATGCATTAGGTTTTTAATTAATTACATTGGGGTAGATAATTTAATTGGGAAAAATGGAAAAATTAATTACTTTTAAGTTTGGCTTTTAGTCTTAAATATTTTGTTTTGTAAATTAAATATTTTCTACGAAATTTTTCAATTTGTTCTTCTCTATTTTCTGATGATTTTAGTCTGTATAATTTAATTGTTTTGTTATCAGTTATTTTAGTTTCTCTGTTTTCAACGTCGTACAAACCTTCACAACTAATTAAAATAAATAAGTTTTTCGCAGTTGCCGAGTTATTTATTTTTGGACTTATTTTTAATTCATCAATTATTTCATTTAACATTTGGTATCTTGTTGCATTATTATTAATGAACTCAATTTCATTATCCATTAAATTTGATAAAATTACTTTTGAATACTTACATAAATATTCATCATCATATATATTAAATTTACTTTTTTGTTGTATCGGAAGTTTTTGTTTTTCTTCTTGTATTCTTTTTTTATTCGCTTCAATAATTTGTTCTGCTTTAGTTAATTTTATTTTTGCTGGATTGATCGGTTTGGTTGGTATGGTTGGTAGGGTAGGTTCAGCAAGTCTGGCAAGTTCGGCAAGTTCGGCAAGTTTGGTTTTTTCATTTTTACAACTTAAGTACCCATTAATATCATTATAGCCATTGATAAAATAGTCTATTTTATTTTTCGTCATATATACAGCTTTTTCAAAATTATCTAGTCTTTGAAAATCTGGAGTTTTAATATTTACAACACCTAATTTAACAAAACTTTTTTTTTCAGTAAATTGAAGTTCTCTATTCGGTACAAATTTCCAATATAATTTACATTCTATATTTGAAAAAAACATATCTGACAAATAGTGATCTATAATTTTTGTAGTTCCTAAACCTGATTGAACTTTGTCTATCATAACATTATAATCAAGTCCAAAATATTCCATTTTTATTTCCATTTTTTTTAATAGCTTTTGAATTGTACTGGATAATTCTGATATTTGTAATTTTAAATTTAATTTTATATTATCAATTGTAATGGAATTTTTTTCTTTAAAAAAACAATATAAAACATAATAAGGAGTTTTAAGTATCGGGGTTTCTTCAGGTTTTATTTCTTTTAAAAACATCATGTGTAGCCCATAAACAATTATATCATTTACAAGACTATTTTGTGAACAAAAATTTATGTCACCAGTAATTTTTTTATTTTTTATTGATGCCAGTGGTTCAATAAATTTATTAGCAAAATCCTCATTTTGTAAAGCTAATTGAAACATATACCCAGTAGCTAGTTCAAGAGTTGAACCTGATTTTACAATTGATAAAAAAAAATAATTTGTATCAGAAATATCTACATTATCAATTTCTGTTGGTGATTTTAAATTTATATATTTTGCCCCATGAGCAAATAAAGTAAAAACATTAATATTGCTTTCCATATAAGTAATTTTAGATATTTTATTAAATCGGATTTTAAATTAAAATTAAAATAATTACTTTGTTACCTGATGGATTGCATTAGCTACATAATCAATATTTCCACTTGTTAGTCCAGGAATACTAATTCGTCCATCCTGAGTCAAATAAATGTGGTATTGGTTAATCATCCGGTTAACCTGATTTGAATCCAGTCCAGTATATCCAAACATTCCAATTTGTTTAGTAATATGGGACCAATCGCGAATAGAACCTGCTGAAGCTAGCGCATTAACTAATTGTATCCGCATATTTGCAATTCTCTCTGACATAACTTTCAACTCACTAGTCCATAACCTATATAATAAAGGATCATTAACTACATCGGTTACAATTCTTGCTCCTTCAACTGGAGGACTAGAATACATTGGTCTAATTAGAGTTTTTAATTTGTTAACCATATTAGATTTTTCTTCAGGGCTTCCAGTTACAATATGAAGAGCTCCTGTTCTCATCCCGTATAATCCCATATTTTTGGCAAATGATTGAGATAGAATAATATGATGACCATCGCGAATAAATATTTTGTATGATTCCGAGTCAGTTAGCAAATTACCGGATGCAAACCCTTGATATGCAGAATCAAACCAAACAATATGAGATTTTTTTGCACAAACTCTTGATAATTCAGCCCATTGTTCAATTGTTGGGTCAGTACCAGTTGGGTTGTGAGCACATGCGTGAAACATAATAATTCCACCAGACCACATGTTATCAATATCTTCAATCATTCGGTCAAAACCAATTGAATTAGTTGAGCTATCCCAATAATAATAATGGGAATGGAATAACCCTGCTCTGTCCATAATTTTTCCATGAGTTGGCCATGTTGGGTTAGGATAATAAACCGATTTAGAAAATATTTTATTATCTTTGTTACATTGTGCAATCAATTCCCCACCAATTCTTAATGAACCAGTTCCAGAAAGTGTTTGTATAGTTGCAGTTCTTTCTATTAGTTCTTGATTATCACCAAATGCAATCTTTTGAGCTGCTTTAATAAAATCTTCATGACCATCTATAGGTGAGTATTCTATTGACTTAGATAGTTGTCTTGCTTGAGCTGATTTAACGCAATCTAATACGTAAGGTTTACCTTCCCCATCTCTGTATGCACCCACACCTAAATTTACTTTGTTAGGATGAGTATCAGCATTGAACATTACGCTTAATCCCAAAATAGGGTCAGAAGGCGAAGGTCCTATTTCAGACCAAATATTTTTTTTATTATGGTTATAAGGTAATCTAAAAGAGCTAAATGTCCTTGTTGTACTTTTAATTAAATTTGATGGAATTTTATTCATTAAAAAACTATTGAAACCATATTAATATGTTATTGTTTCAATATTTTATTAAAAGCTAATTGATGTGAACCTAATAACTTAACTATCTAACGTCCAAGTACATAACATTCAGAATGGGTAGCCCATGACATTGGCACTGGAATTTTTTCAATTAACTTTAATTTATATAAGTTATTTGGAATTTTACTAACTATAATAATAACATCAGATGGAGTTGTTTCACTAAGAAATTGGATGAGTTTTTGGTTAGTGTTTTCTGGAAAAAGCAAGTTAGATACAAATATAACAGAACCAGAAGGAAAGTAGTTTTTAGGTAAATTAAAAATATCTGATTTCGTTAATTGAATACGTTCGCGCATTCTTTGTTCCAATTGAGCTCGCTTTTTTTCAGCATATGCATATCTGGCCTCAACAATTTCAGCTCCACGAGCTTGTTGGAAACCATAAAATACCGCATAAGCTAAAGTTTTCCCGTTGCCACAACCAAGGTCAACAAATGTCCTGGTACCTGGACTAATTGATTTCCTGTTTAAATAATTAACTATATTAGCCATACCTGGTCCAGTTAATTCACCATAAGTTAAATTATATTGGTCCCCGTGTGATTTATTATCCACAGTAATAAAACTTTCAGGACCATACAATTCTTCCAATAATTTTAACTTGTACTTGGTAACTAATCGATTAAAAACTTCTGCACACAAACTAAGCAATACCAATATAATAAAAATTAAAATAATTAATTTATTGTTATCCATTATATTATTTTCAATTAGAAAAAATTGTTTCCCAAGTAAAAAATTGAAATATAAATTTTTAATCTGGTTTATTGATAACCAAGTAATGTCCGACCAATTACTTGAACTATTTTTAGCCAATACCAAAAAGAATTTTTTACTTGATGGAGTTAACTTCCAGCTTATTAAAAATATTAAATGGGAATTTAATGTTTGTCCAACTCCATATGAAAAATATGATCCAATTTCTCAAACTTATACTCAAGAATTTACTGAACCAGAACCCAAGTTTATTTTTACATTAGAGGTGGAAAATATTCCCCACCCAATTAAAATCAGTTGTTTGAATTCTGGAAAAAAATCACCAGAAGATATTGGCACATACAGACCTGCTAATTCAGAAAAATATTTAAATGAAATAATTGATTATCCAGGAATGGGCAAATTTATAAAGTATTTATCCAAAAATAATTTATCACATGTGACTACAAATTTTGGATATATACTTGGACATATTGTTAATTCATTTGATTTATATTAAACAGTTTTTAAATAACTAACGGTTGTTATTTCCCAGATATTTTTTTATAGTATAATAATAATGGAAAAAATAGTGGAGGAAATTATCCAATACATTAGCCAAAACCATTTTAATACCCATTTAATTTCCTGGGGAGCTGTTAAAAAAGCCCAGGGGAAAATTAAAACAAAAAAAGACCTGGGAATATTTTTAGATCAATACCTTATACCAAAACTAAAAGATAATGCCCATTCTAACTTTAAAATTTATGATGGAAAAAAAATGTACGCTAGCACACACAAACCAGTATATGCGAAATCCAAATTTAAAAAACATTATGTGAAACCGCAAAATTACTTTTCTGAAGAACCAGACGTAAAAATATTAGAATCAAACATCCTGTATATCAATGCTCCAAGAACATGGGATCCTGAATATTGGGTTGGTTATTTTAAAACTATAAATTCTGCATTAAAACAATACAAAAAATATTCTGGAATTATATTAGATTTATCAGAATGCTTGGGTGGTAACTATGCACCAATAATTGCCCCATTTCACCAAATTTTTGGTCGAACAATTATTGCTCATGGGTATAATAAAAATTCTGATTCAAACTGTTTTACTCACATACTTAAAAAAGGAAAAATTTCTGACCCTGACTCTTGGATTAAACAAGTTCCATTTAACCCCAAAAAATTATCAGACAACAGAACCAGCCCAGTTAAAATTGCAGTTATCGTAAGCGCTTATACTGGTTCTGCTGGAGAGTTTGCAGGATTATTTTTTAAAGGAAGACCAGGAGTTAAAATTATTGGAGAAAAAACTGCCGGGTTATGTACATGGCAAAATATCCATTGTCTTGATTCGGACCCGAAATCTTATTTAAATATTGGTTCGGCATTTGCAATTGATAGAACAGGTAAAGCATATGATACCAAATTTCACTTAAATCCAGATATCAAAACTCCCAATCCAATTACTGAAGCAATTGAATTCATTAATTCAAAGAAATAATCTATTGGACTTGGAGTTGAATTCATTATTTCAAAAAAGTAAAATAAAAAATATGTAATTAATTTGAAAAAACTAAATCAATTTTTATTAGTTAAAAACATTAACCATTTGAGTTATTAATCGGTTAATGGTGATAACATTATAGCCACCTTCAAGAACAAATAAGACTGGTTTATTAAAATTTTTAAGCCAGTTTGCTAAAAATAAATAAGTTTCATCAGTTATGTTTAATCCTTCTAGTGGATCATCTTGATGAGCATCAAAGCCTAAAGACACAATTACTAAGTCAGGATCTTGTTCTCTAATAAATGGAAATGCAAGTTTTTCCAGTAAAGTGTTCTGATAGTATTCATCAGTAACATATTCTCTTGATTTTTTATTTTGTTCTATCACAACTGGAATATTTAATATGTTAGTATCTAAATTAGATTTTTTTCCTGTTCCTGGGTAAATATTTTTTCCATACCCATGAATTGAAACAAATGATATATCAGGATCATCGGATTTTTCTAGTAATTGTTGAGTACCGTCACCGTGATGAAAATCTACATCTAAAATTAATACTTTATTCCAACCTAACTTTTGCGCATTATTAGCTGCAATAAATACATTATTAAATACACAAAATCCATTAGGATCATTGTTACAGTGATGTCCAGGCGGCCTTATAATAGCAAATGAAGATGCTAAATTATTTTTTTTCATTTCTCTTTGTAATTTTAATAGTACCATAACTCCTTCCAACGCAATGGAAAAAGTATGTGGTGTAAAATAGGTATCAATTGAAGCAAAACAATATGTGTTGTCAAAAGTAATTTTTTCATCACAATTAGGACAATTAGGATATTCAGTTATAAAGTCTTCTAATGTCCTTTTGGTTTTACGAAGTATTTGTTTATTACAATTTCTACAAATAATAAATGTAGTTCTAAAATTTTGAATTCGAGTCAAATAATTTTCTGAATGGGTTTTTTTAATGATATCAAGTGCAAATTCTTTTTCTTTCTGATAATCTGGTTCTTCTTTAGACACAGTTAGAAAAAAATCACTTTTAAAAACAGATTTTAAATTATCAATACAATAATGTGTTCTATCAGGTTTTTCATAATGGTTTAAGTCTCCATAATGTTTTAAAGAATTGTTAAATCCAATTTTATACATTATTAATTGAAGTAATATACAAGGCATTATGTTTATCAATTTTTATTAATTATTTTTATTAAAAAAATGAATAAAACACAATTTAAAGATTTACTAGGATAATTATTTTAATGGAAGACAAAAAACAAAATCAACAAATTAAATTAACAAAATGGCAAAGCTTTCTAGCATATATGGGAGGTTCCACAGTACAAATTACTTTGGATAATCCTATAACTTCATATCGTCAGTTAATTCAACAGTATGCAAAAGATGCTACCGGTGCAATAGTTGACCCCAAAGTTGCGCGAGCTGAAGCCAATCGAGTTTTTGCCAAATCGCCTATATCTGCAAGTTTGTCCGGGTTAGCACCAAGACTATTCGGAGCAAGCACAAAGTCAGCTCCAAAATTTGGATTTTTTTGGGGAATTACCGCGTTAACTGGACAAGCAGAACCAAACTGGCTTTCTGCTATTGGTGCCAGTGTGTTCTCTGCTTATTGTATTAATCCAATTAGAATGATTGAAAAACAACAAAGAGTTGAATTAAAAACAAGTGGTAAAAGCAAACCTATGTTATCCATCATTAAAGAATCCGCTCAATACAATTATAAACCTTTATTTCGCGGAACTACACCATTAATGGCCCACTCTGCTGCAAGTGCAACTACCGGGCTAGTTGGTCAACCAAAATTACAAAAGTTTATTCAAGGAAAATTATCTGGGTCAGATACGAATAGCCTATTTAGTTTTTCCAAATCAAGTGCAAACTTAATTGCATCTGCACTTGTTAGTCCAATTTATGTGGTTATTACAAATCCATTATCAAGACTTGAAGTAATTATGCAAACAAATCCAATTTCTGGACCAAGTATTAAATTATCAGAAGCGGTAAAAGAATTAGTTGCTGACAGTAAAAAATTTGGCTTGCGTGGAATGTTTCGTGGTCAAGGTATTGGAATAACAAAAGCAGTAATTTCATTAAGTTTATTTCATGAAGCACGAATGGGGTTTGAGCATGCAATTGGTCAATACAATGAAAAAATGAAAAGTAAGTAAAAAATTGATTTGTTTTATTATTGGGTCATGTGAACCAGAAATCCAATGCAAACAAGTAGTAAATGTCAAGTATGTAAAGAAAGATTTTCTGCGTCCGATAAACCAGTTGGTATTTATACAGGTTGTAATCACCTTAACCACATAACAAAAAAATGTTATACCACATATTGTTTTCAATGTGAACAATCTAGAGGATTATTACAACATCCAAAAAACTTTCCAACATATTCACAAAAAAATATTAATTATATGAGTGTGATAAGAAAACCAATTTGTTTCACTTGGACTGATAGATTTCGTGGCATGTGGAGACTTATAAAATCATTACCAGTTGTTGTGCAATTATGGTGGAAACTATTAGTCGGTACAATAGATATTAATTATTTATTTTTTCTAAATAATTATTTGGTTAATTTGTTTGATATTCGTATTTTATGTGATGATAACTCAAGGACAAAATTACTTGATTCAACATATAAACGGGTTGTTATATGTAATCATACTAATTATCATGACTTATTAGTTATTGGTTCATTGTTAAATCCAAAAAATGTTTTTGGTTTTGTGGCTTCTGATATTATTAATAAAATTAGTTTTGGTCGAGCTGTTGTGAAAGTTTTACCTAATATAATTATTCGAGAAGATGGAAAAACAAATGGAGAATCAAATTATCAAACGGTTGGAAACTACTTTAAATCTTACCCAGAAGAATCTAAATTAATGATATGTCCAGAAGGAATGTTAACTCACCATAAAACAATTGGACGATTTAGAAGTACAGCATTTAAAATTGGATATCCAGTTCAACCAGTTGTACTCAAGTATAGACAAAATATATTTGATCTTTTAAATTTTGACATGTGGTGCTTTAGAAAAATTAATGTTGAAGTTACAGTATTAGACCCAATAGAAACAGATGGAACTGAAGAATCAATTGAATCAATTAGACAAACTATGGCTAATGTTGGAGGATTTTATTTGTCTGATGTAATCAATAAATAGAACTAATTCCTATTTAAAAACAAAATTAATTTATAATATAAAAATGGAACCAGTCATTGCGAATCTAGAAAAGTGTTTAGCTGATTTAAAATTAATTACATCAGAACAATTAAACGAATTAAACGAATTAAACGAATTAAACGAATTAAACGAATTAAAAAAAACAAACAAAACAACCAAATATATTTTTAAATTACCTGCAAATAATGAACCGGTTGAGACTGACTTGACAGCCTTATATAATAAATTAGAAGAAAAGTGTGAAAAGGTTGAGTTACAATCAATTGAAATTACCAAGTGGAAATCCCACGCGATAAAATTAGATGAATCTAGACTACATGGGTTAAAATTACTGGAAACTGCAAATGGTAAAATTGTCGAATTGGAAAAAAAAATAGCATATTTGAAATCTAAGCTCGAGTCCAAATCCGCCAAATACTCCAAGTTAAAAAATTTCCTAAAAAAAACCCAAACAAAGTAAATACTTATTAAAAAACAAATATGATTTTTAATAATATAATTTTTATAAAATTTAAGCTAATGAACCATTCAATGTAATATTTGGATTGGTTAATATATCAAAGTATTTAACTTCAATTGTATATCCATTAGCTGGATTGTTTTTCATTACAGCATTAGCAACACCATTTCTAATTTGTACGTTATAAGTATTAATAATGTTTCCATTATGTTTTTGGTAAAATGTACAATATCCAAAGTTATTAAGAACTGGAGCATTTGAATAGTTGTTATTAAGACTTAATGTTGCTGTAACATTTGTGTAATCAGTCATATTGATATTTGATAAAGTATATTTAAGTGATTTGTAAACGCTTGTATTAACAATGGGTATAATAGTTGTATTGGCTATAGTTGAAACTGGTAAATAGTAGTCATTACCATTATATGTTGCGCTTATAGTATAGTTATTAACGTTTTCAAGTTGTATATCAAGTAAAGATACATTATTATTAATATCACAAGTAATTGATTTGGTAGTTCCGTTATTAACAATAGTAAATGTAACTGTACCTGCATTATGTGTACAACTAACAACATCATATTCTATTGTTGCTGAAATACTTAGTTTATTTAGATAATATGGGGTATTTAAAACTGATAAATAAATTCTTCCCATGTTTCTTTTATCAACATTAACAGTGATGTTATTGGTTAATACTGAATTATTATATCTTGTTCCACCAACATATTCACATCTAAAGTTAACACTTGGTAAATCATTAATTTTGTAAACGAGTGAAGCAAAACCATTAAATATATAAGATACACCAATTAATTCTTCTTTTCCGTTTATTATAGAGTAGTATTTAATATATCCAACAGTAACTATTTCGTTGTTTGATGCTTTTACATTTGCAGTTAATATCACGTTGTCTCCATATTTTACATTTGTACTGTTTGCAGTTAAACTTGTTTCAGTATTTAATGATTGACTGATTGTTATTTCTTTTACTTGTGAAGAAGTATCTTTGTAATTAATGGAATTTGTAAATAATCCATATAATTCAATTGGAACTGTTTCTGTTAAACTTGTGTCAATTAATTTATGATTAATACTAGCAAGTCCATTATTAACTTTTGAAGTACCAATAAGTTCTGTTGTTTGTGTTAATGTATTTAATTTATAGAATTTTACAACTCCTTCATTTAAATTGGTAATTTGGTTAACATTTTGTAAGTTAATTCCTGTAATTTCATACTTGATATTGATAGTATCGCCTAATATGTAATTATTTTCAAGAGTATTAGAAACTAATTGAATAACTGGAGTATATTGTGCAGGTATGTTATTAACTGTTGTGTTTTCGCTTGATTTTTCTTTATAGTTAATTGAATTTTTATAAATACCGTAGAAAGTTATGTTTCCAGAGTTTATTATTTGATAGTTAATTGATACATTACCTGAGGAATTTAATGGTGCAAACTCAATGATTTCATCTAACCCATCAATGCTTTTGTGAATTTCAACACCTTGTTCAGTTACAGGAACTGTTGGTAACAAATTACTAAATATTTTAGTGTTATTGGTTCTAACTGCATAAGCCAATGTAATCACTGTACCTAATTTAATGTTGTTTGGTAATGTAAATGTTGGTTCAATTAATATATCATATTTGTCAATAACATTTACTGTAAATTTATTATTTATTGTACTTACCGAAGTAAAATCATTAGAATTTATAAATTTAGCATAAAAACTATTATCTCCTTCTTCTGTTAAAATATAGTTAAACAATTGAATTGTTCCTGTAGTATTAATAAATTGTCCTAAAACAATATCAACCGTAGAGTTTTCAATAATTTGATGTATTTCAATAATTCCCTCAGTAATGGGGTTTGTAGTACTGCCATGGTAAACATTAAAAATTAAATCAACTTTATCACCAACTTTATATGTATGGTTTACATCAAGAGTACTAGAACATACAATACTTGTAGCTTTCTTACTTACTTGGGTTGAAAGCAATTGAGATTCTGAATTATTATAGTTTTCTGAGTTTTTAAATTCAAGTACAAAATTAATATTATCAACTACTTCTAAATTAGTTACTTTATTTAATCTATGTGTAATATTTGCAATTCCATTGGTAACATCAACTGAATCTAATAACACAGTTGTGTTAGTTGCGTCAGTAATACCTTTAATTATTTTATAAAATTCAACAACACCTTCGTTAATTATATTAGAACCATTATGCAAATCAATTACTTGACATGAAAGATTAACATTTGTTCCAGAGTCATAATGTGAACTAATTGGAGTAACACTAATTTGTGAGTTAAACTTATTTTTAACATAAATTTCTTCATATAATTCGTTATTAAGGTAATTTATGGCATTTGTAAATTTGACCCCAATCATCATATTTTGATTTGAATCAGTTAAAACATATGAGAAAGTGACATTACCATTAGTATCTGGTTGAACAAAGTGTAATATTTGGTCTAAATTGTTATTTTCATTAACAATCTTTTTATGGAATTCTACTAAACCAACATTAATTGGTTGATTTGTTAATGTGTCTGTAATTCTATATTTGCGGTATATTGTGTGACCAACTTTATGGGGTAATATGTCAGCAACAGTTGTTCCATCAGTAACTTTGGTTATATTAACTTGTCTGTGTCTAATTGTCATGTTAATTGATTCAGATTGGGCAGTATCAAAATCTTTTGAGTTAATAAATTTTCCATAAAATTCAACAACTCCAGTATTAACAAGTAAATAGTCTAAACTAGCATTGCCGTTAATTACATCAACATATCCAATAACTTGGTCATCATAATTTTCTGATACTTTTTGTTTTTTATGGAATTCAATAAAGCCTTGATTTACTGGTTGAGAAGTTTGATATTTTGTTGTAAAGTAATTTAACTTAATGGTACTGCCAACATAATATGTGTCAAATGTTAAATTTGAGTTATCAGTTATTGTTACAAGATCTTTTTCATAAACAGTAATGAAATTTGATAAATCATGTGTGGTATTTGGTCTGTAATTAAATGAATCTACAAATTTACCATAAAACTTGACTTGTCCAATGTTAACTAATTTAAATTCACAAGTTGCATTTCCATTTACATCCAATTGTCTGTATGATATGATTTCATCAACACCAGTATAAATATCTTTTTTGTGGAATTCTATACCGCCTTCACTAATTCCAACATTATTTGATTTAACCTGGTATCTAAGAGTTAAGTAAGTGTTAAGTTTATGTGAGTTGTTTTGGTTATAAACTGTCAAGTCATCAATTGTTGTTTCATAATATTTGTTAACATATATTACATCTAAAGTTGAAGTTGAATCCAAATAGTTAAATGCATTTGTAAACACACAATAAAATGAAACATTAACATCTATATCTGTCAATGTATGTTCAAATAATACATAACCATTATTGGGAACTTGATATCCAAGAATTTGATCGGTACTATTGTTGTTATTACTTACTACTTTATGGAATTCAATAATACCATCAGTAACTCCATTTTGTGTTAAGTTATCAGTTATTTGGTATTTGCGGTAAATTGTGTTTCCAACTTTATGAGGTATATGGTCTGATTGAACTGAACTATCTGTAATTCTAGTTATTGTTGCATTTCTGTGAGTAACTTCAACATACACATCTTCTGATTTAATATTTGCAAAGTCTTTTGAATTAATAAACTTGCCATAAAATCCAATATTTCCTTGATTGGCTAACTTGTATCTTAGTGTTGCAGAATTTGCATTTACACCAACATATCCAATAGTTTGATCATTTAATTCTCCATTCACAGTTACTATTTTATGGAACTCAATAAATCCTTGAGAAATATCTGTTGTTTCATTAACATGAGATACAAAGTAAGACAAATCAACAAATGTACCAATACGTCTATCTCCGTAATTACTTGTGCTGACTATTGCCGTTTGTTCTTGTCTGTAAACTCTAATCTTATTTTCTGAAATGGTTTGTTCATTGTAAGTTGTACTAGGGTGGTAATTTATTGAGTCAATAAACATACCATAAAATAATACTTCACCCAAGTTAACTAATTTATAAGTGTGAGAAACTATTCCGGTTGAGTCAAGAGTTTTGTATGATATAATTTCATCAATTCCGGTTAAAATATCTTTTTTATGGAATTCAACACAACCTTCAGTAACATTTATATTTTCAGAAGTAACATGATATCTTAGCGTAATATCAGTATTTAATTTATGATTGCGTTCAGGTCTAAATATTGTTAAATCAGTTATTGTTGATGGATAATATTGATGAACATAAATAGTTCTCATTGTTGATTCTACGATTGAATAATTTACTGCATTTATAAATTTAGCATAAAAAGAAACATTTGTGTTAGGGTCTGACATAATATGGTTAAATGTAACATTTCCATTACTTGGTTGAGCATATTCTAGAATTTGGTCAGTTGTTCTATTATCAATAGTAACTTGTTTGTGGAATTCAACAATTCCAACTGAAACATTTGTATTTGATAATGTATCTAATATCTTATATGTAGCAGAATATATGTCACCAACTTTATAGTAATCACTATTTGTAAAATTAGTTTCGGTAACAGATGCAGTTCTATGAGTAATATTAATAGGTTTTGAATTTGTAGAAGTTTGATTAGTTTCGAAATCTTTTGAGCCAATAAATTTACCGTAAAAATCAAAACCTCCGAGATTTACAAGAAGATAATTAAGTGTAGCAGTTCCATTTGCAACATTAACAAAGCCAATAATTTGGTCATCACGTCCATTAGCTAATTGTTGTACTTTGTGGAATTCAATAGAACCTTGATTAATAACATCTGTTGCATTTGCTGATTCAATTCGATATTTTAATTCAATTGTTGACCCAATGTAATTGTTAGTTTCAAATTCACTAATATCAGTCATTATTGTTGGTTCTTGTTTATAAATAATTATTTTTTGTTGTTCAATTTCAGATTCATTTAATGTTGTATTATCTTGGTAACTTATTGAATCCACGTATTTACCATAAAATAATATTTCGCCAAGATTTACCAATAAAAATTCAAATGTAACCCAACCTTCTGAGTTTGCAGTTGTTGTTGATTTATATCCGATAATTTCATCAACACCAGAACTAATGTCTTTTTTATGGAATTCAATACCACCTTCATTTACAATAGATTCATTTGACATAACCTTATAAGATAACATAATATTAGTATTTAGTTTGTGTCTACGATTAGAATTATATTGGGTGTTTTCTATAATTGTTGTCAAATAATGGGGTTCAACATAAATTGTTCTTCTGTCTGATTCAACACTAATATAGTTAACTGCATTTGTAAATTTACAATAAAATGTAACATCAGAATTAAAATCAGTTAACACATGAGTAAATTCAACAAATCCATTGGAATTAGGAACCCCATAGTCTAAAATTTGGTCTGTAATATTATTGTCACGTGTGACTACCTTATGGAATTCAACTGTACCGGCAGATACACCAAGACTATTAATTAAATCAATTACTTGGTATTTGCGGTGTATTGTGTTACCTACTTTACGTGGTAAACTATCTGGTTGTACTGTTTCATTAGTAATTTCACTAATAGATGCACGTCTATATCTAATTTCAACTTCAATATCGTTAGAAGTATTTGTTATATAATCTTTAGAACCAACAAAAACACCATAAAATTTAACTATTCCCCCATTTACTAATTTATATTCCAAGTTTGCAATACCTGCGGTAACTGCAGTAACAGGTACATATCCAATAACTTGATCATCTGAGAAATTTTCTAATTGTTGTACTTTATGAAATTCAATAAATCCTTGAGTTATAGGGGTTTGGTCATTTTGCTTAACTGAAAATTGCAAGTTAGCAATTGAACCAATATATGGATCGGCAATAACACATTCATTATATATGTTACTAGGTTCTTGTTTATAAACTGTGAATTTATTTTCACTAACGGTTAGTTCATTATAAGTGGTATTTGGTTGGAAATTTTCTGAGTTAACATATTTACCATAAAATAAAATATCACCTAAATTTACTAGTTTATATGTGTATGATATGCTACCTTTATTTGTTTCATTAAGTTTTTGGTAATTAATAATTTCATCAATACCAGAATCAATATTTTTCTTATGAATTTCTATGGCACCTTCTGTTATATCAGATAATTCATTTAATTCATTACCGTAGTTTGTTTTAACATTGTAACTCAAATTAATTAAGCTTTCTATTTTTACAACACGATCAGATACAAAGGTTGTGTCTGTAATAACACTGGGATAGTATTGTGAAACATTAATAGTTCCAATATCTAAACGATTTTCAGCATAGTCAATAGAATTTTTATAAACAACATAAAATTTATTTGTTCCAATATCAGTTAATTTATATGTTATTTGGGAAAATCCAGAACCATTTATTTGAACATATCCAATTACTTCATCACATTCACTATCATTACTGTTAGTTACTTTATGGAATTCAATGCCTCCTTGATTAACATTAATATCGCATATATTGTCTGATATTTTTTTGTTATATTTAACTGTGCACTTAATGGTTATAGCATTACCAAGCTTATAAAAGTTTGATTCAATAATTGGTAAGTCATTTGTTATTTCAGTATAATATCTTGATAATGTTGGAACTGTTTTAACAGTACCAATTGTAGAATTATCACTGTAATTTTGTGAGTTAACATATTTACCATAAAACTTAACATCATTATTTACATCGACTAAAGTATATTCTTTTGATACAATACCATTAGTTCCAAGTCTTTCAATAAAAATGATTTCATCAATGTTTCCAATTTGCTTATGAAATTCAACAAATCCTTCATTTTGAGGAATTTGTAAATTATATTGATTAGTAACTTTGTAAGTTAAATTAATTGTATCTTTTATTTTATATTTGTAGGAAGTATTTAATTCAGTTAAATCTGACATTATTGTTTCATATTGTTTACTAACTTGAACATTAACATCTGGTGTTAATTTATCCTTATAATTCACACTGTCACTGAATATTCCATAAAATTTAATATTAGAGTCATAATTTACAAGTTTATAATCAAATGTTACAATACCTTGAACATTAGGGAATGAATATCCAATAATTTCATCAATTTCATTTTCAACAACCTTGTGGAATTCTATACAACCTTCAGTAACTAATAAGCTATTTGAATAATTTGATGCTATAGCATAAGCATTATTGTATACTTCGGTTAATATTTGAACATTGTTTTGTGCATTTGTTAGTACTTGAGTTTTATGAGTTTCATTTATTTCAGCATTTTGGAAAGCAATAAAAGTTGCATAGCTATTATCACCAATTATTCTCATTGCACTTTCTGAATTTATTCTATTGGTAAAATAACTTGAATATTTAACAACGTTATTATATTTGGAAGTAACAGTTGAACCATAAGAATTTAAGTTTACTATACATGAGTTAATAATTTTGTTCATTTCATTTTCAATAGAGTTTGATACAGAAACAGATTCTTGAGTTAAACCATCAATTAAATACCCATATGCTTTATCGCGAATATAATTGGCAAATTTAACAGTGAGTGTTTGATAAACTGGAACAAAACTATTTTGGTATTGGATATATTGGTTATTAAGAATAGTTTCTTTTGTTACATGTGAAGTAAAATTATTTACATTTGATGTAGCAGTAGTTTTATTTGTGTTAGCATCACCAACACTTACAACTGCATTGGCATAAAATTCATTTATGTAATTAAGAATTCCATCTGCTACTTCATAATCATTTTCTTTTTCTATATAAGTTATATTTGGTAAACTTCTATCAGTAACGGCATTTATATAGTTAGTAACTAATGATGCTATATTTGATATATTAAAGTTTTCATTAGTATTATAGTATGTGGCCAAGTTATTAAGTTTTGATTTGTCATTACTAATGTTAGTTTGTGTACTTGTAATCATATTTACTAAGTTAGTATAAGCTAAATCAGCTGATTCTGATTCGGATTTAATGGAAGCAAGTAAAGTACTAAAACTGGTATATTTAGTGTTTGTATTCTCAAATTGTGCAATTACATTTTGTTTAGTTACAGTTGCATTTTTAAGATCAATTTCTTTGGCTACTTTATTCTTAATTGCACCAATATAATTATTTAAAGCAGATTGAATTTGACTTTCTAACCAAACCATAATAGCATTACTAAATGTTGTATAATGTCCATTTATTAAATTAACATCTGATAAAGTTTTTGTGTTGGTTATAAAAGCTTGTTTGCTGTCAATTAATGGGCCATTTCCTTTAGAGTTAATTACATTATGTAAGTTATCAGTTTGGATGTCTAAAAAGTATTTGGCACTTAATTTTGCATTTGTTGCCAAAATAAATTCATCAATACGTGTCCTTACTTCAACATCTGCAATAGATTTTACAAATTCATTTATTTGAATTTGCTTTGAATCAACATCAGCTTTAATTCCAGTTGATACAATATTGTTATATTCTAACATTAATTGTTCAAATTGAGTTTTAACTGATTCATCTAGCACATCAAGTACAACAGAATTAAAGTTAGATTGAACTAAAGCAAATTTGTTTTGTGCATCAATATTGTAAAATAAAGCATTTAAGTAATCCCTTGGTGCTAAACAAACTAATGGGTCGTTATTAACAGTTTCATTTATATATTCGATATATCTGGTTAATAGATTTTCATTAGCAATGTTAAGAGCATTATTTGCATCTGTCCATGCATTTTCAGCTTGCGCTTTCAAATTATTCCAATATGCAATATAACCAGTTGTTGAGTTGACATAACTGTCTTTTTCAACTAATCCATCCGCATATTTTCTATTTTTTATTGATTTGGTTTTCTTTGCCGATAATGCTTGTTTAGTGTATTGGTCTAAATTAGTATCATATTCAGTTAAAAGATTATCCATTGTAGTTTTAACAGCTAAAAATTTTGTATCAAGTTCTGCTTGTTTATTTTCTTTTAATGTTTTAATATTGTTAAATACTGTTTCATTATGTTCTTCTGGGGCTTGTTCATAAGCAGTTTTTAGTTCTCGGTATTTTAGTTCTGCTAATTTAAAGCTTGATAAAACACCAGAATCAACTTGACTATACATGTGGTCAATTGTGTTGTTTAAATCTGTTTTAGCATTTTCTTCATTAGTCATAGCTGCATTAACATTATCCTGAGCTGTGGTTTTAGCATCAACACAATTATAAATATTATTGGCAGCAACAATTAATTCTTCAATTAAAACTTGTTCAATAGCTTGGTCAAGAGAGTTTTTATTATCGATATAAACTGAATCTTCAAGTAAACTAGATGCCAATACACTGTTATTAATAAATAATTCATATGTGTTAAAGGCAGCCAACAAATTAGTTTTTTGCTCACCTTGTAATAAACTTATCATTTGTCTAAATTTAATCATTTCAAAAGCATAGTCTTGTTCAGCATTATCTAAGGCAATCTTTTCATTAAGAACCAAATATATTTGTTCAATTGCACTGGTATGTTCTTCTTGAATTAAACTATTCAATTCATTTTTAACCATTTGATATGAATCAGTTAAAGTAAAGTTTTCATCAAGGTATTCAGCAGAAACAACATATCTAAAATTATCAAATGCAACTGATAAATCAGTATCAGGAGTTAATCCTTGTGCAAAGCTTTCTAATAAACTAGCAAGTTCATTTGATTTTTCAACTGACGCTATTTTCCTAGATAATAAAGTATAAATCTTATCAGCTGCTAATTTAAGTTCACCATTGGATAAATTTACAATTGCTAATTCAAGTGCAGATTTTTCACTAAGTGCTTGTTCACCAAGTAAAACTTTGTTATGGTAATTATTAAATGGTTCAAGTATCTTTCCTTGATTTGATGAATTAATTAAACTTTCAAATACGTTAAAAGATAATTTCATATTTCCAATCGCTAATTCTAAAGCATTAACATAGTTATATAATGCAGTTTTTGCATTTTTGTAAGATTGTTCTTTTTGTTCAATTTGATTTGTTATTTCAATTGGAACATTATATAATGAATCCATTTCTTGTTTTGCAGTAATTACTGCATTATAAAGTTCCCTTAAATTAAGTTTATCAGTGTATTCATCTGCAAATGGTTGGATAGTTTTGGTGTTAAAATCAGTTATCACGTTAATAATTTGTTGATATGGTACACTAACTAAATTAGCATATTCTGTAGTTGCAGTATCTGGTTTTGTAACCCTGTTTGTATTTGCATTAGTTTTTGCAACTTCGGCAGGAGTAATTTGTAACCCAATAGAATCTTTTTTATTTACAGCTTGATTATATTCATATGTTTTATTAGCTTTCTCATTTACAAGCTTATAATATGATTCATATTCAACTAATAAATTAGCAACTGCAGTATCCATATTTTCTTGTGCTAATGTGTTTGCAGATATCTTATTGTTATGTTCAAGCAAATATTCATCTTTTTCTTTGTCAGCATTTATTTTAAGATTTTGAATATTAGATTTAATGTCAGAACTAAAATTATAGTTATTTTTAACTAATGTTGCAGCAGATTTATCCAATTGAATTCCCTTATAATCATTTTTGCTAGTAACATATTCAGCAAGTTTAGTTTCATAGACTGTTTTTGCATCATTATATGTTGTAATTGCCAAACTATATTCTTGTTTCTTAGCATTGTTATTAAAAATAGAATTAATTGTGTTAGTTTTAGCTTGTGTTAAATCAGTTGCAGCTTGTGTTTCTTGTAATATTGCATTATTCAATTGTAATTGAGCATTGGCAAGGTTTATTTGTGCATCAGTTGTTTCTTTATTAAGTTGTGATTTATTATTTTCAATTGAAGTAACTAGTCCATAATTAAAGTGAACTGTGTCTCCGATTTTAAGATTTGGATTAACTAATGTATTATTAATAATATAGAAATCGTATTTTTCATTAACAACAATTTCAACTGATTCTTTAGAAGTGTCATTATTATAGTTTGGAGCATTTATAAAAACTCCATAAAATCTAATAAATCCGGTATTTGGTGCATTTGTAAGTGTGTATCCTGAAATTCTAGCTTTTCCGTATGTATCAACAATATCATACCCAATTATCAAGTCATCAGTCTTAATACCGTTAGAATTATAAATTACCTTATGGAATTCGACATTTCCTTCAGTAACTAAGATTTTATTAATGGTATCAGTAATTATATATTCAAGATTTATCTTTGTTCCTGATTTATATTGGGTTTCAAGTTCGTTAACTGCATTTGACCATGTGATATCAACGTTTCTCTTATTTCTTTGTACATTAACCATAGTTGATGTTATGTCATAAACAGAATTATTAATAACTGCATATATTTCATTTGCTCCAATATCAATATCTGTGTATCTAAAGTTATAAACTAAATTGTTGATAAATACTGGATAAATTTGGCCAACTTTAGCTGTTCTATAAAATAAAACTGAACTAGATGATACAACACCAGTAGTAAACTTAAGTGAAAAGTAATCAGGATTAGTACTGGCTACTTCTTCTAATGTAAAATCTGTAGAAAGTTTTGTTTCTTTACCAATATTGATTTGGAAAATATTTGGAGAACAAGAATGTTTATCATGAGCAAAATAAATAACAACAGAGTTTTGACCTTTATTCAAACTATTGGAATTAATTAAAGTTGAATAAGATAAAGTTTCATTGTTAAATTGCATTTGAATAGGAGTAGTACTTGAATTTACTAAAGCATACATATTGCCATCTATTATAGTATCACCAGTATAATTATTTAATACAGAAGCATTTAAATTAATTACATTTGTATATTCAGAATATGCGTATCTGGTATTAAATAAATTTGGATTAACAATAATTGAGCATTTGGTATTTTTGTTAATAACTTGAGCACTAATATTATTTGTATATGTGCTAATATAGTTTTTGTTTAATATTTCTGCACTTAAAATATGACTTCCAATATTTATGCTATTTGTTTTATTAGATGAATTATATGTGTAAACATAATTTATATTAGAGTTTGTGTCAGAGTTTGTATCAGTCAATGGGTCAAGAACTAAGTCGGTATATTCAATTGTTTTAGTATGAGTTGTTGAATTTAATACATTAGTATGAGTTAAAACAATAGTTCCAGTATTAATTGGATATCTACCAGAACTAATTGTATAAATAACCGGTTCTAGATATTCAATATAATAATCATTTGGTACTACACTAATAGCAATTGGGGTTTTAACAATAGTAAAGTATCTAATAATTTCATCAGTTCTAATAACACTTGTATTTTCAGAATTAGTTGCATAAATAGTAACTTTATAGTCTCCTGGTGATAATGAATCATCAAGTCTATCAGTTGAACTTTTAGGACCATACATTAATTGTTCAAAATCGGTTATAACAATTGTTTGATTTATTTCAGAACCAGATAAAGTAAAATTTCTTTCGTGTGTTCTAAGAACTGGAATTAAATTTGTTTCAGTATTATTTTCTGTTTTAATAACAAATTTTGTGTATGGATAAATATTTGCAGTTCCGGAATTTAAAGTAATTTCATATTTAACTGGTTTAGAATATTCATATGTTTGTTTTGAGCTGGGATTTCCAATTGTTAAATAGGGTTTTAATTGTAAAGTTAATGGATTGGTTTCTGCAATTGTTGGATAATCAGGATTAGGAATTTTATTTGAGGCACTTTCTAAAGGAATAAATAATGCTTTTATTGTGTATGGATTACTTCTATATGGTAAAAATGTTTTACTAATTTCTAATACTGTACTCTTATTTGTATTTGTTAAAATAACATTATCTCCAATAGGAATTTTATTTGATTCTTTATATTCATCCCAATATAATTCAACTTTACATATTCTTTTATTTTCTGGAATTAAATCAATATCAAAATTAAACCTAATGGCAATTTTATAAATTTCACCTACTACATAAGAAATTGTTTTACTAATGTTTCTATTTTCAGTACCATCCAAATTGTAAAGTGTGTCATAATACATGTCACTATAACCAAAAATATTTGATTGATAAATGTTAAAGTTTAAGTTAGTTGCAGTTATTTCATTATAAAAATTATAAATTGTAGCATCTGGAATAAACCTTGTTCTTAAATTATAAGTATTAAATCCTTGAGCTCTAATTAATTGTTTATCAAAAAGGGCCTTAATAGTGGTGTCTGTATCAATATCTGTTACATCACCAGTAGTTGCGGTTACTAATGGGTTTACTTGTGTAAAGTTAATACCATCCAAAGAATAAAAGTAATTAAGAACACCCTTAATATTTTTACGTAATGTACAAGTTACTTCAAATTGTTCATCAAAGTTAATAACACCATTAAACTTAACATCAGATGAATTATAATAAACATCCATTGTGTCAACATTACCAACAGTGGTTTCAGCATGTGTCTTATCAGGTTTTGGTATAATATTAGTTGTTATAAGTTCAGATGAATATTTGTTAATTGTAAAATTAGCACTTGTAAATTGGTAATCTTCATAAAGTGCAGAGTTTGGTCTACATATAGCATAAATACCATTATATCCAGTTATTTCAGATGCAGTATTATTTTTAGGATAGTATTTTATGGTTACACCTGTGGTTGAAAAAGTATTATATTGTTCAGAATTGGAATCAAAAATAATACTGGTTGCATTGGGTTCTTCTACTAATTTTTTCATTCTAGTAAATCTCATTAAGTATCCCCACCAATTATTTGTAAAATTACGTAAGTTAACTTCACATGGAATATCTCTTGTTTGATTAACACCAGGTTGAATAGGATGGAATGTTTCTACTTTTACAGTGACATTAACTGAACCTTCATAGTCAATTGAAGTACTTGGAGTTCCATTGTTATTAGTAAGTGATAAAGTAACTTTTGGAATAGTTTTTAATACATCAAAATTAACTTCCTTAGTTGCTTGGTCATATCCTGAAGCAGTAAATTTTGTAAACATGATATATTGACCTGATAAATAAGGAATTTGTTCTGTTTTAGGATTGAAAGAAAAGGTTGTTGTGCATTTTCCAAATTGATCTTTTGTCAATATAAGTTCACTAAAGGATTTAACATCAGCACCGGTGTCTCTCTTTTTAACTGTTAATATAATAACAGGACTATCAAGATTATCAAAATCTTGGTCCATAGTTACTTTTATTTGAATAATATCTTCTTGATAATAATATTTTGTTGTACCAGTTAATAAAGAAGAAGTTAATGTTAATGTTGCATTTGCTTTTTTATTGTTAATTGCGTAACCAATAGACGATGCACCATAACTAGTAGTACTAGTAACCCAAAATGAACTAAAACCCGGTACTAAAGTATATGTAGGATTATTTGTAGAAGTATTTGTAGAAGTTTTAGACACATAATAATTATATGGACTTGTAAAATTTACTTGGAGTTTTTTAACCTTTGCCTTATATAGTTTAGCATTAGCTGCACAAGAAATTTTTATTTCAAAGGAACCAGATTCTCCAACAGATACAAAAGCGTTATTTGTACCTGTTCCATTTATAAGTGGAACATTTTCTGAGTCTACAACAACATAAACTTGACAATTTAAAAACTTAGTTGTATTTGTTATATTTGAATTTGCAGATGAAATGCTTTGTTTTATGGTACCGGTTATTGTAAGTACATCTCCTGTTTCTTTAATGTATGTTGGGTTAGCTTTAATATATGGGGCGTTATCAAATTTTACATCCCAGCACTGAACAATAGTTTTTTCAACTTTGTATGTCCATGATGAATCTATGTACTGGTTACCTGTAAAGTTTGAACTTGTTGAAATAAAATCAACATAAATTTTAAATGGAGTTAATTCATCAGTATCAAATGAAATTGAATCACAAAGTGCATCTAGTTTAGTTTGCCCTACTGGTTTATAATTATTTGTGTTTGAAGAATCTGAAGAAATATATACTTTAACGAGTTCTTGATCACTACTTGATGGTTGTTGATTTAATGGATTTTGGCACTTAATTGCAAAATATCCATCAATTCCTGGATTTTTAAATGTTATCGATGCATTAAATTTTTCACCGTATCTGGTTGGTCTACTTGTTGTACCTAATACTGATGCAGTTGTTAAAGTCAAGTTAATTGTGCTTAATGTTGCGACATTTGATTGAATACTTAGTTCTTCAGATTCAAATGTTCTAAGATTTACATCATCCGGTTCAAATCTAAATTTAATTTTGTATGTACCTGCAGATAAACTTAACAATTTTGGATTAATTGTACAAATTAATTGTTCAGTTGTACTGTTTGAAATGGTTACATTACTTGCTATTGCTTTTGTTGATATAATTAATGATACCAAGTTGGTGCTAACCATTTTTACTGTTCCTGTAGTATTTAATGGTAAACCATTATAATTAATTTCATTAAATTTACTTTTAATATCATAGTTAGAAACATAATCCAATTGATAAAATCCATTTGATGGTGACAAAACACCTTCACCACTTAAATATATTTTAGTTTGTGTAAATGCTGGTCTTGTTGAATTTGTCGAAAAAAGAACTTTAGTGACAGGAATGTTAATTGTATAAAGACTTGTATTATAATTAGTAAAAATTAATTCAATATTACTTGCTAAACTACTTACATTGTATTTGTTTGTATTATTTGCAGACATAATATTTATTGATTGAATAGTTGCATTTCCAGATGAGTCAATTGTAATGGATTGACTCTCAAATACTTTATTTGTACCATTTGTAATTTTTAAAGTAATATTAGTTCCCGCAATATGTGAAACTCCAGAAACTGTTCCAGAAAATGTATCAATATAACTAATATTATATATGTTAGATTCTTTATTTATTTCATTAGAATTAATATCATATAAATTAATAACTGGGTATAAATTTAACTTTACAAAATTTATAGATTTGGTGTTGTTTATACTAGAAAAGTATAACTTGTCATATTTGGGAACAAATTTAATGTCTAATTGATACTCTTTAACAACAGCTGAACTTATGTCAATAGAAAATGAATTAGCACTTAATAATGATTGCCCAAGTTTATTATCAGTATCCTTTTCATATATCTCAATAGTACCTTCAACAATTTCTTCACCTAATGATGTATAAGGTGTACTAACTTTTCCTGAAACATTTATTTTTTGAGTAAATGGACATGAATTATTACTAATTACAATAGAATCAATAGTAACCGGAGTTTTTTCTAATTGAATTGTAAACATTTTTTCAACAGATTCGTAAACATTTACATAGTTAGAATTTGGTACCCAAGTTACTTTTCCATTAATAGATTCTACACCAGTTAAACTATTAACTTTTTCTCTTGGTAACAACTCAACAATACTAACATTATCAATAAAAGTACTTAATTCTTGATTTAATGGAACATTTGTTATTGTTTTAATAACTTTGTTGACATTTCCATCGATATCTTGACCATAAAGTGTTAAACTACCTTGATCTGCATGTCCTGGAATTCCATTAATCGAAGCACTAAATGATTCTTCATAGAACAATTGATTTATTTCGGTACTTGGAAAAACACTTAATTCAGGTTTAATTAAATTAATGGTTAAACTTAAAGTATTGAAATTTATTGTTGTTATGTCAATATCATCTGGTTTAAAAATTGCAGATATATCTAATGGGGAATTAGCATGGTTAAAGTTTAAATCGGATGGCATAAAAGTTTTAATATATTCATGACTAGTTTGATTCTGTTCAATTTCAAATACATTTGATGAATTTAATGATCCAGATGGAATTTTATATTCAACCAAACCAGATAAAGTAGTTGATAATACTTTGTTATTTAATAATCCTCTGTGTAATAAGTTTTTATCAATAAGATAAGAAGTCAATGTTACATTTTCATAAGTATGTGCAGAATTTATAGATAATCTAGATTCTAAACCAACACCCAAAAATGTAAAAGGTAAAGAACCTTCAACAGTATATCCATTAGCACGAACAAATTTGTATGTGACATTATAAGCGGATTGAGTACGATATAAGCAATGTAATACTTTGGGAGAAAACACAGCAGTATATTCAACAGATTGTCCATTTACATATTGACCAGTTAAAATAGTTGGTTCTGGTGTATTAATAGTAAAAGTACAAGTTCCTGGTAAAGTTTCTTGTTGGTAAAATACAGATTGATTTGAACTGTCATAGACTTTTAATTTTAAAGTTACTTCTTCATCGTATCCAGGATAAACTTCACTAATTGAATTTAAGATTTGAACTGGTAATGTTTTAAAATTATAGTTTGGTGATTTTGCTTTATAAATAGAACTAGAAGTAGACTCAATTTCAACATTAAAAATATATTCTGTATTAACATCAAAATTATATGATCTAATATTATCAAGTTCCGTATAAATTAATGAAGGAGTAAACTTAAGATTATTTAAAGTTCTTGTTCTAGTTATTGAGTAAATTGGTGTTTCAGAATTTAATTGATACACATTTAAAGTTACATAAAATGGAATATTAGTTAAATCAGTGCTTGTTGATGGCATTGTTACTAAAACATTCCCTTTTGTTGATTTGATTTCAAAATTATTAAGCAATATTTCATTCAAAAATGAATGGGATAAATTATTAGTACCCTTATAGTCTACTATCAAACTATCAGTACTAAATTTATAGTTTGGAGATGTAATGGATTCAACATTAGGATCAAAACCATCTGTGAAAGCATATGCGGTAACATTAAAAAAATATTTTTGTTCAGTTTTAAATGTATTGTTACCATTTAACTGTACATTAGATGGATTTGAGGGATTAAATTTTATGTTGGAAAATGAAGTTCTTCCTCCAAGTAAACCAATATACGTACCTCCTTCTTCATAAATTGCAATATTAAGTCTAATTTTTAGAGTTGTATCATTATCTGTTGGTATTGCTATAGTAGATTTATTGTAATTGTCATAAATTGTAAAATCACTAAATGCAATTTCATTAATAAATGAATATTTAAGCTCAGGACCATTATATTTAATTGCCATCTGTTGTTTATTAATTTTAATATTTAAAACATTACTATTTCCCATTGAGTAATGAGAAATTCCATCAGGATAAAATAAAGCATCATCAGTAATTGATTTATTTTCTGTATCATTTGGGTCATAACTAACATGTACTGTATAATCATCACTGTCAATGTATCTTGAATCAAAATTAGAAAAAGTTGCAATATATTTATTGTTTACTATTTTAATTTGACTTGGTAAAGTAGTAGTGCTAACTCCAGATGATGAATTTCTAAAATTTAGTTTAACATATTGACCAACAATACTTTCTCCATTAATATTTGAAGGTGTAAATTCACATGTGTAATACATTTCATTTTCACTTGCATAATAGTATTGGGTATTTGAAGATTCTAATTTTAAAGAAGGAGGTTCAAATAAAAGTCCTTGTAAATCAATAAAAAGAGCAGAAGTATCGCTTGTATCCTCTTGACTAATTGTTGCATATTCAAGAGATTTATATAAAACTATTTCGCAAGTTGATCCAGGATTAATTGTAACATTACATATAAATTGAGATGAACCATTACCAACTATAGTTGTACCATCATCTGATGTAAATGTTTTGTTTGTTTCATTTTTTTTAGTTATTTTAACTAAATTTGTACTACCATTTAAATATAAGCCTACTGAATAAGGATTAGTAATTGAAGTATATGAATCATCATTTGTTTGGTCATTTGTTGAACACAAATATACTTTAAATGATAATGTTTTTGCTGTTGATAACTTGTTTGTAACAGTTAATGATGTTGCTGTATCTTTATTCACATCATTTTCACCTCCAAATTTTTTACCAGCATTTGAATTGTATGGTGCAGAAACAAGTGAAACAAAAGAACTAAATGGAACTTTTGTTGCTAATGAATTTGCATCAGAAGCTTGTGATGAATAAAGGTTTTGGTCAACATAAACTCCTTCTGTGCTATCAATTGGAGTATATGTGCTGCTTGACTTAACATAACGTGATTTTTTAATGTGAATAAAAGATTCTATATACGTATTAGTTGCCAAATCTTTATTAGAAATAGCATATGCTGTAAATGATGTGTTTGTTGTTGGATTTTTTATTAATGAATTACCAGCACCCCAATAACCTGTTGTAATATCTCTTTCATTTATTTCATCATAATAATAAGTACCAGATGGTTTTACAATTAAGGGTTTTTTAATATCCAATACTGTTGAAACACAAATGTCTTGATTATTCGTCAAGTTTATATTATCTTCATCTAAAAAAGATGTGGTTTGGTTAGTAAATACATTAAATGACATTTTTTCTGCATTTGTTGTGTTACCATCAAAATAACCAGTATTAATAAAATTATTTTTACTTTTTATAGACATATTATATTATATTAACATATATAAAATAATTTTATATTGTTTTAAAAAACCGAATAAATCACCCATAAAAATTTTCATACATTATTTTTAAAAAAATCCAAAACAAAAAATAAAATTAAATACATAAAATAATTTAATTTTATTATTGGTTCCCACTAAATTTTTCCTATTTACCAAACTTGACTAAAAATAAAATAATTTGTTACGAGGAATTCACCTAGTTCATTTACTGTAAACTTATATGAATTACCAACTCTAAACTGACTCTTAAAATATGTCATTGGATTATTAGACAAACATAAAAGAGTAAAATCTAATGATGTTAGTAAGTTTGTAATAGTAATATTTATATTTGAGTTTAAGTTTCTAATAATTTGATTTTCAGAATCAATTGGTAAAATTAATAAAGAAGATAATATATCTCTTCCGTTAAATTTCTTATTTCCATTTTTAAATTCAGTTAATGATTTAATTCCAACTGCAATCTTTTTAATTTGACTATTTGCTGGAACTTCTATATTTACTTCAATACTTAAACCAGGTAAAATAAACGATGGTGACCATGTTTGTTCTGGTAAGGAGTTTTCTTTTATTAAACAATTATAATCATACATTTGTTTTTCATTTGCTGGTATTACAATTGTGTCTAATTTTAATGATTTACCTGATGTAATTACATGCTCGTTATTTAGTGTGTTATTTACAACATCCATTATAACAAGTTTTTCATTAATATTTTCACCATGTGAATTGGAATTAATTAATTTTCTGGATAATTTAGCAATGGTTTGTGTTACTCCATTATAATTCCAACCAAATGGTAAAACTTCTGGTACATTAGTAACTTTGTATGAATTACCGATAATGTTAGTTAAGTGCATATCAGTTTCAGATAAATCAGTTTCACCTAATTGGACATTAATTAAGTTAGCAAGGTGTAATTTAGCTCCAGTTAAATCCGATTTGGATAAATTAGCTCCTGATAAATTCGAACCTGAAAAGTCAACATGAGATAAGTTGGAATTACTCAAGTTAAAACCAGATAAATTCATATAAGATAAATTGGCACCAGATAAATCTAAATCTGATAAGTTATTTCCTTCTGCATAAACTACAAGAGTAGTTGATATTTCATCAGAACAATAATTTGTTGATTCTGCTTGATGGGCTTTAATAAATGCTCTTCCAGCACCTACAATTGTTATTGTAGTACCATTAACTGAAGCAACAGAACTATCTGATGAACTAAATGTAAACAATCCACTACTGTTGGTTGTAGGTAGTATAATTTCAAATGATGCAGAACCAATTTGTTTCATAATTGTTGTTACCCATGATAATTGTGGTTTTTCTTTTACGATAATTTGAATTGGTACTTGTTTAGATTCAAACCATTGGTTTGATTCTTGAGTTACAATTACATTCGCAGTACCTAACCCAATTATATTAACTAATCCTGATTCAGTTATTGTGATTACCGGGGAATCTACTTCTGCGCAGGCAAAAGTAAACTTACTCAAGCTGTCTGATTTAGGATTAGGTATATTAAATGGTAAATCATTAAGTTTTTTGGAAATTACATTAGTGTAAGTTATTGTTGGTTCTTTTTGATTTATGGTTACGCTAATGGGTTTGGATACTTGGTTGTAATTTGCATCTGCTTCTTGTTTAACTAAAATTTGAGCATTACCACTGCCATAAATTAACATTTTATTTCCTTGCATACGTACGACATCATGATTATCCGATTCAAATGTAATTTTACCGATTGGAACTTTATTTCCAGAATTAGTATTTGATACCGCAATTACTGGATCAATTTCCTCAAAAGTTTTATTAATGCTTTCCGCAACTACAAGAGTTGGATTTGATTTGGAAATTTCAATATCACAGGTAATTGTTCCTGCCTCATAGTATTTTGTTTCAGCTCTATGAGCAGTTATTATAACATTATTGGCCTTGTTAAATGTAACTAAACCGGTATTTAAATTAACTGGGGCTATTTTAGAATTTGATGATGTATATGTGTAAGTGAATAAACTGGAGTCTTTATTAACATCAGTAGTTTGTGGTTTAACCAATTGATGTGATTTGTCAATATATTCTTTTTGAACCAATGGAAATGAATCTGTAATAAATGTTGGATTACCAGCACCCACAATTAAGGTTGCATCTGCTGTACCTGAAATATATTTATCAGTTTCATTTCTGGTTACAATTACTTTACTTTGACCAACATCACAAATACTTACAATACCAGATGCATCAATAGTTGCAACCAAAGGTTTATTGTCTAGTTGTTCAATAGAATAATTATAAACGAATGGTGATTCTCCATCAGTTAAATCAGATGTAACAATAGTTCCTAATTCACTCGCTGAAAAATTTGCGTCAGTGTATTTTCTTGAATTTGATATTGTAAATGTAAATGTTGGGTTTGCTTTAATAACATTGAAATCAGTATCAATTTTACGTGCAACAAAATTATCATCAGGAGCCAAAGATGCAATTATTTTACATGAACCCAAAGAATTAATTGTAATTACATTAGCTTCTATACTGGCAACTTGATTATTTTGAGTTAATGAATAAGTGAATCCGGAAGAACTATTAGTTTTCAAGCCATAAATAGCAGTAATTATAAAACTGGGGTCAATAATTGTTTTAGTTAATGATGGGAAAACAGTCTCATTTAATTCATCTGAAATTTCAGGTATTGATTTTGCAATATTTATTGTGTAATTTATTATTCCTGCATTGTAATATTTAGTTGCTAATCTTGTCACTTGAACTATTAATGAGTCGCCCGCTTTATTTATTAATACAGAACCAGTATTTTTATTAACTGTAATTGAAGTTTCTGTAGAAACAAATTCATATATAAATTCACTATTGTCACCATTTGCATCAGTTGTCTTTGGTAATTCTAAAGTAAATGTTTTATTAATATACTCATAGTCATAAGTTGATTTTGTTTCTAAACTAAATGTTGCATTTGCTGGTAGTACTTGAACTGGAACATCAATAAAAGATTCTTGATAAATACCTGTGGCTGCTCTAGTAACACGAATTTTACTTGTTCCAACATCATCAATTACAAATTTACCATCAACAATCTTAAGTACTTTTTCTTGATTATCTCCTGGTAATATTTCATAACTATAAACAAATGGTATTGGTTGATTATTGATATCTTCATCCATAATATCCGATGAAACTGGTTGAGGAATATCAAAACTAACAGATTCATAATTTAGTTCTTGGTCAATACTAAAAGAAAAATTACCTATGGATTTATCCACTTTTATTGTAATTTCTTTATTACCTGCAGTAAAATTATCGGTTGCGTCAACATAAGCTGATATTATTACAGTACCTGCTTTTTTAGTTAAAGTTACTAAACCAGAAGTTTGGTTCACAGTAGCAACACTTGTGTCACCAGATGAATATTTAACTGGGTCTGTTGAATTTGATTCGGGATTACAAAGGGTTTTAATATTAATATCACTATCCATTGTATGTGCATTAATTTGGTCAAAATTGCCAGTAAATGTGGGAACTGATGGATTTATTGTTACATCAATTTCCATAGTTGTTTTTTCATAATATGTGGAAGTTCTAGTTATTATAATTTTGTTTGAACCAGCACCTAAAATTGCAAATTTAGTTCCAGAAACATATTCAATATATTTAACATCTTCTGAAATAGCAAAGCTATAATTAAATTGATCATTTCTAAAAATATCATGTTCTTCAGTCTGTTCCAAAGTAAATTCATTATCTGTAAATTGGAATGTTAGTGCTGATTGGCTAAAGCCACCAATAGGAAAAGGTATTTTATTGACATTTAAAGTTATCATAACAGATTGTTCATTAAAATTACTATCGGAAGATTGAGTTGCTGTTATTTGAACTTGTCCAATTGAGTTAAATTCAATGGTGCTATTATTCTCAGTATTAATGGATGCAATTTCAGATTGGGCTATTTGGTCCATTGATAAAGTAAAATCACCTGTGCTTAAACTTTCTGATTCAGTAAGTAAAAAGGCTTTTTCAATTGTAAAATTGCCAAGGTTAATTACTTTGTCAATAACAATGGGAGTTAATGTTTGGGTTGACTTATTAATGGTTAAGTTAAATGATTTTTCAACCAATTTATAATTTGTTGTTGCAAGTCTTGTTGCTGTAATTTTAACTGGGGTTTCAGATGCTCCTAATATTTTAACAGCTAAATAAGGCTCATCAAGTACTTTTTCAATAGTAGCAATTAGTTCATTATCTGTGTTAAACTCATATGTAAAGTCACCAATATCCCCAGTAGTTGGGTATGGAATTCTAAATTCTTTATCCAAGTAAGTTTTAGTTATGTCTGTAGTATTAAATGTAAAATTACCATCTGCTTGTTCAACTACTAAATTATATTCAATTTGTTTTGCTAAGTATGTTCCATCTGATTCTTGAGTTGCAGTAATAATAGTACTACCAGCACCGACAATTCTAATAATTACAGATTTTACTTGAGTTTCGGGGTCTACTGATTCATCAATTACTGCTACTGATTTTGTCGATGAATCAAATATAATGGGTGCACCAGTTTCATTATCATAGTCTTCAGAATCAATTGTAATATATGTGTTAGGTGCAAATACAACTGGACCAGCAAAATGTAAATTTGAAAAGTCTGCACTAATTTTTGCTACATCGAATCTGATAGTTGATGACCCAGGTAAAAAGTTATCAGTTCCTGTCTGAATTACATCAATAATTAAAAGGCCTCCACTAACCATTGTTACTACAGCATTTTCAGCTGAATCTTTTTCTATGGTTGCTGTTCCAACACTTTCAGTAGAAACTTCATATGTAAAACCACCTGCTGAATTATTACTAGTTGGTTTATTAATGGTAAAAACTTTATTACCCATAGTTTTACCTGTAACCTCAATATTAGAGTGTATGGTTTGGGCACGTGCAATATTTAAAGTTATGCTTTGTTCCCCTTCCAAATAATTAGTTGTATTATTTCTCTTGGCGGTGATTGTTATTGGGGTTGTGCCTGTTGCTCCTAATATTTCCACTGTTAGTTTTCCTGTACCTTGATTAGGAGTTAAATTAACCAAATCAGTCGGTTGTCCATTTAAACTAGCTGTAAACACATAACTAAACACATCTAAATCCCCTGTTACTGGATAGTCAATTTCAAATGCATCGTCTAAATAAGTTTTTGTTATTGTGTCAGCATTATCGTATTTAAATGTAAAAGCTGCTTGGGCCTTAGCAATAGTTATATCAACTGGAATTGTATCGGCTTGATAAAAATCAGTTGCTTCTCTTGTTACTTCTAGTACAGCTGGTACTAATCCAGTTGCTTGATTAATTTGAAATTTACCATCGGCTCCAATAGTTAAGTATAGTTCAGAACCCGATTTAATGGCATATGAGTAAATAAAACCTGTTTTTCCAACTTCAAGTGAATCTGATGAATTTGGTACACCTGGACTAACTGGGGTTTGTCCGTATATTAAACTTATTGGGTCAAGAGTAAATGATGGACTTGACTTGTTAATAACCAAATCTATTAATTGAGTTCCTGAGTTGTAATATTCAGATTCATTTCTTGTCACGAGGATTTTGGCTGTTCCTGTATTTAAAATGTTAAATTGGTCTAACCCAGAATTATATTCAGCAATTAACTTGTTATCGTTTGTTGGTAAGACTTCGTATGTGTAAGTAAATTGGTCACCACCAAATAGGTCTGTTTCATCTGAAATAACAACTGTGAAAGTTTTATCTTTATATTCTAATGATTCTTTACTTAGGGTTATTTCCGGTAAAGTGAGAGTAATTTTTCCAATCGTTAAAACAAATTCAACAGATGTTTCAGTATAATTCGAGTCTGCTTGTTGTGTTACAACCAACGTTACTGAACCTGACTTTTCCCATGTGATTGAACCGGATTCGTCAATTGAAACTACTGGTTCATTGGAATCACCTGATTTAATTACATATGTGAATTCACCAGTACTTGCTGAACCAGTCTTACTAATTAAGTAAGATTTAGATAAAGCAAAAGGGCTACCATTAACAACCGTATTATCACTAAACCCAGTTAATGTCTGGGTATATTTGTTCACAGTTAATGTTATGCTTTGTTCCCCTTCCAAATAATTTGTTGTTCCTGCTCTTGTGGCGGTAATCATTATTGGGGTTGTACCGGTTGCACCTAATATTTCCACTGTTAATTTTCCTGTATCTTGATTAGGAGTTAAATTAACCAAATCAGTCGGTTGTCCATTTAAACTAGCTATAAACACATAACTAAACACATCTAAATCCCCTGTTGATGGATAGTCAATATCAAATGCATCGTCCAAATAAGTTTTTGTTATTGTGTCAGCATTATCGTATTTAAATGTAAAAGCTGCTTGGGCCTTGTCAATTGTTATATCAACTGGAATTGTATCGGCTTGATAAAAATCAGTTGCTTCTCTTGTTACTTCTAGTACAGCTGGTAGTAATCCAGTTGCTTGATGAATTACAAAATTTCCATCAGTTCCAATTGTTAAGTATGATTCAGAACCCGATTTAATGGCATACGAGTAAATAAAACCTGTTTTTCCAACTTCAAGTGAATCTGATGAATTTGGTACACCTGGACTAACTGGGGTTTGTCCGTATATTAAACTTATTGGGGCAAGAGTAAATGATGGACTTGACTTGTTAATGACCAAATCTATTAATTGAGTTCCTGAGTTGTAGTATTCAGATTCATTTCTTGTCACAAGGATTTTGGCTGTTCCTGTATTTAAAATGTTAAATTGGTCTAACCCAGAATTATATTCAGCAATTAACTTGTTATCGTTTGTTGGTAAGACTTCATATGTGTAAGTAAATTGGTCACCACCAAATAGGTCTGTTTCATCTGAAATAACCACTGTAAAAGTTTTATCGTTGTACTCTAATAATTCTTTACTAAGGGTTATTTCTGGTAGGGTGGGGGTAATTTTACCAATCGTTAAAACAAATTCTACAGATGTTTCAGCATAATTCAAATCTGCTTGTTGTGTTGCAACCAATGTTACTAAACCTGACTTTTCCCATGTGATTGAACCGGATTCGTTAATTGAAACTACTGGTTCATTAGAATCACCTGATTTAATTGCATATGTAAAGTCACCAGTACTTGCTGAACCAGTTTTACTAATTAACTCAGTTTTAGATAAAGCAAAAGGGCTATCATTAACAATCTTATTAATATCAAACCCAGTTAATGTCTGGGTATATTTGTTCACAGTTAAGGTTATGCTTTGTTCCCCTTCTAAATAATTAGTTGTTCCTGCTCTTGTGGCGGTAATTATTATTGGAGTTGTGCCGGTTGCTCCTAATATTTCCACTGTTAATTTTCCAGTACCTTGATTAGGAGTTAAATTAACCAAATCAGTCGGTTGTCCATTTAAACTAGCTGTAAACACATAACTAAACACATCTAAATCCTCTGTTACTGGATAGTCAATATCAAATGCATCGTCCAAATAAGTTTTTGTTATTGTATCGGAGTCTTCATATTTAAATGTAAAAGTTGCTGGAGCCTGGGTAATAATTAAATTTGTTGATACAGAGTCTGGTGCCTCATAGTAATCAGTAATTGCATCTTGGCTAACTGTGATTGTTGTTTGGCCAACTTGGTGAACAGTAATTTGACCATTTTCATCAATGGTAGCAACGGACGGAACAGATGAAGTATATGTTTGAGCACTTATTACATTATTGCCATTACTTGTACAATCTGGTTTGGTAAAGTTTATTACATTTTTGGTAAATACAACAGGTTCTGAATTATTTATTGTAAAAGTAGATAAAACTGGTTTTGCTAAGTCAACAATTAATTCTACTGGTTCGGATGTGTATTCGTTGTAATTAGATGTTGAAGCTTGTTTAAAAGTGATATTTGATGTTCCTGCTTTATTAAATATTAAAGTTGGACCGGAATCCGTATGTAAAATACTAACAAATTCAGGGTTAGATGAATAATAAGTAAATTGACCAGTACTTGCAGAAGTAGGAGCACTAATTAATGAAGAGTATCCAACTTTTTTAGTCACAGTAGAAAAATCCAATTGGCCAATTTTTAATTTGTTCGATGTTGCAGTTGTGCTTAAAGTTGCTTTGTTTACTTTAAATGTTGCTATTACAGGAGTAGGAGCTGAGTATTTAGATGTTGGATTTTGTCCAATTGTAATTGTAACTGTTTCATTTTCTTCATTTGCACCATAAATTGTTATTAAACCATTGGAATCAATTGATGCAACACCTGGTAAACTTGAACTATATGTTAAAGCACCATTAGAATTAGTTTCTGGTAAAGTAAAACTAAATGGTTCATCCCCATATGTTTTATTTAAAATTTCAAATGTTCCAAGTGAAGCAATAGCAGGGGATATAACTAATTGTGCTTTTACAACAGCTGATTCAAGATATTTGTTTGTTTCTAATTGTTTTATTCTAATTTCTACACTACCACCATCATTAATTGTTATTAAATCAGGTATGTCAATTGAATCAAATGATGCAATTGAAGGGTCGGATGATTCAAATGTTAATGCCCCATCACTTGCACTAGTTGGATGAGAGACAGTAAATGGTTCATCACCATATGTTTTAGGACCGATAGTAAAACTTGACAAAACTGGTGTTGCTTTAGTAATTGTAAAACTAGCAAAAACAGAGCTAGAAGCATTATGAGTATCTGATGCCCCTTGTTTAATTTCAATTGTAACACTATTAGAAGATAGCCCAATTGTGTCATTAACTTTATGTATTGTAATAATTCCAGTATATTCACCAATAGATGCAATTTCTGGTTTATTTGAATAAAAAGTAAAAACTCCTGTCAGATTATTAGTAGATGGTTTACTAACAGTAAATGGAACAGCACCATATACTTTATTACTAATTGAAAATGTTCCTAAGTTTGTATCAGCTTTTGTTACAGTTAATTTATAAACTGATGTAGTTATTGAGTTAAAGTTAGTACTAGCGGGTTGAGTAATTATAATATCAGTTGTCCCTAATGTTTTTGTTGTTATTACTCTTCCATTTATTGTCGCAATAGATGTATCTGATAAACTATAAGTTATTGCTGGTTTATTTGAATCAGTATTAGTGTTGGTAATTTCTGGTAAAGTAAATCCAATTTGACCTAATGGAACTGAATAATTTTGATATGAATTAAAAGTTGGAGTTGCTCTTTCAACAGTTAGGTGGTTTGACTCATAAACTATTATATAATCTGACATGTTTGTTTCTAAACCTGAAATTGCAGAAGACTTTATTACATTTGAATAATATCCAGTATTTAAACTTGTTGGTGTTAAATCCAGTAAACTTAATTGTCCGTTAACTGTTGTTTCATATGATAATCTTACTCCAGTTATGTTGTCTCCATAATAATATAAACCATGACTATTAGTCACAGTGTAATTTCCAGTTCTATTTTCATAAGAAATAACGCCAAGAGGTAAACTGGTACCATATGTTATTGTTCTTGAGGTTGGTGCAATTGTAATTGTTACTGTGTTTAACACACCAAACCATTGACCCTCTGAAGTTAATGCAGCTGAAATAATTTGGTTTGGAGTTGGTTCAGATGGTCCAGCGTAATATCCAGAATATACAGTATAGGTATAGTCACTTGTTGAAACTGAATTTTTAATAAATTTCATTACAAGGTATTTTGATTCATACGAATCCCATACAGTAAATAAGTTTTTTGTTTTCCATTTACCGTAACCAATATATGTAACTGCACTATTTTTAATCATTCTACATTCAGTATTATCAATATATGCCATATTTTGTAATGAACCTAATGAATAGTTCTTACTTGAAATACCAACCTGAATTTGAAATTTAATATTTTCATTATATGCTTCAAAATTTTCATATGCGGCTTGAGAAATATTTATAGTTACATATTGACCAGCTGGTGTTGGTTTAACATATGAAACAACTGATTGCCCATTGTATGTTCCAATAGATACACAACTTGCATTACTATCATCTATAACAGTTAAAACTAATGGAGATGAAGAATTACTTGTAAATATTTCTGGTCGTGTACCAATTTGTTTACTTGTTCCAAAGTATTTAAATGTTGGTTTAAGACTAATTGTGTATCCAGTACTAATTGAACCTTGAATATATTCTTTTGTTGCAGCTTGTGTTGCTGTAATTGTAACAGAACCTTTGCCTCTAACAATAATATAGTTTGAAATAATCTCGGCAATTGAAGAATCACTAGATGTATATGTTATTGCACCAGAACTATTTGTTGTTGGGGCATTAATTGCAACCCATGTGCCTAAAGTTTCAAAAATTGTTTTAGAATTAAAATTTGTTAATGTTGGAGATTGTTGGACATAAATTTTAGTGTATATTGAACTTGATAAATAAATATCATGGGCTGATTGAGTTGCCGTAATAATTACAGTTCCTACATTTTTTACATGAACTAATCCAGTCGTTGGGTTAATTTCGACAATGTTAGAATTACTTGATGTATAAGTAAATTGTCCAGAACTTGTTGATGTAGGAGGTGTAATTAAAAAATCAGCAGTTGCTGTTCCAATAGAATAATCAGGAAAATTTGTTAATTTTGGCTTTAAATCTGGATTTTCTTGCCAAAAATACCCATACCCATTTGTCATGTATTGTAAAGTTTGATTATTTAATGCAAATTCAACTTTCATTGATTGTCCTCCTCCTGATTCACCGAATTGAATTCTAATTGGATAATTTTGATTTGCAACTAATTCAGCATTTGGGTCTGTTGGATCCTTAGGACCAAATCCTTCATTAGATGCTGTTCCATGAGTTCCTCCATTATTAACAATTAAATTAACTGGATTACCATCCGCGTTATAATATGCACTAATTGCATCTTGACCAAGCCACAAATGTGATGCATCATCCGATGTTGTTCTAAAATACCATTTTCCAGTATAATTAGGTCTAAAATAACCTGTCCATTCTACTGAAAAATTATCTTCACTGGTTAAAACTTCATTATTAACTCCACCCGCAAGTGTTGCAATTTCAGTAATTTTATTACCAGTTGTGTAAGGCAAGGCTGAAATAAAATATGCTGGTTTATCCGCATAATACCCTTCAACAAATTTATAACCCAAACCAGGAGTTAAAGTTGGTTGCATTTTAATTTTTTTATTTGTCATTTGGGGAAAACTAATAGAACCAGATTGGGTGTAATACATATATTGATTTTTATAAACATTAACTGTGTCATATGTATAATATTCTGTTTGAGAATTAAAAATACCGATGACAAAAGGTTGTGTTGATTGAATAGTATTAGGTTGATGAATATTAAAAGTAATATTACCGTTTGATTCAATTTTAACTTGCATTTTAATCATGTTGTTTAATGTATCGTCATACTTTTTAGCGTTCCATTCAATAACTAAAGACTTTGATGTTAAATCTGAAACATATCTGATACCATTACCAATTAAATATAAATCACTCCATCCAATAGCAATTGATGGTGTTGAAATATTATTTATATTTGCACTTTGATAACTGGTTGAAATTGGGTTTGTTGAATTTGATTTTAAAAGTTGAACTAAACCGTTTGGAGATACTGAAAAGTATTCATAAACTGTGTTAAAAAATACAATTTTAAAACCAATTGGATAAACAGTTGATACTTTATCATCAACACCAGCACTAAGAATTTGAATAGGTATTCCTAATCCTAAAGATTCAATGTTAGTGAATGTTTCAGTTGAAGTTGTCCAAACAGTATTGGCATCTGAAAATCTATTACCAACAGATACGCTTATAGGTGTAATAATATCAAGAGTTTCCTTGTAATTTACAATTTGTTCATTAAAATAAATATCGGCAATATTTTCGTTTGAACTTTCCATTATCCAATCTCCATTATTTGGATTTCCAGTAAGGTTAGTTGAATAATTAACAGTTAAATTTGGAAACTTTGTATTTAAATAACCTAATTCAATTTCGAAAAAACTGTTGTTAAAATTACAGGTTATTAAATCTATTGTTAATGGGGATTCTCCATATGTTTCAATAAGTTCAATTATTTCCCTTGTAAAATAAATTGACTTAATTTTATTGTTATCTCTATCAAGTTCATCAAAATAGTAGTCTGTTGAACCGAATGGCATTCTTGTATTGGAATTTGCCCAAATGAAGCCAATTCTACTTGCCAAATTATCAAAGTTTTTTAAATTAAAATCTATTGTGTTAATTTTAACAGAATCTTTCAATATTTGATAATCTGGAATATTTGGATCAATAAATAAAATTATAGACATGTATATAATTATGTTATAAAATATTTATTTTTTACTGATCTATTTTTTTTATGCAATTAATACAGTTAACAAAGCAGAAGACTAAAACACGTTATTTAAACCAAAAATTTTAATTGGAATATTTTTGTAAATAAACTTGAAATTTAAAAAAAAATTTCGCGCGTGCCATTTTTTCTCAGTTATATAACTTGGATAATATTAAATAAGCAAAACAAATATAATTTAATAAAAAATTATATGTGTTTTTAATGGAGTTTTTGTTATTAAAAATATAATTGAAATTATATAATGTGAAATCCATAACTAAATCATGTTATATATATAATATAATCTCCTCAAAAATTATATATCCCATCCTCACTATATACTCTCGGATAAAATATTTGGGTTATAGTTTTTAATTGAAATTATATATCAAAGTGTTTTTCTTTTACTTTTGTGGAAACTAACTTAAAGTTATCAATATCTGAATCAGAAGATTCAGAATCACTTTCTGTTTCTTCAGAAAATTCTACTTCATCAATTTCTCCTATGTTTTCTATGTCTGACTTATATTTTTCAGATACTTTATCAATTGTTATATTATCATCTGTTAATAATTGATTCCATGTGCTGGATATTATGTTTTTATTATTATAAGATATCATATTTAATTGGTTGTGAAATTCGTTTTTTCCTTTTTTTTGAAAGATAAAAGATTTTAATGTGCTTAGTTTTTCCCCAAATTGTTTTGGTTTTATTTTTGAGTCTTTATGAATTTGTTCTAATTTAGTTAAATAGTTTATAAGTGCAGCATCATATATTTCTTTTTTACTTTTTTTAACAATTGTGTTTGTTTTCTTATCATAGACATTTACATATTTGTCGTTAATTGCACTTGTATAAAATATATGGTGTTGAGGAATTTTCTCATTAAAGTTTAAGTGTTCAGCAAGTGATATAATTGAGTTTAATCCTTGGTCCATTATATGTTGTTTTTCCGCAGGTAATAATAAATTTATATCTTCATCGCCAAGCCCACATAAATTAATAATTTTGTTGTTGTTATTATTAAGAGTGTTTATAGAACCAATATTTATTATTTTTTTGTTGGGTTTCTTTTTTAGTTTTTCTATTTCTTCCTTTAGTTTTTCTATTTCTTGATATAAAACAGTATTATCTATTTTTTGTTTTTGTTCTTGGTTTTTTTTGCATGTTTTGTAATGGCGTTTGAGATTGTCAATACGGGAAAATTCCCCAAAACAATGTTCGCAAACACAGCCAGACTTTTTGTTTGGGGAGATTATAGCTTCGTTACTCTGGGTTAGTGAGGATGAACTCTTTATAATTGAGGATTTATTATTATCTTTACTATGAAACTTTTTGTTGTGTATCCATAGGCTCTGATATGATGAATATTCTTTTATACATATATTGCATTTATATTCCATAAAATTAATTAATTATATATAATATATAACAAAATTATATCCTTAAGTATTTTATTTAATGAGTAAAAATATATAACTGAGGAGTTGGGTCGCGCGCGCGAGAAATTTTTTTATAAATCAGTACATTTTGAACCAAAAAATATTGAATAATTAATTTAATAGTACATTATTTCCACAATTAATGGAATCAATCGGTAACTATTTAAAACAATTTTTTTCATTCGGCTCATCTAATAATATGTTTTATAGTAGCCGTAGAATAAAAACAAATTATGAGTGTGGAGTTTGCCGCAGCACTGGACGTGTTCCAAATATGTTAGGTCGGTTTATTAAAATTTCAAATACGCAAGAACAATGTAATGGATGTGGTACAATCTATACAAATGTTACTACAATTACAACAGATACTACGAGTTCTAATACTAACCACGTGGTCCCAGTTGCATCATGTGTTATGATACGAAATTAGTTATTTTATTAAACTTATTTAATTTTAATAAAATTACAAGCCCATAAGTTTTCGAATAGCTTCTAAACTTGGTTCAACATCTGCATCAACAGTAGGAACAATAACAACATTACCAATTAATGACTGGAAAAGAAAATCAATGTTTGGCGTAATAACACTAAGAATTTTATCTAAACCTCCTGGAATAGGATAAATTATACCAATATTAATTGACCTTTTTTTTGTGTAAATAAAATTATTTTTTTTTAAAACCGCATCAAATAATTCTTCATCATCAACTAGAAACCATACAGTACCTCCTGGAACAACAGCATATGCGTCAAAATTAATTTTATAGTCTTTTGATTTAGAAACAACAGTAATAAATTTATTTTTTATAGCATATGCTGATTGTATGATAAGTGGAGGTTTAGTTTGTGCGAATAATATTTTTTGTAAATAAATATCATTTTGTATAAATGTTACATCTGATGTTGATATATCTAATGTTTTTTGTGCTTCTTGTTCAGTTAGCTTTTGACCAACATTAACTTCATCAGTAACAACATCAGTTTTTAGTAAACTATCGCGTGTTTTTTTGCTTAGCTCACTAAGTTTAACCATTAAATTTAATTGAGAAATTAATTTAATAGGTTTTTAATTTGTTGCATAACTTCGTTATTTTTTTGTTGGTTTTGTAAAATAAGACAAGTATCTCCAAGTGCATTACAAAAAATAATAACAATTGGTTCTGTTATTGTTGTAGATATTTTTCCGAAAAATTCACTTAACCCTCCTGGTACTGGTTGGATTGCTGATATGATTATTGCTTTTGTTTTTGTGTATTGTACTTTGTCTTCTTTTAATTTTTCTTCATATAATGTTTCTTTGTTAACCATGATAAATAAATTTTCACCAACCGCAATACCCCCATCAAGAAGTATTTTATTGTTTTTTGTTCTTGTTGTATTTTTTTTTAAGTTTTCTTTAAAAACAAAAACATTTTGTGTTCTAATAACTGGATTAGTTCTGATAATATTAAGCCGCATATTTAATACATTAGAAACTGTACCAAAATTACCGTTAACAACTGTTGGGATAGTTGACTTATCGAGAATTTTTTGGTTTTGTTGTAGCGAACTTTTTTGGTTAATTTTGATAAAGCTTAATTCATAGTCTGTTTCTGTTAATATTTTTTGTTGAGATTTTTTAGGTAAATCTGTAAACTTAAACATTATTATAATGTTTTACAAATAAAATTATAAGCCCATAAGTTTTCTAATTGCTTCTAAACCAGGTTCAACATCTGCATCATCGGTTGGAACAATAATTAAATTTCCAATTTCAGATTGAAAAACATGTTCTATATTTTGTGTAATTACATTTAATATTTTATTAAATCCACCAGGAATTGGATAAACAACACCAATGTTTATTGCCCGTGATTTTCTAAATTGAATTTGTTCTTTATTTAAAACTTGTTCAAATAAGTTATCATTACTGACCATAAAATATAAATACCCACCTGGAACAATAGCATAACCATCAACGTTAATTTTGTAGTCACGAGTTCGTGCAGTAGCTCTAACAAAGTTATCTTGATAAACATAAACTGATTGAATTGAAAGTGGTGGTTTTGATTGGGCAATTTTTATTTTATTAGCATACACGTTATTTATTTCAACAACAATGTCAGATGTTGAAATATCAAGAGTTTTTTGAGCTTCTTGTTCAGTTACTTTTAGTCCAACACCTGATTCATCAGCAACAATATTCGATTTTAATATTTTATCACGAGAATTTTTTGATAGTTTTTCAACAGTTACCATTAAAAATAGTAAAGAAAATTAAATAATATTTTTAATCTGTTGAATAACAGCTTGATTATTTAATGGGTTTTGTAAAATAAAGCAAGTATCTCCAAGTTCATTACAAAATAAAATATCAATTGGTTCTGTAATCTTACCAAATAATTGGTTTAAACCACCAGGTACAGGCTGAATAACTGAAACTATAATTGATTCTTTTTTTATAAAACTAATATTATCTGATTTTAGCTTTTCCTCATATAGTGCGTCTTTGTTAACTAAAACATATTGGTCTTTATTTGGCAAAATAAGCATTCCATCAATGTTAATTTTATTTGACCTTGTTCTCCATGTATTATTTCTTGGTTCATCATTTAATATATAAACATATTGGGTTCTAATTGCAGGTTTATTCATAATTGCTTCAACCTTGGCATTTAAAACCTCTGACACTGAACCAAATGTTGAACCAGATGTTGATATACTTGTTGATTTATCTAATATTTTTTGACTTGCCTGAAGTGAGCTTTTTTGATTAATTTTAAGAAAACTTAGTTCATAATCTGTTTCTTCTAAAATTTTTCTTTGGGTTGATTTCGGTAAGTTATTAAATTTATACATTTTTACTTTTGCTTAGAAAAAATATATAATAATATATAATACAAAATTATAATTAATGGATAGATTTGACATTTATAATAAAATAAGTGAAAAGCTTGTCGTATTGTCAGATGATGTAATTAACAAATTAACAAATCCAGATGCTGAATCAGGTAAAATAAAATGGGGTGTTTATGGAACAATAAACATAGATGGGATAAATGTTTTTTATAAAAAAATACCTTTGTCAGATATGTTTGCATCAAATCAGTTTAATACATCAAACTTGTACAAAATTCCTGTAAATTGTAACTATGGATTTGGAACAGCAGGTGTAAATCCATGGAGAGAACTAATAACTCATATAAAAACATCAAATTGGGTTTTAACAAAACAAATAGAAAACTTTCCACTTTTATTTCATTTTAGAATAGTATCTGATTCAAAAAGGAATTTTGAAACAGGATTAAATGAAGATTTAAAAAAAAGATTTAATTATCCAGAGTACCATAAATATTTAAAAGAAAGAGCTGACGCAAATTATAAGGTTGTAATGTTTTTAGAATATATACCACATATGTTGTATAAGATAATTGAAAACAATAAAGAGTATGTTAAAACTTTTTTTCCAGAATCAAAAAAAATTTTAGACTTTTTAGAATCTAAGGGTGTATTGCATTTAGACACTCATTGGGGAAATTATTTAGTTGACGAAAAAGGTAAATTATATTTAACTGATTTTGGTTTAGTTCTTGACAAAAATTATGAGTTGGATCCAAATGAAATAATATTTATGGAAAAAAATAAGTCACTTGGATATTATTATCGCTATGAAAGTTTATATGTGCATTTTATGTCAAAATTAGAAAAAATAAATGAAGTAACACCAATACAAGAATTATCTGATTATAAAAAACAAAATCGTATTGACAGATTTTGTCTTGTTATGGATTCAATTGATAAATTAAATTTGATAATAAAGTTTCCTGATTTTTATATTGAGATGTTAAAAGCATCAAAAGATAAAATTCTTAAACTTGTAACATTAAGAGAAAAAATTAAAAACATTACAACAGAAACAGTTTATCTATAAGTATGACACCATGGTTTTTTTAGTTTTACACATAATACTAAAAAAATTGAAATTTTAAGTATGAGGTGATTCTTTAAATTTTAACTATTAATGGCTCTTAATTCTAATGTAATTAATAATTCTGGTATTACCGATTGTACTGCCTTTCCAGAGGCCGCCAGACAAGTGCAATCACCCCCCAACAATCTTCCTGCTCCTATGCGAAAGACCCCGTCTGCCCCTAAGGCTGATATCTCTGAGTCTAGTACTCTCATGACTGGTAACAAGTCCGCCAATGTTGCAAACTCCTCCTCCTCCAACAATCTTCCTGCTCCTATGCGAAAGACCAAGTCGGCCTTTGAGGCTGATATCTCCGAGACTAGTGCTCCTGCTTTTAAGAAGCAAAAAATGTGCAAGTACGATACTAATTGTCGTTACATGTACACAACTTGTAAATTTGGTCATAGTGTACTACCAATTGGTGGTGGTGCTGTTGTGTCTGAAAACCTTGCATCGACATGTTTAGAATCATCTTCTTCGGTTGAAAACCTTGCATCAAGCATATCCATACCTAACAGGCCTTGTAAATTTGGTAAATGGTGTCGTAAGATTGACTCATGCAACTTTACTCATCCTAACGAACTTGATAAAAACGGTAATCCGTCTGCTTCAATCTTTCAGTCCCCAACCGATAAACTTGTTAACGAAGCTTTACGAGAGCTAGTTAATGATCCAAATGTTGACATTGAAAGTCTGTATTTCAAAAACATGGCCGAAGATGGAACTTATAAACCACCATTGAGTAATTTATCATGCGTGTTACTTGGGTATTGTGACGATATTAATAATATTGACCCCAAGTGTTGTTCCCGTAGACTGATTTCTCTGTACAACAAATATTGTTCGGACCACGCATTGGTTCTAACAAACCCAAAAAGTTTAGAGAGTTCAGTTTGTGTGTCATTCAATGTGGAACACAACGCACATGCTTTGCGTAGAATTATGCGGTTTGTAAATTCCGTAAATTCTAATTGTGGCGGAGACCCCAAAAACATGGTCTTATCTCAGGAAAGAATCAATGTCTTTGTTGAAAAGATTTTTGCCTTCAAGAATAAAAAAATTCAAGAAGTTATTTCTGAAGTTGTGTCTAAGTACTGTGATAGAATAATTGTCATCAATCTTCAGGAAGTTTCCCCTTCGCTGTTTGTTTGGTTGGGTAATAATCTTAGAGGTCTTAAATGCAGGATGACCAAGTTGATTCCTCAACATGTTGTCGAAGTTCTTCTGGACTATGACAGAGAACAATTGGAAAACCTTGGGTTGGTAGGCGATAAACCAAAGGACATTGCAGGCATTGAAAGGTACATTTCCAGCTTGGATAAAAAAATTCCATCCACGTACAATCCTGATAGACATAGAGGGAGGTTTTCAATTAATGGGTCGTTCTTAAGTTTGGTTCACCAACCAGAAGAAGACTATCTTAATATTTGGTTTGATCATGCGATTCGACCCAAATCTGAAGAAGACTTTGCTACCTTAGCAGCAATTGCTAACAGGAGTTTAAGTAACCAGGCAAAATTCCTGAGGTCAAGACCCGTTATGTTGCATACTCAAATATGCGGGGTTACCAGCGGTCTCCTGCATAATGGCGTTATGTTAGGCTCGTTTTTTGTCAGTTGTCGTGGAATCTTGGTAGAAGACTATGGAGTTATTAACTATCACGGCCACACAAAATTAGGTTCAACTGAACGTCTACTAAATGCGATCAATAACGATAATCCAAGCAATATAGCAGATTTGTTGGATGTGTTTGAACACGACTTTTCAGAAGATAGAAACTTTGTAATTTCCGAGAGTCCAACTATGTACATTGGACTTGCAACTTATAATTCTTTGTTGGATAGTTACATGTCAACTCTTCCTTCTTTAACAACAAAGATAGGTTGTATTGGAGGAGATTTTAACATGCCATCAGATAAGTTTCACTTGAGTGGTGTAAATGATTGGTCTGAAGAATTAGTTGGCAGTTATAGACATAACGCAAATGATAGAATTGTATGGTGTGCATTTGAATGTGACAACTACACACCAATTGTGCGCCTTAAAACTATACTGGCAGAGTCAGACATTCCAGACGGTCAAGCTCCTGAAGACCAAACTACTGAAACCAATGCCACTGGAGTTCAGATTACCGAAGCCGAAGATTCAGAGTAATAAAAAGAGGCAAAACCTTATATATAAATATAATCCCAGATAAAAAAGGAGGGACGTATAGCAACAACGATATGTGCCACTAATCATGACCTTTGGAAAGTTATGATGTAAATGTAAATTTATTTGGCTGTGGATAAAGTTCATGGGCAATAGTGCATTCCAAATCAACAAA